>Ga0315273_10003194_pt1 | contig 19684 bp, 20 predicted proteins | sample YL17G02_0_MG_FD_205753 | JGI IMG/M metagenome (GOLD analysis project Ga0315273, IMG submission 205753) | Sediment microbial communities from Yellowstone Lake, YNP, Wyoming, USA - YL17G02_0 | ecosystem: Environmental > Aquatic > Freshwater > Lake > Sediment | place: USA: Wyoming | collected...
TCCTACCGCCAGGCGTTCCGGGTCGAGCGGGCGTGCGAAATCATGCGGCAGGACGCGGGCAGCCGGCTCGACGCGGGCGTGATCGACGTGTTTATTCGCGTTCTGGAGGCCTACCGGCAGGCGGACCCGGACGGGTTCGCCGCCAACTTCATTGCACAGCGGGAGTTCGAAAATGTGGAATCCGGAAAACCTACTGTCTATGCCGGGGGCCAAAGCGGCTAGCGCCGCGCTGGGCCCGCTGGCCCAGGTTCAAACGACCACCGGGCAACTGCTCATTGTGGTCGGCGTGATTGCCGTGTGCGCGACGATCGGCATCGGCGTCTCGGTGCTCTGGCGCCGCCGCCCGCTCATCAGCGACCAGAAAAAGGCGTCAGAAACCTTCTTCCCGGTGCGGTCGCCGACGACGCCGGCCGCCGGCAGCAAGAAGCCTCGGAACACCTTCTCCCCTCCATTGCCGCCCGATTCGACTCCGGCGCCGGCGCTCACGCGCCGGCTGTGTGCCGCGTTCACGGCGTGGCTTGCGGAGTACGAGGAAACCGACGACCTCTGGACGCCGTTCGATCAGTTGCTGCGCGAGACGCTGGGCGAGGCGCTGGGCGCGGCGCGCGTCCGCTGCTACCACGTCAAATCCGGCAACGACACGTTGCAGCCGGTCGCTCTGACCGGCAAGGGTCCCGGAGCCGCCGGCCCCCACGCCCGCGAGGGCATCCTCGGTCATGCCGCCACAACCGGGAAGGAATACGTGGCCGGCGACCTGACGCACGGCCCGCTCGTGGACAACCTCGCGGCGCAGACCGAGGAAACATGGACCTGGGTTTGGCCGGTCCGCGCCGGCGATGCCACCCTCGGCATGGTGGCCGTCGGCAGCTTGCACGATCCCGCCGCGCTGAACGGCGAGACGCGCGAGACGGTCGGCCGGCTCGTCTCGCTGTTCTGGCAGCACGTCGTCTGCCGCGACCAGCTTCGCGTCGCACGCATGACGGACCGCGGCTCCGGCGTGCTCACGCGGGCCGACTTCTTCACCCTGGCGACCCAGGCCCTGGCCGCCTCGTACAAGCAAAACGAGCCGGTGGTGCTTACGGCACTGGCGATCGAGGGTTTGCGGCGCCTGGACGACACCGGGCACTGGCAGGAGCGCGACACCCTCGTGGAACGCATCGGCCAACTCATCGCCCGCCGCGTCCGCGGCGACGACCTGATGGGGCGTTTCTCCGACGACCGCTTTGTGGTGCTGCTGCGCCGGCTGGACAGCGGGCTGGGCCGGCTGATCGCGGAGCAGCTCGTGTCCGCCGCCAGCGAGTGCCTGCGCGAGGCCGATCCGACTGGGGAGCGTGTGCGCCTGCGTATCGGGCTGGCCGGCAGCGGGTTCGGCCAGCCGCCGCTTCAGGACATGCTCGTGTCCGCGTTCGAGGCCATTGAGCGGGCGCGCGGCGCCAACCTGACCGTCGCCACCGACCTCCATGAAGGCGGAGAGCAGACTTCGAGTTCCGCCCCCACGCCGGAGGGCAGCCAGGCGTGAAGATTGAGGTCCAGACGCACGGGCGCGTGACGCTGCTGGCGCCGCTGTAGCGGTCGGCGCCTCGCCGCCCGAGGTAGTGCGAAGCTCCGCTTCGCACCGTAGCGGTCGGTCTCCGTGCCGGCCGGCGGGGAGGGCGAGGCTCCTGCCGAGCCGCGGCTCGCCGGCTGTCGGCCCAAGGTGCGCAAGGTGCGCGTGTGCGCGCGACCTAGTTGCGCATGTTAGTTATCGGGACGTGCGGCGTAGCGTTGGCCCCCCGTGGCCAACGTCCGTAGCGTTCGCCCCCCGCTGGCACGCGTGTGTGGCACCGGTTTCCAACCGGTGATGTAGCGCCCGGCGCCCCCGCCGGACGTCTGCCGTGCCCAACTCCCCGTCGGCCGTCCGATCCGAGGCGCGACCGATGGCGACGCGCGGTAGCGACCGACGCCTCGTCGGTCGGGCAGTGCGATGCTCAGTTTCGCACGCCAGCGGCCGGCGTTCCACTGCCGTGTCGGCCGTGAGCGGGAATCCCAACCACGCTTGCATCGGCGCTGGCCTGGCGTAACATCCCACCTATGCAGGTCCGGGAGAACTACGCATCAGCCGCCAGCCGGCACGTCCGGGATGCCCGGACCCTGTGCGAGGCGAGCCGGTGGGACAACGCGGGGTACCTGGCCGGGTACGCCGTCGAGTGCGGAGTCAAGGCTGCCGTTGAACTCGCCGGCGTCCGACTGCGAAGGCATTTGGACGATATACCACCCAAGTTCCTGGTTCTGGCAGCGGACCTGAGCCTTGCAGCTCGCCGGTATCGCCTTGACATGGACCCCGATGTCGCCGCGGCGCAGAACATGTGGACAACGACCCTCCGCTACACGGAAACCGGAACGCTGCCAGCGCGCGACGCGCGGGACCTTGTTGATGGCGCCGAACGCGTTTTCCGGAGGACCGTTGTTGCGATGGTCCTCGACGGACTCCTTGAGCGGGTTCCGCAATGATCCACTTCGACGAAGTGCTGCGAACGGCCAAGACCATCCTGACTGCCGACCCGATTGCGAAGCACATCGACGCGGTGCTCGTCTTGCGCGATCTCCGCGGGCGTATTCGGCTTCTTCTCACGCCGGCCCTTGGGGACGGACTTGCGACCGACAGTGATTGCGAACGACTCAGGGCGCGTCTGGCCGCGACACTCGGACCCTTCTGGGGCGGCGTCGTGGAGGTTGATTCGCCCTCCAGCGATTTCGCGAAGCTGCTCGCTCCCTTTCGGCAAGAAGCGAAGCCGGTCGAACCGGCAAGTGAGTTCGCGAATTGGAGCATCGTCGAACGCCATGCGGCCAAGTCCGGCTGGACGTCTGGCCGCCACTGTCCGCCGTGGCCTCTTATCGCACGCAGGCCGCCCGTCGTGGCGTGGTATTCGCACAAGGGCGGTGTGGGGCGCACGACGGCGCTTTGTGCAACCGCGATGCACCTGGCGCGCGAGGGTCAGAAGGTGGTCGTCGTGGACCTGGACCTGGAGGCCCCGGGTCTGGGGACACTTCTGGCCGGGGCACCCGTCGAGTACGGCGTGGCGGACTATCTCCTCGAACGCGTGCTTGCGGGACAGGCCTTTGACTCGAGAATCGATGATTACGTCACGCGCCAGACGGACCCGGCGCTTATCGGCGAGTCTGGGGAGCCGATCGTTTGCATGCCCGCCGGAGTTGTGAACGAGCACTACTTGGAGAAGCTGGCGCGCTTGGACTATGAGCTTCTCGGCGGGCAAGAGCAACCGGAATGCGGCCCCCTGGCGAACCTCCTGCAGCACATCAGGGACGAGCTTAAGCCGGCGTTCATTTTCCTTGATTGTCGTGCCGGCTTGCATGACCTCGGCGGGCTTGCCGTGCAGCAGCTCTCCCATGCCAGCGTCATCTTCGGGCTCGACTCGCAGCAGAGCTGGGATGGCCTGCGGTGCATCATCCGCCGCTTGGGGTTGATCGGTAAAGAAAAGGCACCCCCGTGCCTTCTGATCCAGGCCATGGAGGAAGGCGCACCGGGCGCGCGTCGCGACGAGGCGCGCGAACGGTTCCTGAACAAATCCTACAGTGTGTTTTGCGACGAGTTCTACGAGGAAAACGCGGTGCCGGACATCGCTGCCGCGGGTGAGGCGCACGATCCCTTCCCGTTGGCATACGATCCGCGCCTTGCAGGGTATCAGACGCTCGCACAGGCCGCGGAATTACTCCTCGAAGTACCCTATCCAATGCTCACTGAGCGCGTGAAGCGACTCGTAGGGAGGGCGACGACCGATGTGCGCCCGTAGAACGACATCCGAGGACAATCGGGCCACCCTCCTGGAGGACCTGTCGCTCCTCACCGTCGGCGGCGCCGACGAGTTCGAGCGCAGCGAGCTACTGCGAACGCACCTGCCTATCCTGGAGCACCGACGCGCCCTCGATCCCGAGACACTGCTCATCCTTGGGGGACGTGGCACAGGCAAGACGCGCCTGTTCAACGTCCTGCGGAAACTGGACAATCCTACCCAGTTACTCACACAGTCAACCCGTACAGTTGGGGCAGAGCAGCGCGAAGCGTACACGCCGGGATTTGGTGGTCCGGGGGCGCTCTTCCCACGCAGGGAGGTGCTAACGGATCTTGTCTCCGGTGGTCAGTTGTCGGACCCTGAGCGTTTCTGGGCGGCGATGCTCGCTGGAGTTCTGCTTCAGCACGACCTGACGAAATCGGCCGTGTCGGCGGCACTTGAGGCAAGCTTGCGCCAGGTTCTCGGCCAGGAACTCTCAACGCCGGACCGCTGGCTCTCGGCGATCGCAAAACCGGAGAACCACGGTTTGCTGCATAGCGCCCTGGACCGGGCCGACAAGGCCATCGAAAACCAGAAACGCACGCTGTTCGTAACCTACGATGACCTTGATCGACTGGTTGCCGAGATATCGAGTGCGTATCGGCTCGTGATGGGGTTGCTGGCATTCTGGTTGGGCAACGTGCGGCGCTGGAGCGCCATTCGATGCAAGATCTTCCTGCGCACGGACATATTCGCCACTGAGGAGATTGCCTTCACCGACAGCTCCAAGCTGCGACCGCTCTCGGTTACGTTGCGTTGGAACCCCGACAATCTCTACCGATTGGTACTCAAGCGACTCCTAAATGGCGAGCGCCAGGCCGAATGGCTGCGGTTCATCGGCCAAAGCATCCCCAAATCCAAGCTGGCCGAGCAGAAGCCGTTGGGAATCGTCCCGACCACCACCGAGAGCGACCACCGTGCTTTCATGAGCCGAGTGGTTGGGCAGTACATGGGGTCGGATAAGAGAAGAGGTGACACTTATCAGTGGTTCTTGAACCATCTTCAGGACTCCCGGGGCGACATTGCGCCACGATCGTTTCTGAAGCTGTTCCAGATCGCGGCCAAGCGACAGCTCGACGTGGGCGCCCCTGATTCAGCGAGGCTCCTCGCCCCGGAGCTGATCAACGAAGCCCTCAAGGAGGTCTCCAAGGATCGCATCGAGGAGCTCAAGGAGGAGCACAAGGGGATCGAGCGCATCGGAGGCAACCTCAAGGACAAGCTCGTGCCCATGGAACGTGCTGAGTTCTCCAGCACGTGCCTCCAGAACATCGAATGGACCAAGTTCCCTGATTATCTGCACAATCGGAAAGACCAACTCATCGAGTATCTCATCAGTCTCGGGATTCTGCGCGAAACCAGCGACAAGCGGATCCACGTGCCGGATATCTATCTCTTCGGCTTCGGCCTGAGGCGCAAGGGCGGAATCCGTCGGCCGAAAGCTTGATTGTGCGCCGGCCAAGGGCCTCTTCCCGGGACGTACGCACGCCAACGGCAAGCGCGCGCAGGTACACACCCCACAGTCGGAGGCGGTCTCGGCTGACGCTGGCCGCCACAAGCACGGACGGCCCGGCGCGCCGCTCGCGCTCCGCGTTCGGACTGGACGGCCCCTCACTCCAACTCGTTACTCGCTATTCGCCACTCGCAACCCCCCTCCTTCCCTCTGCCTGAAAACTGAAGGCTGTCGGCTGACAGCTCCCCCAACGCCACCCGCAACTCCCCTCCTTCCCACCAACATCGGCCAACTCCCTGGCAGCTTCCCCCTCTCTCCGCGTCTCCGCGTCTCCGACTCTCCGCAACCGTCCCCCGCCCAAATCCGCCAGAATCCGCCAACTGCGCGCTGCCGGGCAGCAAGCAGCATTCTGCGGTTACCAGTCAGCGGGCAGCAGCTAGCTCTCACCGGCCGGCAGGCAGGCGTCAGCCATCGGTGTGACCATCGGCACCATGCACTGCGCGAACCGATTGCGCCGCGTCGGTTCCGGCAAGCCAACCAGCGGCGCCGGCGGGTTCCGGTCCCCTTCCTAGTCGTCCTATAACCAAGATGACCAATTAGACCGCGCGCGCCTGAGCGCCTTGGTCATCTTGGTTATCTGACCCACCTCGCTGCTCACCGCGGTTCGCCGGCGCCCCCTGCACGGCTCGGCGGGAGCCTCGCCCTCCCCCGACGGCCGCGCGCCCTGCGGGGATCCCGAGCCATGGCCAGCGACGCCCGACGCCGGCTTCTAAAGACCTGCCCGCACCGGGACGATGACCACAGCAGGGGCGGCCGCAGCCGGCCGTCTGCGCGGCCGGTGCCGCGCGAATCGGCAACAGGAGTCGCGAGTATGGCACGCAGCAAGCTCACCCGACCCGGCTTCTCGCTCGTCGAGTTGGTGGTGGTCATCGTCATCATCGGGATTCTGGCCGCCATCGCGATTCCGCGCCTGAGCCGCGGGTCTGCAGGCGCCAGCAACGCCGCACTCGCCGCGAACCTGGCCACCCTCCGCAACGCGATCAACCTGTATGCCGCTGAGCACAACAACACCTTCCCCGGCCCCGACGCCACGGGCTTCGCGGACAAGCTGACCAAGTACACGGACGTCGCGGGCAACGCCGTGGCGGCGCGGGACGCCACCCACACCTTCGGCCCCTACCTGGTCGCGGTCCCGCCGTGCCCCGTCGGCGAAAACGCCGGCAAGACGACCGCCAACAAGGTGTTGATCGACAGCAGCAACACACCGCCCGCGCCCAGTACGAGTGGCGGCGAGGGCTGGGTCTACAACCCGACGACCGGCGAGTTGCTGGCGAACACGACGACGAAGGACGACGCCGGCAAGCAGTTCAACCAGTATTGACCAGAGACTGGGGACGCGACACCCGGCCGGCATCCCGCGTTCACGTGGGATGCCGGTTTCTTCATGTGGCTCAACTCCCGAGTTGAAGCTCCAGCAGCGTCAAACTGAGCGGCGCGAAGGCATAGCTGAACCGCGCGCCGCGGACAGCGGCCGGATGCGACGCCGTTGCGATGCGCCGCGGGTCGTCGCGCGTGTTCAGCACCTCGGCCGTCCGGGCCCGGTCGCAGTCGCGCAGCACGTGGACGGTCGCCCGGCGCATGCCGCCGTGCACCCCGTTTGAGCCCGCTGCGACTAGCCGGAACGTCGCCTTCCGCGCCTGCGGCGTGGAGTTCACCGCGTAGATGCGCAGCGTGCGGCCGTCCGCACTCAGCGCAGCGCTGATGTCCGGCTCCGCCCAGGGGTAGGGCAGCTCCGCGCCGCCCGCCCCCCCGGTAGTGCAAAGCTCCGCTTTGCACAGCATGGCGCAGTCCAGCGGATAAGACCCCACCGCCCGCGCGTAAAGCTGCTGCGCATAGTACGCCGGCGTGCAGTACAACCAGTTCGGCCCCGTCTGGATGAACCCCGAGCAGAAGCTGTCCGCGCAGTTCGAGCGGTTGGCGATCTCCGTCACGTCGGCGTAGCGCTGCATGAGGTTGTGATACCGAGCGCACGCCAGCGCGTTCGATAGCGTCAACATGCTGCCGCGCTTCAGCCCCCAGCTTGACGCCGTCGTGTTCCACTCCGTGATCGCCGCGCGGATGCCGGGTTTGGCGGACGCGGCGATCTGGCGGCGCAGCTCCTCGTAGTTGCTCAACATCCCGGCCAGGTCGTCGCAGCCGTAGTGATGATCGCAGATGTAGTCGAGATAGCCCCCGCCGGCTTCCAGAATGCCAGCGTGCTGCCATGACGAGATGAGCTTGATCGTCGGATCGACCGCCTTCATCGCCTCGCCGAACGCCCGCAGCGACTTGTTGTACTCGTCGCCCGAAACCTCGTTGCCGATCTGCCAGTAGCTCACGTTGTACGGCTTCCGCCGGCCGTGCTGCGCCCGCAGACGCCCCATCGGCGTGTCCGGCCCGCCGTTGAAGTACTCGACCTGCGCCGCCGCGTCCGCCGGCGTCTTGCCCGTCCAGCGCACGCACAGCAGCGGCTCAGCCCCGAGATAACGGGCCAGCTCCACGATTTCCGCCAAACCCACGAAGTTCGGCTCCAGCCCACCCCAGTAGCCGATCGGAATCGGCGCCCGCCGGTCCCACGGGCCGACGCACTGCTCCCAGCAGATCGCGTCGATGCTCGCCCCGTCGCCGACCTCCAGCGCGCTGCCGCCATAGCGGATCACCCCCGGCTTCATCGCCTTCAGCGCCGCCACCACGTCCGGCCGCCAGATGCCCAGCACCGCGTCCACGCCAATCAGGTAGACGCGATCGAGCCAGAGCGTACCCGGTCCTGCAAACTCGATCGTGAGCGTGGCGTTGTCCGTCGTGGTCTTCGCCTTTAGCGTGGCCTGCGCCTTACGCCACTCCAGGCCCGCCCGGCCGAGCTTGACCGGACCGCCCATCGTCGCGCCGCCGCAGTGCAGCGACGCCGAGACCTGCACGTTACCGAGGCTGCGCAGGTGAACGGTCAGCCGATAGCTGACGCCCTTCTTCGTGTAGAAGCCGTCCTGGGAGATGCCCGCTCGGACGTGCGGGATGGGGATTTCGATCTTCTGGCTGCGTTTGCCGTTGAACGGGTTGTCCGTGTCGTACGCGTACTCGGCCAGGTGGACCGCGCCACTCGGATACCACGGGCGGTGCGGCTGGTCGGTGTCGGCGATGTAGACGAAGTGCCACGGCGACTCCTCCTCGAAGCTGTCGTGGGCGACCTGTTGGGCCGACATGGACGGCACCAGGTGACACAGCGGCTCGATGAACTGCCCGCACTGCTTCGCGTCGATCGGCAGCGGGCCGCGCTGGTCGAGGCGGATGTCGACCGTCTGCGGCCCGTCGTCGGCGACCGGCTCCAGACGCACGTCGTCGAACCACGCTTTGCCCGTGCCGCGCCCGCGGATGACGAACAGCAGCGCGATCCGCACCCGGTTGGCGCTGGGCACGCGGAACACGACCTCTTCCTCCTGCCAATCCGACGTGCCGAAGCGGTTGCGCGAGTGCGCGACGGTCGCCCCGCTGGCGCTCTGCACGTGCAACGCGCCGGCCCACGTCCACGAGCCGCTGCTCGTCAGGTTCTCCGTCTTGATCCACGCCCGCAGCCGCCAGAGCGTGCCAGGGGGCAGCAGCAGGAATTGGCCGACCGTAACGTCCGCCGGCTCATCGGCCGCGACGCGCAGCGACTGACGCCCTTCGCGCACGACCGCCGTGTCAGCGACCAGCACGGGATCTCTGCCGTCTTTGCCGATCCACGTCTGCCACCCGGCCAGCACGTCGGCGGCCTCAAAGCCGGGGTTCTCGATCTGCGGCGTCTTAGCGGGCGCACGGGCGCCGGCACCAACGGCGGCACGCGCGCTGGCGCGAGCGCCAGGACGGATGGCCCTACGAGGGATGGCACGCTTGGCCATGAACAGCGTCTCCTTCGGTAGTGGCCGCGGCGACACGCCCCGCAACGGCCGGCGTACTCACGCACGTTCGGCGTCCGCATCCGGCCCCAACGCGACGGCCCACGACGAACGGACCGCGAATGATACTGCCATCACAGGTCGGAGTGTAGGGTAAGCCCCTGGTGCAAACTCGTGGTGGAAACGACGACGCCCGACCGTCTCCGTTCGGGCGTTTCGCGTTAACCGGCGGGTCGCATCATTTCGATACGACGTTTCAACTAGCGGGGGTGGGACTCGAACCCACGACCTCCGGGTTATGAGTCATCGAACGGCCGTTTTCGCAACTTTCGGCCGGACCCGGACTTATGCGTAAAGCCTTGCGACGCAAAGACGAGCCGAAATCCGCATGTGGCTCATCGTGTGCATGCCGTGCGCACTTTTGCTACGTTTTTGCTACACGCACGGCTCAACATATTCCTTCTATACTCGGCTTCTGCGCGCGGGGCAACACGGGCCGGGCCTGTCGATGTCAATTTCCTGCCCGCGGCAGCTGGCCGCGAGGTCCCGGAGGCGCAGCGCCACGGATTGCTGATGAAACTCGATCCCGCTGCGGTTCAAAACGGACCGCGACGAGCGCCTCAATGAAGGATTCACCGCCAGCACCGTGAGGTCTCAGCCACTCACGACGCGCCACCTCTGCTCAGCGTCCAGCCCGCCGGCACCCGGACCGCAGTGTCGAGTTTCCCGCCACGTCGGCCGTGAAGTCTCACCGCTTGGAGACCGCGAGGTGCTGGCGCGCGCAGCAACCGCAACAGACCTGGCGGGTTAGGCACGGAAGTCTCAAAGTCTCGCAATCGGCGGCCTGCCCCCTGCGACCCCGACCACGCGTAGCGGGCAGGTGCCGCCGGAATCACGGCCGGCCCCCGGGGCCTGCTTCCTCGACTTTCGCGAGGATGCGGCACACCCGCAGCAGGTTGTCGGCCGTGGGCGACTGCCGATGGCGTTCGAGTTGGCTCACGTGTTCACGGGAAATCCGATCTCCAGCAGCCGCCTGCTCTCGCGTCAAATTGGCCTTGTGCCGCGCCGCTCCGAGTTCAGCTCCCGGCATGGATCGACCAATCAGCATCGCCGGCGCTTCCAGAGCTTCGTCACCTTGAGCCGGAAGGCGACGAGGGCATCCGAGACTTCAAAATGCTGCGCGATCACAGCCGTTTCGCGGCCGCCATGTACCATCGCGCGTAGCGCGCCGTATGGAACCAGCGCTGCCGCAGCCGACCAGTACGCAGCCTGCTCAGTGTCCCGGTCATACTCGCGCCTGATGAGGCCGGTTAGGGCGCACGGCATGAGTCGGGTTGGCTTGTGCCCCAAGATAATGTGAAAGAACTCCTCCATGAGGGTGGCATTCTGGCGCGTCACCGCGTGCGTGTCGTTCACGATGATTACGAATCCTGCCCCATTGAGCGGGACGGTGACCGCGGACCAGCGGTGACGGCTCGCTCCATAAGCCTCGTTCAGGGCCTCGGGTGACACCCAGCCTTCCAGATCCCGCCGGCGCAAGAGCTTGACGTCGTCAAACCGCCGTCCGACCTCGAATGGCCGGAGTGGGTCAGCGACCGGAACCTCAAAGCGACGCCGAAACGCGAGACCGTTGCGCTCCGGCTGCCACTGCGAGGGGTTCGGCGGCAGGTTACTTACCCTTTTTCCCCTTGACGAGTCCATCGTAAACCTCGCGCACAATGTTCGCGATCGCCGCGGCGGCCTTCCGATCAAGGTTCGGATCCGCGCGAAGGAAGATCTCGATTTGTGCAACCGTCCCGCGCGGCGATTCGGACGGACGCTGGCGGAGGTCATCCACCTTGACTCCGAGCCAGTCCGCGACCCTGACCAGGACCGACGCTGTGGGCAACTGGCCGGTCTCCACCCGCTGAAGCGTGGGGGCGCTGATCCTGACCTGTACGGCGGCCTCCCGGAGCGACATATTCTCTCGCTTCCGCTTCTGGCGCACTAGGTCGCCGACCAGCTTCATGTCAACCTCGCCCAAACCCGGCATTTTGTTCTCCTTGCGGAACTTGACGGCGTGTTGCACACACGATACACTTAAATCGAATAAGAAACAGCGCGCGGTCTGATTGTATGGCGGCCGTGTCTCTCGGACAAGACAATGGAAACGGGGCTGAAACGACCCCGCTACCCATGCGGCGTCGCCAACGACGCGAGCCCGGTGACGTGCGAGCGCGGTAGGACGCAGATGGGTTTCTGTGCTGTAAGCGTGACTTTGACGGTGTTCATCGTCCTGCAACAAGGAGATTCTTATGCCCAAGGACAAGATCACGATCCTCATCAACCAGCGTCCGTTCCACTTCGATAAGGACACGCTCGTGCCGGACGACTTTCGTCACGCGGTCGGGGCTCCGGCCGATTACGAGGTCTGGCGCATCGTCCACAACCCTGATCCCGAAGGACAACTGCCGATCGATGATATTCAGATCACAGGTCCGGTGCAGATTCACAGCGGCGAGCGATACCGCGTGGTTCCGCCGGGAACGTTCGGCGTCACGTCGACGCGGGATCAGGTCGACGAGGAGATCGAGGGCCTGCGCCAGGAAGGATTCGTCGTCGAGCTGACGCGTGCGGATGGCTGGATCAACATCGTTTTCCGCACGTACCCGTTGCCACCCGGGTTCAGCAAGCCGGCAACGGATCTGCTCGTCCGGCTGCCCATCTCGTATCCGAACGGGAAGCCGGACATGTTCTGGACCGACCCCGACCTCACACTCAAAAACGGCCAGTGCCCGCAGCAGGCAGATGCGATGGAGACGGTCCTCGGACGACCGTGGCGGCGGTTCTCCTGGCACCCCACGTCCTGGAATCCGGCAACGGACAAACTCCGCACGTATCTCGAATTCGTTAACCGACGGCTCGCGATGGCCAAGTAAAATGACGGACTCATGGCAATTGCGGATCGCGGCCAGTGATTTTGAGGAGCTCCGGCGCCTCGTCTTTGAACACCAGCCGGAAGAGGCGGGCGCCTTTGCCCTCGCCGGCGTCTCGCGACACGCGACTGGCTCGGATATCGTGGTTCGCCGCGTGATCGCCGTGCCACCTGAGCTTGTCGACTTCCGGCATGAACTCCGCCTGGAAATCTCGACCTGCGCTGTCAACGGCCTCGCGGCGCTGTGCGAAGCGAATGGCCTGGGTGCCGTCCTTTGCCATAGCCATCCGACTGAGACCCCATACTCACCGTCCGATGACCACGGCGAACGCCGCGTGTTTGAGGCGATCCGGGCATTCATGCCATCCAATGCACCAACCGCCAGCCTTCTCTTTACTCCCGCCGGGGTGAGCGGGCGTGCATGGCTGCGCGGTGCGGATACAGCTGTGCCGTTGACCGAAATCACCGTTGTGGGCCGACAGCTACGCAGAATCCCGCTCCTCGATGCTCCGGGCGCGCTTCCTTACGACGTCCGCGTCTATGACCGGCAGGTTCGCGCGTTCGGGAAGGAGGGGCAGTCGCTGATTGCGCGCGCGAAGGTCGGGATCGTGGGGGTCGGAGGTACAGGATCGCCCACGGCAGAACAACTCGTGCGTCTCGGCGTGCGTGACCTCGTCCTGGTCGACCCTGATCAATTCGAGGACTCGAACCTCACGCGCGTCTACGGCACGTTCTCGGCCACGCAGTGGACACGCTTGTGGCGTCGCGCGCCCAAGCGAAAGGTGGACCTAGTTGCCCGCCATCTGAGACGGATCAGCCCCGCGGTCCGCATCCAGGCGCTCGCGCAAAACGTTGTCCTTACTGAGGCCGCCGAGCGGCTCCGCGACCGCGACGTGGTTTTCTTGTGCACTGACGACCACTGGGGCCGCTCTGTTGTCAATCAGCTCGCGTACCAGTACCTGATTCCCGCGGTCAATGTCGGCGTCGCCATTCGAGCGGAGCAGGGGCGGATTGCACAGGCCGTTGGCGTGATCGACGTGCTGCGCCCAGACTTGCCGTGCCTGTGGTGCAAGCAGTTCCTGAACAGCGAGCGAATCGCCGCGGAGAGCATGCCGCGACGAGACCGCAAGTCACGCGAGCGGGAAGGGTACGTCCAGGGGATTGACACGCCGACACCGGCAGTGATCTCGATCACGACCGCGCTGTCGGGTATGGCTGTCAGCGTGTTTCTGCAGCTCGTGACCGATTTCATGGGCGACGCAGGCGAAGTATCCCGATTGAACTACGACGTTCTTCAGGGCACCGTGAGCCGCGGGCGCACACCAGCGGCCGATCGGTGCGTGTGCCGAAGGGCACGAGGGTTCGGAGACCTGAAGCCGATGCAAACCGTCGCTGATGCGAACGTCCTCAGGGCACTGGAATGAAGCTGTCGATGAGCTGGAGTGCGATATGCCCCGCGAAATTGGTCGTCACGTGATCGCGGGGTGAACCAATCGCGCCGCAGTTTGAATACGCCCTGGCTGTCCGCGGACCGGTGCCGGCTAGGCTCGTGACCTACGGCTCGGCGGCGCGACAAGGGAACCGGATCACGCTCCGGCCCCGACCTGACACAATTGGAGTGTGGCGCCAGGTTCGCTGAACCAACAAACCGGGCACTCTTGTGCGGAGGCATACCTAATGATCCAATCGATCTACGAGGATCTGGTTGAGCACTTTTCGGGGCGTGACGGTCTCGCTGACGTGATTATCGGTCCGGAGCGGGAAGATTGGTTCAACGGCGAAGCGATCGCGGCCATCGGCAAGAAGCATCAAGATTGGTGGGTCTACGGCGAGATGACATACGGTCACTGGGGCGAGCGGCTGAAGCTGGACCAGCGCGTGGTTGCCGACTGCGTAAAGCGTGAGCCGGACCTCTTCTGCGCTAAACGTGCAACTGACGTTATGACACTGCTCGGGGAGGCGAAGCTTGTTCGTCGATCCACCGATGCGGCGCCGTTTGGCACTGGGGAAGGAGGCTTACTCGCACAACTTGATCGCGCACGCCGTTTTGCAGACCGGCTGCAGGAACGGAACATCGAGTGTCCCAAGGTCTGCGGGATTATCTATGGGCTCTACAACCCGGCAAACATGTTTCGAGGCATGGGTGAAGAAGATCCAGGCTGCCGGCGTCGTCGGCGAGCAGAAATCGCAATCGCGGCTGCGTCAACATGTGCTCGTACACGGCGATACGCTGATGCGGCAGCGGATCGATGAGCGATACCTCGGTCGCGAAAGTCGGATTGAAGAGGTGCCCGAAAGACAGTCGTTCGGCTTCGGCGAAGAGGCGGACACGGTCGGCGGACGCGAGAAAGTCAGTCCTGGTTGCTGCGGCGGTGGTGTCCAAGTCGCGATCAGGGCCGTCGGTCGCCCGTCGTGCCCCTGCCAAGCCATCAGTTTCAAGACGCAACAGTTGCTGCCAAGCGAGCGAGCCCGGCTTTGCTTGGCCGTTCTCCCATCGGTTCACGGAGGCGAACGAAACGCCGAGGGCTTGCGCGAGCTGGACTTGCGTCAAGCCCAGCTTCTCGCGCAACCGACGAATCCGGCCTTGAAACGCGGGATCAATCGACTCGTCGCGTATCGCACGCATCATACTTGCGCATCATAGCGTCGAGGTGGCAATGGTCAAGCAAAGCCCTCCTCGTGAAATTCTACTAGCGTATCGCACATGCCATAAAGTAGCCGTAACTGACTGTCACCGCCTGAGTTATGTAGCAACAGTTAATTTGTCGGTCTTTCGGTATTCGGCAATTCCATCGGATCAAAAATCGAACGGAGCGACGGTGAATCTGTTCCGTCCGATTTCCGTGTGATGCAGACGGTCCAATCCGGCGACGTCTCTCAACCGGTTAACAGACTAGGCGGTTTTGGCCATCTCGCAGAGCGAGCATGGCTGAAACCGTCTGTTGAACGAAGCCCTTTCGCGTGGGCTATGGGCTTGTCAGCGGTCGGGGAACATGCCGGGGATGGCCTGCCGTGGGGGTGAAGCCGTGGGCTGCGCGCGTGCGACGCGAACGAAGCCCTGAGATGGATCTCGCGAAACGCTATCGCGGATGCCTTCTCGGACTTGCCGTCGGCGACGCTGTCGGCGCCGCGCTGGAGTCTTCGCCGCTCGGGACGTTTGAGCCCATCACGGACATGGTCGGGGGCGGCCCGTTTGGGCTGGAGCCCGGGCAGTGGACCGACAACACGTCCATGGCTTTGTGCCTAGCTGAGAGCCTGCTCGCGTGCAGCGGGTTCGATCCAATCGACCAGATGCGGAGGTAGGTGCGCTGGTGGCGCAAAGGGTATCTCAGCAGCACCGGCACGTGCTTTGATATCGGGAACACGACGCGCACGGCCCTCACCGCGTTTGAGCAGACGGGGCAGCCGTATTGTGGTCCCACGGATCCCCGGTCAGCAGGCAACGGCTCGATCATGCGGCTCGCACCCGTGCCGATGTTCTATGCCCGCCAGCCCGAGGACGCGATCGAGAAGGCGGCCGATAGTTCGCGCACCACACACGGCGCGCAGACCGCGGTGGACGCCTGCCGCTACCTGGCCGGGCTGATCGTTGGGGCGCTGCACGGGTCATCGAAAGAGGAACTGACGGCGCCGGGCTTCTCTCCCCTTCCGGGCCTGTGGGAACGCCAGCCGTTGAGCGCAGAGATCAGCGAGATCGCTCGAGGCTCATTTCGACGGCGAAACCCACCGGAGCTCAGGAGCATGGGCCATGTCGTCCGCACGCTGGAGGCAGCGCTGTGGGCGTTCCACCAGACCGACAACTTCCACGCAGGGTGCTTGCGCGTCGTGAACCTGGGCGACGATGCGGATACGACCGGCGGAGTCTTCGGCCAGGTAGCGGGCGCCTACTACGGCGAGCGCGGCATCCCATCAGAATGGCGTACCCGGCTGCATGCACACGACATGATCGCATCCCTGGCCTATCGGCTGTATCAGCAGCAGGTGTAAGGCCCGACAGGTCTCTTATGCCGGGGCCGCCCCGGCTACAACGCCGCCGGATTCTCGATCCACTGCCGATAGCAGGCGCTGCAAAGCTGGATGATGACCTTACGTACCGCCCGGCAACCCGCGTAGTCTGACCGAGCCTACCCGTCACACCCGGCTCCCGCACGTCGGGCAGTACTGACCGCCGGCGGTAAGCTCGTGCTCACAGACCTGGCAGAACCGCGTCAGCCTTTGGCACCGCTCGCGGCTGTGCCCGTGCGGGACCGTGAGGACGAACAGGACCACGATGATCGTGAGCGCGGTCCCGGTCAGGTACTCCGCTCTCACTCCCCGAGCCCAGCCGACCAGACCGATGTTGTCGAGCCAGCGGGCCAGTACGAGGAAGTTGGCGAGCAGAATCACGGTTGCCACCGCGCCGGCGATGACGAGTTTTCTGGTGCCGAGCGTCATAGTGCACCTTCCCTTTCGTGCTCCAAGGAACAGCAGCCATCGTAGCGCGGAGGGCGCGGGGGCGCAAGAGCTCTTTGAGTGTTGGCGCAGAACTGTCATAAGTGGCGCACTGACAGGCCGTTGCGAAAGGCGTTATGGTCATCTGCCACCGACCAGGCGTTCGGTTTGCCGGATTCCTCCGCTCAAGGAGATGGAAAGGGCGCATGCCCCAATCAGCCCCCAGGTAGTTCGTAAGCGCTCGTCGGTTGTCCGCCCAGAATCAGATGCTTTGACCAGCGAAGAAGGTTCAGAGTGTTCCGCACAGGACGAACCACCACGCCGATCGCTGCCGTCACCAGCATCGCCATCGGCCAACGGGCAGCCATTCTACGCTCTGCCAAGCTTCATGGTCACGCACACCTGAACCATGGTGCGGACTGCGTCGGTGTAGGTCTTTCCCCCCGGCTCCTCCGCCGACACGTTCTGACCGCCGGACCAGCTTTGGTGGCGAGCGAACCGTCGCTGTAGTCTGATCCTGCATCCTTGGTCGTTCAGCGGTCGAACTCGGCCAGGGCGCGGTTCAGCTCGGTGACTCCGGCGCTGAGTAGTTGATCCATGAGGTCGAGGCAGCGGCTCCTGATCGCCTGGCCTTCCGCCTGGTGGTACGTCCGAAGCAGCAGGTCGCTCACCTGGCCCGCGCCCAAGGAGGCACGGCTGCGGATGTCACCGGCTGCTTCACCCGCCGTGTCGAGGAACCGCCGGCAAACGTCCAGCGTGACGTCAGGAAGCCGTGCCGTGGTCTTCTCGAGTGCCCGGATCAGGCGTTCGTGATGCGCCGCAAACGCCGCGCTCTGCACGAATTGCCCCACAAGGTCGGTGAGTTGGCCCAGCGCCGCGCCCTCCAGGTGGTTGAAACACTCGGCGGCGGCGGCCCTGACGTCCTCGCTGAGGTCGTTGAAAAGCCGCACCAGGCGCGGTTCGCATGCGGAACGGAAGCACGCCTGTCCGAGGTTGGCCGCGAACACCTGCGCGGCTCCGGTCCGCAGCGGCTCCGAGCCCGCCATACACAGCGCCACGAGGTCAGTGGCTTCTTCCAGTCCCAGCGATGCGACGCAGGCGCGCCTGGCCCCCGCCTGCGCAACCTCGGGATCGCTGGAACGAAACATGCGCTCGATGACCGGCCGGAGCTGCGCGAAGTGCGTGCCTGTCGCGTACATCATGAACTCTTCAACGCAATGGGTCTTCAGGAGGACATCGTCGGTGTCGCACAGCTCCAGGAAAAGCTGGACGGCGAGATCGCGGTCCTGGTTGAGGACGGGATGCAGTGCGGCTGCGACGCACGAGCGCACGGCGATCAAGGGATCACGCACCATGCGCCCGAGTACCGGCAGGAACCGCTTCAGGCGGTTTGGATCAGCGAACAGCAGCGCCCGAACAGCGTCCGCCGCAGCTCCTCGTACGCAGTTGATCCCCGCCATGTGGATGTCGCCGCCATAGAAACACTGGCCGCCTGACGCTTCAGTCCGCCAAAGCTCCTTGTCGGGATCGGGATCCTCCGTTGCGTACCACTCCACGGCATCGAGCAGTTCGCCAGGCCACGTAAGTTCCGGGAGCTTCTCAACCAAGCGGCAAAAGGCGGAGCCCACCGGCCGCTTGGGCAGCCGATGGCAGCGCCGACACGCGTCAAACAAGGCTTCGGCATGGGCCACGCCACTGTCGAGCCCGCGAAGCACGGCGTCGAAGTACGCCGCGTGCGTGTCATCGGGGAATCGGAGCACAAGTCGCGCGAATCTCCGGGGTTCATTGCGGGCCTGCGCTTCGAGCACTTGACTGAGCTCGTGTGTCCCGCCGACGGGTTTGCCGTCACGCCATCCGTAGTCCCGGCCACCCGCATAATGGGCGATGGCACCGAGCCACTGTTCGTCGCTCATCTTTTCGGCGGCGCTCGTGGGTATGGGGGAACCGGCGTGGAACACGCCAGTCCGGAACTGCGATTCGGGCGGCGCCTCGACTCCGAACTTGCGCTGCCACTCGCCGATACGTGACTCCACGGCGGCGCTTCGGCACGCCTCGTCTATCGCGAGTAGCAGTTCGAACTGGGCAGAACCGCGCCAGCGCTGCCGGCCTGCGGTCCGTTCACAATCCGGGTAGTACCCAAGCAGCACGGATTCCAGCCTCGCGAGTTGTTCGGCGGAGCAAGAGGCGGAGGCCGCAGCGATGAGTTCACGCGCAGCGCCATACGGCGAGCCCGAGTATCCGACGGACAGCCGACGCAGCGATCCACACAGGTAGTCGACGGCGTGGTCGGCGAAGTGGCTGCCGTGGGCAGCGTAGGCTCGGATGAGCAGGAACTGGACGGTCTCGTATTCAGACTGCCGCAGTGAAGCCGCAACGCGATCGAACTCGTCCGGGGTTTCAGCCGCCAGCTTGCGCAACGCCTCTTCGGTGGCGCGCAGCACATGATCGTCGACGCCGTGCCCCCCGTGTCGGTGTCGCCAGCGCCAGACAGCGTCACTCTGCGGCGTCTCGTCCTCGCGGACAGCATTGAGCTCGATGACGCGCAGCACAAACGGGAGCACGTGTTCCACAAACGACTGTGGCGCCGCTTGGGCTGAGCCGATCAAGACTTGCTCGGATGACTGGCTGTGACGCAGGCCGCCCGCGTCGGCAAACGGGTTCGTCTGGCCAGCGCTGATGGTGATGCTCAAACGACGCTGGAGGTAGTGTCCGATGGCTTCGCATGCCCACGTGGGACGCTTCTCCGGCAGGTCGTGCAGCAGGCCGAGAAAATCATCTGTTGTGAAACGACCGGCGTGGTCCAGATCGCCGCTGTCAATCAGTCGCAGGAACAGGTCGAAGAAGCGTCTCCCCGCAGCGAGATCCGCCCACTGCACGAGAAAGCCGAACCGCCGGCGCCACTCGTCGGACGCGCCTACGTACGGTTCGACCAGTTCCGCCACGCGGTCAGCAGCGTCGCCCTGAACTCGCCTCAGAAGCACTACCGCATTGTCCACGGTGTCGGAGTCCGTGTGTCTCAGCCAGACGGCCACGACGCCCAGCGAGTCCAACAGCCCGAACCACGGCAGCGTCCGAACGGCGAACCAGATCTCGCGCCGGTGCGGCCAGTCGGGCTGCGCCAGCAATCCTTCCAGAATGCGCCATTCCT
>Ga0315273_10003195_pt1 | contig 19678 bp, 20 predicted proteins | sample YL17G02_0_MG_FD_205753 | JGI IMG/M metagenome (GOLD analysis project Ga0315273, IMG submission 205753) | Sediment microbial communities from Yellowstone Lake, YNP, Wyoming, USA - YL17G02_0 | ecosystem: Environmental > Aquatic > Freshwater > Lake > Sediment | place: USA: Wyoming | collected...
CGATTGAATTGCGCAGCGCGTCGTCGGTGTGCGCGTAATCCACCAGCACCAGGAACGGCTGGCCCTGCTCGACCCGCTCGAAGCGCCCCGGCACGGCTCGGCATGCGGCGACGCCGCGCGCGATGGTCTCCCAATCCAGGCCCAGACTCAAGCCCGCCCCGCAGGCGGCGAGGATGTTGTAGACGTTGACGCGGCCGATGAGCGGCGAGGACAATTCGACGCGCTGCCCGTCCAGAACGGCCTCGAACCGCAATCCCTCGAAACCCGAGCGAATCCCGACGGCCCGCAGCAGGCGGCCGGAGCAGGCCGCCTCGGCGGCGTCGATCCCGTACCACAGCGTCTCGGTGGCCGCCGGGCGCTGGATGCGGCGCGCGAATTCGTCGTCGGCGTTCAACACCGCCCGGCGGGGCGGGGCCGTGCCGTCGCCCGCAAACAGCAGTTTCTTGGCGGCGAAGTAGTTCTCCATCGTGCCGTGGAAGTCCAGGTGGTCCCGGGTGAGGTTGGTAAAGACCGCGGTGTGAAACGGAACTCCGTGGACTCGTCCCAACGCGAGGGCGTGGGAGGACACTTCCATTGTGGCATGCCGGCCGCCGGCGGCGGCGAGTTGTTCGAGAATGCGGTAAAGGTCGAGCGATTCGGGCGTGGTGTTAACCGCCGGGAGCACCGCGCCGGCGACATGATACTCGACCGTGCCGATCAGCGCCGCCGGCCAGTTGGCCGCGCCCAGGATGGAGTCCGTAATATAAGCCGTGGTGGTCTTGCCGTTGGTACCGGTGATGCCGACCAGCGTGGCGGCCTCCCCCGCGCGACGGTAGAAGTTGCGCGCCGCCAGCGCGAGCGCGCGCCGGCCGTGTTCGACCTCGATCCAGACCTGTTCCAAGCCCGCCGGCGCCGGCAATTCACCGACTATGGCCACGGCGCCTTTCTCGAGCGCCTGGCCGGCGAACTGCCTTCCGTCGGAGCGGCTGCCGGCAAAGGCGAAGAACACAAACCCGGGGGCCAGGCGCCGGGAGTCGTAGTCCAGTCCGGTGACTTCCGGGTCCCGCGCGAGGGCGGGGATTCCGCTGAGAATCGCCACTCCGGCGAGGACGTCGCTGAGCGTCATGTCCGGGCTTTCATCGCGCAAACTGCACCTTCACGCGCGCGCCCGGCGCCAGCGCGGCGCCGGCGGGCGGAAACTGCGCTCGCGCCATGCCCTCTCCGAGCAGGTCGACTTCCACGCCCACGGCCCGGGACTCCTCGGCCACCGTCCGCTTCGATTTCCCATGGAAGTCCGGCGCGCGCGGCGCAACCAGTTGACCGGCGGCGGCGGCGTCCTCCTCCGCGGCCGCCGTTTCGAGCAGATCCAGCGCCGGCCTGCTCAACTCCGCCAGCGCGAGGTCGTCCTTGTCGTCTTCGCCGGCGGCGTTTTTCCCGGAGTCGGCGAGCTGTTCGGGAATGTCGCGCGGAACCTCGAGAACCCGCAGCGTGGCCTCGGCCACGCGCTTGAAGACCGGCGCCGCCACCACGCCGCCAAACTTCGACGAACCGTTGAGGGTCACGGCAACCACGATGGTTGGGTTGGTCACCGGCGCAAAGCCGACAAAACTGGCGTTGTACTTGTGCGTGTACTTGCCGGTTGCGTAGTCGAAGATTTGCGCCGAGCCCGTTTTCCCGCCCGACGTGTAACCCTTCAGCCGCGCGCCCGTGCCGGTTCCGTGCAACACCACTTCCTCGGCCATGCGCCGCATGGTGATCGCCGTTTCGGGCTTGATCGCCTGGCGCGGCGCCGGCGCCGGCCACGCCACCGGGCCCTTGCCCGGCCGCTCCTGCCGCTTGATCAGAACGGGCTTGAGGTACGCTCCGCCGTTGGTCAGGACCGAGCAGGCCAGTGCCAACTGCATGGTCGTCAGGCTGACCTCATGCCCCATCGACACCGAACCGATCGAGGTCGCCTCCCACTTCTCGGCCCGGCGAATGCGGCCGCCCGATTCGTAGGGCAACGGAAGACCGGTTGTCGATCCGACGCCGAAACGGCGGATGTAGTCGTAAAAGGTCCGCACCCCGAGTTTCATTCCGATTTGAATCGCGCCGATGTTGCTCGACTTGACGAGAACCCCGGTCACCGGCAGCACGCCGTAGCCGCGCTTGGCCTCATGGATCACGCGTCCGTACATGCTGAACGTCCCATTGCCGCAGTTGATGAGCGTGCCGGGCGTCACGCGCCCGGCGTCGATGGCCGAGGAGACCGTGACCAGTTTGAAAACCGAACCCGGCTCGGTGGGGCTCGAGATCGCCAGGTTGGCGCGCCTGGAAAGCTCCTGCCGGGTGGCCGGCTGGTTCGGATCGAAGTCCGGGTAGTTGGCCATGGCGAGGACTTCGTTGGTCCCCGCGCGAAGCACGATCACACTGCCGGTGGGGCACTGTTCGGCCTCGGCCGCCTCCCTGAGCGCGGCCTCGGCGGCGTACTGTATGTTCTGGTCGATGGTCAGCGTGACGCGGTCGCCCGCCTGCGGTTCCGAAGTCACCCGGGATTCCACGCGGCGTCTGCGTACGTCGCGCACCACGCGCTCGACGCCCGCGACGCCGCTTAACTCGTCGTTCAGGCCCAGCTCGAGTCCGAAGTTGCCCTGCTCCCCGTCGTCGACGCTGCCCAGCAGGTGCGACGCCAGCCGTTGGTTCGGGTACACGCGCTTGCTCTCGCGGGTGAACTCGATCCAGTCCAGCCGCATGTTCTTCAACCGTTCGGACTCCTCGGGGCTGATCCGCCGCTTCACCCGCAGAAAACCGCTGCGGCCCGGGTTGCCGCGCGCGTTCTCGATCTCGGCGCGAAGCTTCGCCTGGTCGAGCGCCAGGACGCTCGACAGGATGCTCGCCGCCATGGGGATATCGGGCACCAGCGTGGGGTTCACGACCACGGTGTCGAGGGGCACGCTGACCGCCAGCGACCGCCCCTTGCGGTCGACGATGGTCCCGCGCGGCGCCTGGATCTCGATGATCCTCACCTGCTGGTTGTCGGCCAGCTTGCGGTAGTAGTCGTACTTGTAGACTTGCAGATACGCGAGGCGGCCGGCGATCAGCAAGGCCCACACCAGGCCGATGCGGGCGACAATCCGAAGACGCCTTTCGGTCCGCCCGCGGACCCTCAGCTCCCCGCCGCGCGCGATGCCGGCGATGGCGCGGGGCGTAGCGGCGTCCACGGCGGGAGAGGTTTCGTGCTCCGGACCGGGTTGGAAGGGGGCCTCAGGCCGTTCCTGCATGTTGAGCCTCGTGCCGGGCTAAAAGACCGGGCCGGCGCGGAGGGTCGCCGGCCCGGTTTCGCGGCAGGTGCGCCCCTAATGGGCGTCCGCACTCAAAACCGATTTGGCCGAGTCGATATAGACCTCGTCCTGAGGCGCCGGGACGCCGAAGTCGCCCCGTTCGGCGTACTTCAGCAGACGCTCGGTGCTGGTCAGCGAAGCTTCTTCCACTTCCAGCGCGTTACGCTCCTCAATCAGTTTCTTGTGCTCCTGCCTGAGCGCTTCGACCTGGTAGTTCGCCATCAGGCCCCAGGCGTGCGGCAACATCAGCGCCACCAGCATCAGGGCCACGCAGAACGAACTGCCGATGAACTTCACCACGCTCCAGCGCGTCCGCGGGTCGGCCTGGCGGACCACCCGCGAGTTGTCAATCGCTTTGACGAACAGGTACAAGTCCTCGTTCGCTATCGGCCGAAGACGGGTCTTCTTCGCGCCGTCCGTCTCCCCTGCCCACTGCCCGTAAGCCGTCGCCATCGTTGCCATAGCCCTCACCTGTCAGTAACTTATCCCGGAAGCCGCCGGGCAAGTCCGGGGACTTATCCAGGACTCCCCGCTTGCCTGCTTATTCAACCGGTCGTCAAACCATCTCCAGCACCCGCAGCTTTGCGCTGCGCGAAGCCGGGTTCGTGTTCACTTCCTCGCGGGATGGCTTGACCACGTGTTTGGTCAGGATCCGTGCCCGTCCCCCGCGTGCCAACTCCTGAAACGCGCGCTTCACTTTGCCGTCCTCGAGCGACATGAACGAGATCACCACCAGCCGCCCGCCGCTTCGCACCAACCCCGGCGCTTGCTCGAGGAGCGCGTCCAACTCTTCCTGTTCCTCGTTCACCACCAACCTCAACGCCATGAAAGTCTGGGTGGCGGGATGCAGGCGACCCGTCCGCCGCACGACCGATTCGACCACCCGTGCCAGGTGCCCGGTCGATCGAATCGGTCGTGAGCGAACGATTGCCCTTGCTATCTGTCGCCCCCTCCTTTCTTGGCCGAACTGGAAAATCATGTCGGCCAGCGCCTTTTCGGCGGTAAAATTGACAACCTCCGCCGCCGAGACCGGCTGGCTGCGCGACATGCGCATGTCCAGCGGTCCGTCGGCGGAAAAGGAAAATCCGCGTTCCGCGTCGGTCAACTGGTACCGGCTCACACCCAGGTCCGCCAGCAGTCCGTCCACCTGGTTGATTCCCAACCCGCCGAGCGCTTCGCGAAGCCCCGAAAACCTGGTCTCGACGAAACGGATGCGATCCCCCCAGGCGCCGGTCTGCCGCCGCGCCAGTTCGATCGATTCCGGGTCGCGGTCGCAGGCGATCACCCGGCCCGCCGTGAGCCGCTCGGCTATCAACCGGGTGTGGCCGCCCAAACCGAGAGTGGCGTCCACGATCACGCTGTCCGGCCGAAGAGCCAGCGCTTGGATCGCTTCGGCGGCCATTACCGGCGCGTGCATGAATCATTTGACCTTCAACCGTTTCAGGAACTTCTTCTCGTCCGCCCGCGGCTGGTCGCTTTCGCCGCTCAGCCGGTCGTATTCTCTCTTGTTGAAAATGTCGATGCCTTCGTTGGACCATTGCAGCCAGACGCGTTGAGCTTCCTCGCCCCCACCCGGCCCGATGCCCATCAGATCGCGGAGTTTCGGCGGGACCATGATTCGCCCCTGATCATCCACCCCCTGGTCCAGGCCGTACTTGTTGGCGCGGAAGATCACCTGCTCGGCCCGCTCGCCATCCTCGTCCCCCTCGACGTTTTCAAGGATTTCGAGATTCTGTTTCCAGACGCTGATGGGGTATAATCGTCCGCGGGTGAGGTCCATGGACGTGATGAACAGCCGCTCGTTCGGAAACCGGAAGCTCAAGTGGTTCTTGAAGCGCGGAGGCAGCCGAATACGACCCTTGTCGTCAAGCTTGACCTCGATGTGCCCGTACGGGCCATCCTGAGCCGGGATTTGAGTCTGCTCTTGCTCCATAGCCATCCAATTGGCTCCAGATTACTCCACCAGACAATCAATCATAGATCACCGATTCCGGAAAATCAAGAGTTTTTTTCTAAGGACGCGCGAGAAAACCCTGTCTCATGAGAGGGTTACGCCAGAACAGGCACCTGGGTACCACCCCTTGGGATCAGGCGTGAAACCGCCCCACGGATTGTGGCCGGGCTGCCGTCAGCCGCCCAGGTCCACCGATGTGCGCGTCTTTCGCAGGCGCATGAAGACCACGCGCAGCGTCGCAATCACGGGAATCGACAGGAACATGCCGGTTACGCCGCCCACTTGTTCGCCCGCCAGCACGCCGAAAATGATCAGCAGCGGGTGGACCTCGACGCCCGAGCTCATGAGGTAGGGCTGCAACACGTAGTCCTGGAACAGGCGGTAGGCGATCAGGAAGACCACCATCCAGAGCAGGTGGGGGTAGCCGCTGAATCCGGCCACCAGAAGCGCGGCCGCGGCCGCCGAAAGGGGCCCGGCCACGGGAATGAACTCGAGTACGCCCGCGATGGTCGCCAGCAGCACCGCGTAAGGCACACCTGCCGCGGCGAAGAAGAGGCTGTAGGAAGCAAAGGTCGCGGCGGACAGGATCACCAGCGCCCGCATGAACTGCGCCAGCAGCACGTGCACGTCGCCGAAGATCTCCTCCAGGAGCCGCCGGCCCGGCCCGTCCGGAATGAATGCGATCAGGTTTTCGCGCATCTCGGCGCCGTCTTTGAGGAAGAAGAAACTCAGAATCGGGACCAGGATCACAAAGGCCAGGTTGCCGAGCAGCGCGAGAAGCTCACGCCCCGCGCGCTGGATGAGCGGCAGAGCGTCCTTGGAGTGCTGCTCGACGAAAGACCGCAAGGCGGCCAGCAGGCTGATCTTGACCGGCGTCATCCACTCCGGCAGCGGCAGGTCCATGGGCCGGTCCAGACCCCGGATGAGTTCCGGCAGCCTGGAGGCGAGGTTGGCGCCTTCCTCGATGACGCGCGAACCCACCGCGCCCAGGGCCGTGCCGAGTGCGGCGATGAGCAGAACGTAAACCACCCCGAGCGAGAGATTTCGAGGGAAGCGTCCTTTCGCGACACGGTCCACCAGGCTGACCAGCGGCGAAAGCAGGTAGGCCACCAGCAACGCCGCCGTGAAGATCAGCAGCGTCCGCCGGATCCAGTAACCCAGGGCCAGTGCCAGTGCGACCAGAAACACGGACCAGGCGGCGCGCGCGGCGCGGGCATCGATTCCGAGCATCGTCGTTATCCTAGCGCACCGCGGAGGGCGGCGCCTGGCGGACGTTCCGGCCCTTCCGGGCGTCACCGCGTTCTGTCAGACGAAAGAGCAGGCTGCGGCGGCCATTCAGGCGCTGGCGCTACGCCTAATCGCCGCCCGCCTGGGGCACGGCTCTACTTCAGCGCCTCGTTAATTTCGATATCGCGCTTCAGCACTTCGGTCAAGAGTTCCGACAGTTGGATGCCCCGCTGCTCGGCTTTGCCGGAGAAGTACGTCCACACGCTCTTCTCGATGGAGGCAGGCATCAGCACCGTGGCGCCGGGAGGGATATGGTGGAGACCGCGAACCCCTATGCCGAAGTCGATCTCGGCCGGCATGTCGTGGTCTTCGATGGGTTGATTGCTCATAAGCCCTCCTGATATTGCCGGCTCTCCGCCTGCGTCGCTTTGCGGGCCGATACCAGAGGGATGTTGGTCGCGGCGGGGTCGGCGTCGGACCAAAGGTAGACGACGGACAACACCACGCGATTTCTGGCGCAACCAACCGAGAACCAGCGCTCCTCGGCATTGCCGTGCTCCAGATCGGCGACGGAGAGCAGGCGCGGATCGTGGAATACCGTGGAGGCCAGTTCGAAAGTGACACCATGCTTGCGGGCATTGGCATCCGCCTTGGCTTCGTCCCACTCGAACTGATACGGCAGCACCTTCACCGATCGCTCTCTCATACCATGCTATAGCAGGCCGGGCCAGGAAACGCGCTGGTTCACATCCACCTGTCAAGCTGTTCTTCGGCGCTATCGCCGCGCCAGGCGTGCCATCCTCCTGCCCGTCGCCCGGGCCGCCAAAGGGGTCCCGCCGCCGGTCACCGCCTGGACCGGAGACGCGGAATAGGCGCGGCCGAACTTCCGCATAACCCGCTCACAGTCGAAGGCTGGCAGGCGGCCGGCAAACTTCTTACGATTCAGGACATGGCGTTCACCATTGTCCGCGGCCCATTTCTCGTACGCCTGCCATGGGGCCGAGGTCTTCAGCGACAGGCCCGGACGGACGACGCGGCAATCCTTCGACGAACTCGCGAAGCCGACAAGATGGGCGGGCAGCCCTGCATCCGCGGGCTGCGTCTGACGGTTCGGCGGGTTCTCGAAGTCATGGCCGCTTACGCGGACCGGCAGGAACTCTTCCGCGAATACCCGTCGCTCGATGAAGAGGACCTCCGGCAGGCGTTGGCGTTCGCCGCCGCCAACCTCGATGACCGGGTGGACATTCTGGAACTGGCATCGTAAGGACCCTTTACGTGCGCCGCCTACTGCTGGACGAGGGACTCCCCTTCACGACGGCCGGCAGGTTGCGCCGCGCGGGTCTCGACGCCGTCCATGTGAACGAAGTGGGGTTGTCGTCGACGCCCGACTCCTTGATTCTCGAGTACGCCCGAAGCGAGAAGAGATCGTGCGTGACTCTCGACCTGGACTTTCACCAACTGCTGGCGGCTACCGGCAATACCGTGAATTCAGGTTGGCTCTGATCGATGTGGGACAGGCCTCCTGACCTGTCTTCTTCGGTATCGACAGGCCAGGAGGCCTGTCCTACTGATGCTTGGCTGCGGCCAGGCGCGCCTGTGCGCGCGTCATGGCGTTCAGCGCGCGGCCGACGTCGATGCCGGCGTCAGGGTGCGCCAGATGCTCCTCGGCCCGATGGAGGGCCTCTTCGGCGCGTTTGGCGTCGATCTCGGAGGCCTTTTCGGCGTGCGTCGCCAGCACGCGCACGCGGTCGGGCAGCACTTCGACCCAGCCGCCGTCGACCGAAAGCGACGAGCGCCGGCCGTCGGCGGCGTAGGTCAGCTCGCCCGTGCCGAGAGCGGCCAGGAGCGGCGAATGGCCGGGCAACACGCCCAGGTAGCCGTTTGCGGCGGGCACCTGGGCTTCGCTAACCTGCTCGCGGAGGAGGAGCCGCTCGGGCGTCGCGATTTCGAGTTGGAAGTTGTCCGCCATGGCTCGGGCTCAGACCACCTTCTTCAACTGCTCGGCGTGTTCGAGCACCTGTTCGATGGTTCCCTTCATATAGAAGGCCTGTTCGGGGACGTCGTCGTGCTTGCCCGCGACGATCTCCTGAAAGCCGCGGATTGTGTCGGCCAGCTTGACGTACTCGCCCTTGAAGCCGGTGAACTGCTCGGCGACGTGGAAGGGCTGGGAGAGGAACTTCTGCACCTTGCGCGCGCGCGCCACGGTTAGCTTGTCTTCGTCGGAAAGCTCGTCGATGCCGAGGATGGCGATGATGTCCTGAAGATCCCGGTAGCGCTGCAGAATCTGCTTGACCTGCTGCGCCACCCCGTAATGCTCGTCGCCCAGGATGCGCGGATCGAGAATGCGCGAGGTCGAGGCCAGCGGATCGACCGCCGGGTAGATGCCCAGCTCGACGATGGCGCGCGACAGGTTGGTGGTCGCGTCCAGGTGGGCGAAGGTGGTGGCCGGCGCGGGGTCGGTGTAATCGTCGGCGGGCACGTAGATGGCCTGCACCGAGGTGATCGAGCCGCTCTTGGTGGAGGTGATGCGCTCCTGCAATTCGCCCATTTCGGTGGCCAGGTTGGGCTGGTAGCCGACGGCCGACGGCATGCGCCCGAGCAGCGCCGACACTTCCGAACCGGCCTGCGTGAAGCGGAAAATGTTGTCGATGAACAGCAGCACGTCCTGGTGCTCTTCATCGCGGAAGTACTCGGCCACGGTGAGGCCGGTCAGGCCGACGCGCAGGCGCGCGCCGGGCGGCTCGGTCATCTGGCCGTACACCAGGGCCACCTTGGACTTGCGCCAATCGTCCGGGTCGACGACACCCGATTCCTGCATTTCCAGCCACAGGTCGTTGCCTTCGCGCGTGCGCTCGCCCACGCCGGCGAAGACCGAAACGCCGCCGTGCTTCAGGGCGATGTTGTTGATCAGCTCCATGATGATGACGGTCTTGCCGACGCCGGCGCCGCCGAACAGGCCGATCTTGCCGCCGCGCAGGTAGGGCTCGAGCAGGTCGATCACCTTGATTCCGGTCTCGAACATTTGCAGCTCGGTGGACTGCTCGTCGAATTCGGGCGCCAGCCGGTGAATCGGGAGGAACTTGGACGCCAGGATGGGGCCGCGGTAATCCACCGGCTCGCCGATGACGTTCATCACCCGGCCGAGCGTTTCCTTGCCCACCGGAATGGTCACCGGGATGCCGAGGCTTTGGGCCTTCATGCCGCGCACCAGGCCGTCGGTGGGTTTCAGCGCGATGGTGCGCACGCGCCCCTCGCCGATGTGCTGCGCCACTTCGACGATGATGTCGATCGGGTTCGGAACCGTGTAGCCTTCGCTGGTGATGCGGATGGCCGTGTAGATCACCGGGATCTGGCCCTCGGGAAACTGGAGGTCCACGGCGGGCCCGGCCACCTGGATCACCTTGCCGATAACTTTGCTGGTCGCTTCCATACGCTGGTTATTACTCCAGAGCGGCTGCGCCGCTCACCACTTCGATGATTTCCTTGGTAATGCTGGCCTGGCGGACGCGGTTCATATACAGCGTCAACCGGTCGATGACATCGGCCGCGTTGGACGTCGCGGCGTCCATGGCGGTCATGCGCGCGGCCTGCTCGGCCGCCGCCGATTCGAGCATGGCGCGATAAAACGCGATCTCGACGTAGCGCGGCAGCAGCGTTTCCAGCAACTCCAGCGGCGGCTGTTCGTAGATGAAATCGATGCCCTTGGCCTCGGTGGGAAGCTCGATCGGCAGCACGCGCGCGAGGGTGAGCTTCTGCGCGATCACGCTCTTGAATTCGTTGTACAGCAGATAGACCCCATCCACCTCGCCCGAAGAGAAGCGCTGGCTGGCCTTGCGGGCGATCGACGCGGCGTCCGCGTACGTGAACTTCTGCCAGATTCCGGTGCTTTCGCCCACGATGGTGGCCGGGCGCTTGCGCCAGAAGTCGCGGCCCTTGCGGCCCACCAGCTCGAGATCGACCGAAGCGTCCGGACGCTCCTCGATGAACCGCTGCGAGGCCTTGATCAGGTTCGAGTTGAAGGCTCCGGCCAGGCCGCGGTCGGCGGTGATCAGCACAAGCTGAATCCGTTTCTCGGGGCGTTCGGCCAGCATCGGATGCCCGGCCAGCGCCAGGTCGGCGCGCGCCGCCAGGGCGACGTCCGCCAGCATCTGGTTGAGGATCGCGGCGTAGGGGCGCGCGTTGATCACGCGGTCCTGGGCGCGGCGCAGCTTGGCCGCCGAGACCATTTTCATGGCCTTGGTGATCTGCTGCGTGTTCCGCACCGTGCGGATGCGGCGGCGGATGTCGATCAGGCTGGGCATGGTCGGCGGTCTCTACTGTTTGCGCTCGGCGAGGAACCGCTCCTTGAACTCTTTGAGCGCCGCGTGCAACTTGGCGCGCAACGCGTCGTCCAGGACCTTCTTCTCGCGGATCTCGGCGAGCAGCCCCGCGTGCGCGTTCTCGGCGTGGCGGTACAGCCCGGCTTCAAACGCGCGGCACTCTTCCACCGGCAGGTCGTCCAGGTACGCATTTCCACCGGCGAAGATGATGAGGATCTGCTTTTCGACCGGCAGCGGCTGGAACTGGCTCTGCCGGAGGATCTCGATCAGGTGGCGGCCGCGGTTCAACTGCTGCTGGCTGGACTTGTCCAGGTCCGAGCCGAACTGCGCGAATGCGGCCAGGTCGCGATATTGGGCCAGATCCAGACGCAAGGAGCCGGCCACCTGCCGCATCGCCTTCACCTGCGCGTTGCCGCCCACGCGGCTCACCGAGAGGCCCACGTCCACGGCCGGGCGGATGTTCGAGTTGAACAGGTCGGCCTGAAGATAGATCTGGCCGTCGGTGATCGAAATGACGTTGGTCGGGATGTAGGCCGAAATGTCGCCCGCCTGGGTTTCGATGAACGGCAGCGCGGTCAGCGAGCCGCCGCCCTTTTGGTCGTTCATCTTGGCGGCGCGCTCGAGCAGCCGGCTGTGCAGGTAGAACACGTCGCCCGGGAAGGCCTCGCGTCCCGGCGGGCGGCGCAGCAGCAGCGAGATCTCGCGGTAGGCGGCGGCGTGCTTGGACAGGTCGTCGTAGATGCACAGCGCGTGCTTGCCCCGGTCGCGGAAATACTCGCCCATCGAGCAACCGGTGTAGGGCGCGATGTACTGCATGGGCGCGGGGTCGGATGCCGTGGCCGCCACCACGATGGTGTAGTCCATGGCGCCGAAGTCCTCGAGCGTCTTCACCACCTGGGCGACCGTCGAGCGCTTCTGGCCGATGGCGACGTAAATGCACGTGACGTCGCCGCCTTTCTGGTTGATCATCGTGTCCAGCGCGATGGCGGTTTTGCCGGTCTGGCGGTCGCCGATGATCAGCTCGCGCTGGCCGCGGCCGATGGGAATCATCGAGTCGATCGCCTTGATGCCGGTCTGGAGCGGTTCCTTCACCCGCTGCCGGTCGACCACGCCCGGCGCCAGGCGTTCCAGCGGGCTGAACTCGGTGGTGGCGATGGGGCCCTTGCCGTCGATGGGCCGGCCGAGCGCGTCCACCACCCGGCCGATCAGCGCCTCGCCCACCGGAACCGACATGATGCGGCCGGTGCGGCGCACTTCGTCGCCCTCGCTGATATCGGTGTACTCGCCCATCAGCACCGCGCCCACCTGGTCTTCCTCGAGGTTCATGGCGATGCCCGCGACGCCGTGCGGAAACTCGATCATCTCGCCGGCCATGACGTTCTCGAGGCCGTGGATGCGGGCGATGCCGTCGCCCACCGAGATCACCGAGCCGGTCTCGGAGATGCTGACCGCCTGGTCGTAATTCTCGATCTCCTCGCGCAGAACGCGCGCTATTTCATCCGCCCGAATTTGAGCCATTAGTCTCTCATCCCGATCTCTATTCGGCTGTCATCTTCCGGCGCAGCGCTTCCAACTGGCCGCGCACGGAGCCGTCGTAAATTGTGGAACCGATCCTTGCCGTCACGCCGCCGATGAGTGCGCCGTCGATGGCGAACCCGGCGCGCACGCGCTTGCCGCTCAACCTGGTCAGTTGCGCCGCGATGGCCTTTTGCTCGGCGTCCGCCAGTTCGCCGGCCGAAAAGACATCCGCGCGAACCACGCCCAGGCGCTCATCCAATAGCGCCTCGAAGGCAGTGCGGATCTGATCCAGAAGTTCTATGCGCCGGTGGTCGATGACCACGTACAGGAAATTTCGGACCAGGCGCGCCAGGCCCAGCGTTTCCCCGATGCGCCCCACCACGGCGCGCTTGCGCGCGGGCGGCACGGCCGGCGAAAGCAGGAGGTGGCGCAATTCGGTGGCCGATCGCAGGGCGTCGCTGAAATCGCGCAACTGCTCGATCACCTGTCGCGGTTCCAGATGCGCGCCGCGCGCCGTGGCCAGGTCCGCCAGCGCCCGTGCGTAACGCGAAGCGGCTGCCAGAGCCATCTCAGTTCACCCCCCGGCCGGCGCCCGCCTGGTTCTCGAGGTCCTTGACGAAGCCCGCCACCAGGCCACGCCCGGCTTCCGCCGTGATGCGGCCGCGAAGCTGCTTTTCGGCCAAACCGATCGCCAGTTCCGCCGCCTGGGTCTTGAGTTCCATGCGCGCCGCCTTGGCCGCCGAGGCGATCTCCCGTTCGGCCTGCGCCTGAATCTTGGCGAACTGCCGGGCGGTTTCCTCCCGCAGGCGCTCGTATTCGGCTTCCGACTCCTTGCGCGCGCCGGCGCGCAGCGCCTCGATTTCGACGCCCAACTGGGCCACCTTCTTTTCGATCGAGGCGGCGCGGGCATCGGCATCCGCTTTGAATTTCACGGCGTCGGCGATGCTCTTCTGGATCTGGGCGGTGCGGTCCTGGAAGAACGCCGGGGCCTTCTTCGCGATCAGGTAGCCCAGGCCGCCGGCCAGCAACGCGAAATTCGCCCACTTCCAGCCGGTCAGGCTCGGGGCGCTCTGACCGCCCTCGTGACTTGCGAAAACCAGCGCCGGGACCCACATCAGCGCCAGCAGCACAACGAGGCGTTTCACGCGGGCCTCCGTTCCAGGATCGCGGCGGTGATGCGCGCCGCCAGCGCCTCGCTTTCGGCCTTCAGCGATTCGCGCGCCCGGGCGGCATCCTCGGCCAACTCGGCCCGCGCCTGAGTTACCAGCGCCCCGGCCTTGCTCCGGGCATCCTGCACGGCCGCGGCCTGTTCCTCCCGCCAGCGGCGGCGGGCCTCTTCCTGCTCGTGGTACATCTGGCTTCGCGCCTCGCGCAGCGCGGCTTCGTATTCGGCGGTCTTGCGGGCGGCGGCCTCCAGGCTCGCTTCCGCCGAACGGCGCGCGCCCTCGGTCAGTTCGAACCGTTTCCGCAGCACTTTTTCAAGCGGACGGAAGAAGATGAACTTCAGGTAAAAGTGCAGCAGAACCAGCAATAAGAAGGTGGGCAGAGCCTTTATCAGCAGCCCTCCCAGCGCGTTGAGAGTGTCGGCCATCGGAATCGACTGGGAGCAACTTCAGGAGACGTCTACGACTGAGGCTCCAAAGCGGTTACCCTACCACAGTCAATCGGACCCGGTCAACTGAAACGGTCCCCGATGCAGGGCCTGGGAGTGGGACATGCTTCAGCTTGTCCAAGTCTCCAGCAGGACAAGCTGAAGCTTATCCTACTTGGGGATGAGGGGATGGAGGGCTTACTCAGAACGAAAGCCCATGCGGCGTTTAGGGGAAACCGCCGGTTGCAGGAGTTTCCTGATGGCATCGAAGACGATTTGGATCTGTTGGTCGTGCTGGGCGTATTTTCCTTCGAGGGCAACGATTTTGTGAGCCAAATCCTTGTGCGTAGACATGATCTCGCGAAGCTTCACGAAGGCCCGCATGATGGCGATATTCACCAGGACGGCGCGGTCGCTGTTCAAAACGGAAGAGAGCATGGCGATGCCTTGCTCGGTGAAGACGTATGGAAGATAGCGGCGTCCGCCGCGGCCCGTCTTTGAGGTTTCAGTTTGAAACCTCAAAGAGTCAGCCTCCTCTTGGGAGAGTTGGAACATGAAGTCTTCGGGAAAACGCATGCTATTGCGTCGCACCGCCAGGTTCAGGGATTTGGTGGGCACCTGGTACAGCTCGGCGAGATCGCTGTCGATCATCACCTTCTGGCTGCGAATAAGGTATATCCGGCGTTCGATCACTTCGACCGGAACGAGGTCGCCTGCCGTTTTGTGTTGTCGCTTCATGCTCTCCGGTCTCATACCGCTTCAGCGCACACTTAACAGTACCGCGAGGGACCCGAAAGATGGAACCAAGCCAGCTTCCAGCCAAAAGAGAAGATAGGCTTCCGCCAGTCCTGGCGGGCCGGGAGACACTGGCCGTCCGGGAGAGTGTCGAGGGGGGCTACTCCTCGGTCGCGGCGATCTTCGAGTCCTGGGTGAACCGGCGAAAGTCCGAGAACACCCGGAGAGCCTACCGTGAGGACGTGATGGCCTTCGTCCGCTTTCGGTCTACGCACCAGGCGCGCCGATCATCCGCGCGGCAATCGCCCGGGGCGGCACGCGGTAGACTTTCCGCTCCGGCAGGACAAGCTGAAGCTTATCCTACAACGCCTCCCGCCTCTGCCCGATAATAGGGACGATGCCAGCCGTGCTCTGCTTCCTGCTGCTGGTCGCGGCCGCCGCAACCGGCGAGCGGGTCTTCGAGCTGCATCTGCAGCTCGAGCCCAAAGCGCCCGCCTGGGTCTCGGTCTACGGCTCGACGACGCCCTTCTCGACCGCCGGGTTAGCCGACGCGGGCGGGCGCGCCCGCTTCAAGGACCTGTTGCCGGGACCCTACACCGTCTCGGCGGTTGTGCGGGGATACGGGGAAGTGCGGCAGACCATCGTGGTCGGTCCGAGCGTGGCGGATGGAAAGGGCCGCGTCCGGGTGACGCTGCATGTGAAGGAGTCGGGGACGCTGCCCGAGTCGGCCAAGCAGCGCGCCAAGGTGTCGGCCCGGCAGCTCGCCGTTCCGGACCGCGCCTGGAAAGAGTACCACGACGCGCAGAAGAACCTCGAGCGGCGCGATGTCGAAGGCGCCATTGCGCACCTGGAGAAGGCGGTTGAGATCGCGCCGCGGTTTGCCACCGCCTGGAACAACCTGGGCACCGTCGCCTACCAAACCAGGCAATATGAGAAGGCCGAGGGGCACTTCCGCCAGGCGCTGGTTCAGGATCCCGAGGCTTACGAACCGCTGGTCAACCTGGGCGGCGTGCTGCTGACGCTGGGCAAGCCGGACGATGCGCTGCCCTTCAATCAACAGTCGGCGTTGCGCCGGCCCGAGGATGCCCTGGCGAACTCGCAACTGGGGATGAACTACGCCTTCCTGGGCAAGCTCGACCTGGGCATCAAACACCTGAACATTGCCAAGAAGCTGGACCCGGCGCACTTCTCCAATCCACAGTTGACGCTGGCGGAGATCTACCTTCGGAGAAACGACCGGCGCGCCGCCGCCGGCGAGTTGGAGGAGTTTTTGAGGCTCCATCCGGATTGGGCGGCGGCGACCCGTGTGCGCGAAGCAATCGAAAAGCTGCGCAAAGAGCAGAAGTAGCCAAAACCGAGGGAGGCTCCGGATGGATTACGGAACCTCCCCCGCTGCACCCGTTCCCTTCTCGGGACTCGCCGAGGGCCGGTTCAGCGAACCACGGGTTCCATAATGCCCGATCTCAGTCAACCACCAACACCATGCTACGGCAGCGCGTGTCCCTTTTGCCAGCAAAAAAACTACCTATCAGGCATTTTCCCGGAAATGGAATAAGAGTCCCCCGTCCCCGACGTATGCCCCGCTTAGGGGAATGCGAACCTCGGCTCGATGTCCACCGGAACGTCTTTCAGCCGCTCGAGAGCTTTCCGCATTTCCCCCCGGACGACGCCGTGCTTGTCGAGCATCGCCTTGGCCCTGGCGTAGGAGCCTTCGGCTTCGATGGTCAGCAGTTCGCGCGTCAGAGCGCGCACGCCGTCCCTGATCTTCCCCGGATTGACGCCGAACCGCCCTGTTTCCGCATTGGCGGCGAACGCGCCGGCGTCGGTGAGGTAGTTGAACTGAAGCGCCACTGCCTTGCCATGCGCCTCGTTGACGCCGAAGCGGACCGAGCGGAACATGCTCGCCAGGAAGGTTGTGTACATCGCGCTTTCCATCTTCCGGTCGACGACGCCGCTGTCCATGAGGTACTGCAGCGCGAACAGACCGGTCGCGTCGGCCTTGGCTTCCTCGATGGCGGAATACAGTTCCTTCAGTTGCTTGCGCACGGTGGTGTCCCGCCCGCCTGATTTGATGTTGTGCGGCCCCAGGCCATGCGCCAGTTCGTGGGCCAGGATGTGCGTGAAGAAGGCCTCGAACGAGACCGCGCCCGCCTGGGAGGGGTCCAGCACGGACTTCGCGATGGGGATGAGAACCTTGTGGAACTTGGCCTCCTGCACGTTTTTGAGCATCACGCGCTTGGATCCTACCTGCTTGATCACGCGCTCGTCGTTGGGCAGGTTGAAGGCGGCGGTCTGAACGCCCTGGCGTCCCTCGCCCGCGCCGTAGACCTCCTGGACCACCCGGATCGGCGCCGCCGCGCCCAGTTTCGGGTTTCGATAGCGGGGGTCGATGGGAAGGCGGTTCTCGATCTCCTGGAGGTGCTTGCCGAACTTGGTGAGCTTGTCGGTCTCCGCGTCGTCGCGCAGCGTAACGTAGGCCTCGAAAGCCGCTTTGGCGTTGAACAGTTCGTCTTCGTAGACTTCGTACGGGCCGATGGTGATTTCCAGGGGCGCGTCCAGTTCCATCCAGGCGATGTCGCTGGCGTAGTAATCGTTCGACAGGAACGCCTCGGCCCGCAGCGTGAGGAATCTTCTGAGCGATTCGCTGGCCGTCAGAGCGGCCGCCTCCTTGAGCGACTGCGCCGCCGGTTCTAGGAACTCGCGGTACTCTTCGCTGTAAGGAATGGCGCGCAGCTTGCCGTCGCCGCCGCGCCGGATGACGTGGAAAAAACCGCCGGCTTGAAGCGCTTCTTCGCCCTTCAGAGTCGCCACCCAGGCGTTGAATTCTTCCTTGCTCATATCGTCCGGGTAGAAGCTCGCGTGCGGCGGCTTGGGGGGAACGCCGTCGACGAACGGCTGGTTGTGGTCCAGCCGCGACCACGGCCCGTAGTTGATGCGGAAGTAGTGCAGCCGCGCCTGGCCCGCGGGCGTCGTGTCGGCCTCGAGCTGCTTGAGCAGATCGACGTTGCCGCGCCAGACCTGGCGCAGGTAGATGGCGTCGATCCGCCGCGCGGCTTCGACGATCTTGTCAAGCGCCTTGCGGTCGCCGTCGCCGAGCGTGGCGAGGTCGGCGGCAATCTCGGTTGGCGAGTAACGCGCAATCTGCTTTTCCAGTTGCGCGCGAGCTTGGTTGGACGCTTCGTTCTTCATGCGGGAACAGCCCGAAAGCAGGGATAGTGCGGTGAGAATCACGACTGCGGGACGCATCAGCCACCATTGTATGCAAACCGGGGGGACAAGCTGGCGTCCCATAGGCGTTAAAACAGGCCGGTTGCCAGGACGATTAAGAGCTGGGGGCATGGGGATTTCGCAACAGGTATCGGGTACGGCCGTCAACTTTGCGGTTTCGGCGTGTACCGCCACGTGCCCTGCGGACTTCCCGGAACGGCGTTTGGGGCCCCCCCGGTGGGATTGCTGGTGGTATGGGCTGTTCTCGCCAGGTATCAGCGGCATTGTCCGGAAGTTTGAGATGTGGTCTAATTCCCGTAGCCGGCGCAAAACTCTTAAGGAGCGCCAGCGCGATGAGCAACTTCGCCCGCCGCTGGACGCCCAATCGTTAGGCTGGCTTGACACGGTTTCTGGAGGGACCGATCACATGCCTTCGAAGGGTCAACAGACTGGTATGCGAGGCCTATACCTTGTCGCGGCAGAACTGGCCGGGCGCGGCTTGGTTGTGTCGCCGACCTCACGCAGCGCTTTCGGGGCCGACCTGCTGGTGACCAACGAATCTTGCACCCGGGCGTATTCCGTTCCGGTCAAGACAAACAGCGGGCGCGCAGCATTCTGGCTCTTGGGAGAGAAGGCCAAGCGGCTTGCTTCCCCGACACACATTTACGTGTTCGTGAATCTGGACCCAAGTGGTCGCAACCACGAGTACTACGTCGTGCCGAGCGGTGTGGTAAAGCGGCGTATGGACGAAGCCAAAGCCAAAACCGGACAGAGAGGGACCTGGTACTCCTTCCGCAGGGACTATGCGGAAAAGTACAAGGACGATTGGAAACTTCTTGGGAGAGTCCGCAGGTATATATAGATGCCCTGACCCGGCACTGCAAGCCGACACGCGCCAAGAGCGCGGGCGCGGCTGAATTCGGCCTTTCGCAGCCCTTTAGCAGCCTAATCGGACCCTGGCGGTGAACACGTGAAAAAATCGGACCATTTGTTCCGACTTGCTCAGGCACTAGCCGATGAGCGGCCGGCGTTTTTCAACGTCAAAGGGCCAGGACTTGGCGATGCCGACACACAGTCCTTCATGGCAGAACTGCGCGTCCGAGCCACCGATGCCTTCAATGTCGACTACGCCGAGAAGAAGATCTGCGGCCGGAACAGTTTGTGTGTCGACTTCTTCCTTCCAGATGAGCAGACAATCGTTGAGGTTGCTCTGGCGCTTCGCAATCCGACGAGCGAGTACGAGAGGGATCTACTGAAAGCGCTTATGGCAAACGACGAGGGGCATAGAGTGTCCCGTCTGATCTTCATTTCGAAGCCCGGGGCTAATAAGAGGCTCAGCCAGCCTGGATCAAGAGCAATTGCCTCCTGGGCCAAGCGGAAGCATGACCTCACCGTAGAGGTACGTGAAATGGCTCAACGTAAGGCTGTCTAACGAGCCGCTGCAGCGACGGCCAAAACCAGGAGACCACGCCTGAGCGCCAAATTGTACGGCATCGACACTGAGGCCCGGCTTTTGGAGCGGAACCCTCGCTGTATTTGCATATCTGTCGCGAAATCCCCTCCGCTCCAGCGAAACGGTCCGGAAGTCCGCTTCGAGGAGATTGACTCCCCCAGATCAAACGGCCGCATTATACCGACACCTCTCCATCGCCGGCAGCTCAATGCCATCAGCTCCGTCGGGAGCCAGCACGCTTGGCAATCTGCGCCAGGGACCGCAAAGCAGCGTTGACCGCCGCCGCGTTCGGAAACATGTCGGCAACTTCGGGAGCAAGGACAACAACGTTTGAACTCGTTTGGAGTCGCTTGATGTACTTCCCGCGGACCAACG
>Ga0315273_10003196_pt1 | contig 19675 bp, 16 predicted proteins | sample YL17G02_0_MG_FD_205753 | JGI IMG/M metagenome (GOLD analysis project Ga0315273, IMG submission 205753) | Sediment microbial communities from Yellowstone Lake, YNP, Wyoming, USA - YL17G02_0 | ecosystem: Environmental > Aquatic > Freshwater > Lake > Sediment | place: USA: Wyoming | collected...
GATGGACCGGAACGGCCAAACGTGCTAGCTTGAGGTAGCCCTTTTGTCCGATACAAACTTACGCCAAAAGGGCTTAACCCCAAAAGGCTTGAGGTAAAATCGGATATACGGCTGCGAAAGGCTAGTGGTTTAGTACCTACGCGAGTTCGAATCTCGTCCCCTGCATTCTGATCTTCATTGATCCGCTTTCGCGGCTCAATTCTGGCAACCCGGGGTTGCCATGGTCAGAGGTCTTACTCGGTTAAGACCTCAGATCTGATCTGTAATCTTCCATTAGCACCTTCTGAGCTGATCTGAATTCAGACCAGCAGTGTCCGTCCGACCGAGTGATGGTCTGGAGAGCAGAGGTTAAAAAGACTGCTTGCCACACAGCGGTTCAAGCATAGTTCAGTTCTACAAAGCTCTAAGAATATTTGTTTCGTGTTTCTATTCTCCCTTATTACTAAAACGGAAATAATCTTCGCCATTCTTCTTTTATTTATTTGGCGCTGAATGTGAACTCAAGATTAGCTAATTTAGTTTTGACGATTATATTCTAGATGCTAATAATAGAAACTTATTTAAACACTTTTAAACAATATTCCTTCATGCGACTCCGGAGCAAGGCAGTCTGTTCAATAACAGATTTAACAAACAATCGTACTGAGTTTCCAAACAGAAAGAGTTCACTAATATCAAAAAAAGTTCAAAATGCATTTTTTGCGCTTGGTTCTGCGGTTTTGTTTAGCTCATGTGCAACTACATATACGAGACCCTTAGACTACTTTGTGAACAGTGATATTTTACATGAGTCCGATAAACATTGTAGTCATGACTCGGGAAATATTGATGAATGCCGTTTAGAGGAACTAGGTAGAATCGCAGACAGACCCTCGACAAGTCTAGAACATTTGAATAATATTTTTTCAGCTTTTGAAAATATTCTAAACAACCAATCAAATGAAATCAATAGTCAGGGTACTTCGATAATTTTCACTCTTCAAAAACTTATAAAATCTAGTAATCCTGAGTCTAGAAAAATGTCAATTGCGTTGCTTGGAAAATCAATTGACTCCCAATCAAATGATGTACGGCACATGGCCCTTGCGAGATTGCTAATGGATGCAACACAGGACGAGGTCCTTTTAGGTATAGAAAGGGAAATTATTGGCTTTTCGCGGTTGAGATATCCTCACCTATTCAGCGACGATCTTATTTACAAAATTCTCGAAAAATCATTAAGTGAAAGGATAGAGTCACCTCGGGTTTATCATGAATATGCTCGAAGACTTGCATTTTCTTTAGCAACCGATAGTTCTAGAAATCCTAAATTTAGGGAAAAAATGATTGACTTTATTGCAAAGGCAATAACAGTTGATCATCTAGGATATGGACATGATTCAATTCATATGCTCGAATACATTTTTGTTAATAAAGTTACGGAACCGTGGCTTAAGGTAAAGATAGCTAAAATACTGGGTGGGGAAAGATATTACATCAACCACATGGGCATATTGATTTCAGAACCCTCGGTAAATGATGAGACGATAGTGGAATCGATAAAAGCTACTTTCCCATCGTTCATAGATCCTGTTTTTAGAGAGAAGAGTATAGCAATCAACAAACTTAAGACCATCGCTTTGCGTAAAGACTCATCTCAACATATAAAAGAAAAGGCCGTTGAATTGCTTATTGATTTTTTTCGATATTCTCCAAATGATCAATCCACAATGGATGCTTTGAAGGACGTTGCAATAAGCGAATGGACAGAAAAACGATTGATTTATAAAATTACAGGATTATTCGAGAATCGCGTGAAAATGGGAGAAGCGGACATCGCATTAGGTGTTCTTTCTCAAATCGCAGCGCATCATTCAACTGAGGTGGAGTTGAGGTTTCGCATAGTGAATAAATTCGAGGAATATTTCAAATCATCTAATAAAAGCAATCTTTACTATCCTATATATTCGATTACCGTAATAGCCGAGAGCAAAGCGACTGATCCGCAATTGAGAAGAAACATAATACGCATTCTCGGAGAAATAATGAATTCCGATTCATCGAATATTGCGGCGTCAGCAATATCCAGGATCGCTCAAAATGAAGGAACCGATCGCGACTTGCGGCAAACGATAATTCAAATGCTTAAAAAAAGGATTTCAGAAAGAAACAATACCATTACGACAACATTTCAACTGTGCCATTCATTGATGGGCATCTATAAAAGTACAACCACGGATCCAGAATCGAAGAAAGAAATCTTTGTTTGGGGGAGAGGGTTGCCGCCCCGGATACGCTACTGCTGGAGGGTAGTCAGGAATCTCTGATGAAATATTGTTTTGTATTTTTTTTAAATATAAATTGATTCAATGATAATGTAAGTTCAGACCTCAGAGCTGCTCAGGACTTTCGTCCCCTGCATAATACCACAGGTTCGAATCAGCAGGAAAAAGAATCGAGCCCAAGGTTCTATTCTCTCCTGCTGCATTTTTTTTTCTATTTCTTAGGGTCATTCTTCGACGACTAAACAGTAGTGAATTTCGCAAAATGCGGTTTTGGAGATTCGAACTCAGGTTCCAATCTTTAATCGGATGTTCCGAGCCCAGGGCTCAGGACTCCCGGACAATACTCCTGGTCAGTTTCGGATCCTACGGGGAGAATAAGCGCGTTTGGCACTGTCAATCAGCAGCAGGGAAACCCTGCTGCTCTAAGATGCAAGAAACTCAACTCGAAACCACCAGAATGACACCGGATTTATAAGTACTTTCGGAAGTATTATGCATAAAGAGGGATGATGAATGCTCGAAAGCATCCTATTTGATATGGACGGGTTATTAGTCGATACCGAACCGATACTATGTAAAGCGGTAATTAACGCTTTAGAAAATCAAGGAATAAAATTAACAGAAAAAGAATATTTTTCACATTGGACACGAAATGGAAGGAATATCAAAGATTTTATTAAGGAAAAAAATATTGACGTGGATATAGAAAAATATAGAAAAGACAAGAATGGAAATTATTTTTCTTTGATAAAAAACTCACCATTGCTTATGGATGGGGCTAAAGACAGAGTAACGGAACTGTCACAGTTTTATGAATTGGGGCTGGTTTCATCCTCAAGCAAGGACATGATAAAGATAATAATTCAGACTACTAAGCTACAAAAATACTTTTCTGTCATCGTGGCGTCTGAAGATGTTAAAAAAGAAAAACCATCTCCGGACTCATTTTTACTGGCCGCACAACTTTTGAATATAAAACCTGAGAATTGTGTTGTAATCGAAGACGCAGAAAAGGGCATAATAGCTGCTAAAACTGCAGGTATGAAAGCGATCGCCATCCCAAATCTTTATACAAAAGATAATGATTTTTCAAAGGCGGATCTTGTTTTAGATAACTTATCCCAATTAACTAAAGAAATTATCGAGTCCATTTAAAAATTATTTTAGCATAATTATACCAGACCGTTCACATATCTGACCAGCCATCCAATTTAGCCCATGCGTCTTTTTCTGACATTCACCGGTTTATAAAAGAATTTCGTGGGAATAAGTGAATAAAAAGGAGCATTTTAAAAGCCTACACCATATAAGATATACGGGTTTCATGAAGACTTTAATCGTAGGAAACGGTGGGCGGGAAAGCGCTTTAGCGAAAAGAATGGCGGAGAGCAGCTCGTTACATGCATTCATGAGACATGCCAATCCCTCATTAATAGAAGAAGCACGAAGAACAAATGGGAAATGGGAAATCGGGAACATTCTTAATCCTAAGGAAGTTGCACGATTTGCAAGGAAGTATGGGATAGATATCGTTATGGTTAGCGCCGATGATCCACTTGCTGCCGGTGTTGTCGATGCCTTATTGAAAGAAAAAATCCCGACAGTAGGCCCGACAAAAAAAGGGGCTCAGATAGAATGGGATAAGGTGTATTCAAGAAAGCTCATAGGAAAAGTAGCACCTGAAGCAAACCCATTTTTCAGAATTGCAAGAACCAAAAGACAAGTGGAAAGAATTTTTGAAGAGGTTGGGGATTTAGAAGTTGCTGTAAAACCCAGAGGGCTCACTGGAGGCAAAGGAGTAAAAGTAATGGGGCCACACTTGAGAGATAAAGAAGAGGCAAAAAAATATGCCCTTGAGATACTTGAAAGTGGAGTTGGAGGTGGCGGAGCAGTAATCATTGAAGAGAGAATAGAAGGGGTCGAGTTTACCCTCCAAGCTATCACAGATGGAAAAACAATAATTTTTCCGCCAGCCACTTACGACCATCCTTATAGATTTGAAAACGACACCGGACCCGGGACTGGGGGGATGGGCGCTTATAGCATGGCAACACCAAACTTACCGTTCATGTCACTAGAGCAATATACTCGCGTATGCGAAATAACCAGAAAAACTATCGATGAACTCAAGGCCCAGGGCAGGCATTTCAACGGTGTTCTGAATGGCGGTTTTTTTATAAGCCAAAGGGGTATCAGAGTTATAGAATTCAATGCACGTTTTGGCGATCCAGAATGTATGAACATTATGACTCTTCTTGCAAGTGATTGGGTAAACGTTATGGTAAAGATCCACGAGCAAAGATTAACAGTTGATGATCTTAAGTTTAATGGCAACGCCTCAGTTACAATATACCTTGTTTCTCCTGATTACGCCATAAGAGAAGGCAGAGCATACACATTCGAGTTGGATAAAGAAGCCATAGAAAACGAAGGATGCCGAGTTTTCTTTTCTTCTGCCGTCGCTACAGAAAGAAAAGATATGTTTACTACTGTGGGGACTTCTCGTTCGGTTGGACTTGCAGTTTCCGATCCAGATGTTTTCAGAGCGAGAGAGTTGATAGGAGCGTGTATTGAAAGATATTTCAAAGGTCCGCTTCAATGGCGCAAGGATATTGCAACTAGGGAAGCGGTTGATAAAACTGTGCGGCACGTTCAGAATTTATTGAGTGGAAAACTATGAGATACCTTGTCGTTGGTTATGGAGCACGAGAATATGCTATAGCAAAAAGACTAAAGGAAGAAGGCCACCAAGTAAGTTGTTTTTTAACCAAGCCGAACGCGGGTTTGATGCGACTAACTCGAGGATACCGCTTAGCAGAACGGCACAACCCTCATGAAATTATAAGTTATGCTCGGACGTCACGCAGCGACTGCATTGTGATAGGAAACGAAGAGCCTTTATTCGAAGGTTTAGTGAATCTGGCAACACAAAATAAAATCCCGGCCTACGGTCCGACAAAAGAAGCGGCAAGGTTGGAATGGGATAAGGAATTTGCCAAAGGCGGCATGAGAGAGGTCATTCCTGCACTAGTGGGTACCTATGAAAGTTTTGCCTCTGTTGAAGAAACAAAAGGTTATATCAAAACACTAAAACATCCGATAGTAGCAAAATCCGGGATTGTCGAAGGTGGCAGAGGTATTGTTGTAATAAAAAATCCGGCATCTCTGTCTGATTCTGAACTAACCGCAATGCTTCGTAAAATTGAAAAAGGAAGGGCACGAATTCTTGTAGAGGATTATCACGAAGGTGAAGATTTTTCTATTTATTGCTTTGTAGACGCCCAGAATTGTTTTTTTAGCAGGGCATTAAAGGATTACCCCTTTAGGTTGGGTGGGGATCGAGGAAAAAAGACGGGCGGCATGGGTGCAATAAGCGATGTGAAGCCAAATCTGCCATTTATGACAATGGCAGACTACGAAGCAGCCTGCGAATATGTTCGGATATTTTTGGAGCATATGAAAAAAACTGCAGATTTAGCATTTCGGGGCATGCTGTCAGCCCAATTTTTCAAGACAAAGAGTGGGTTAAAGTTTAATGAGTTCGATGCGCGTCCAGGAGATCCTGAAATTATTAATATCCTAGAAACTCTTGAGACGAATTTTTCTGAGCTGATAGAACGGACCTGCACTGACCGTTTAGTTCTGCCGTCGTTTTCTAGCGATGCAGCAGTCGCCATCTATTTTGTGCCAAGACACTATCCGGATGGAAAGGTTAGAGCGCTGCCAGTTTCTATTGATTTTAAAGGTATAGATGATAACAACTGTAGATTGTATTATGCAAATATAGAGCCAAGAGGAAAGAGATTATTGGTTACGGGTCCTTCCCGTAGTCTTGCCATCGCATCAAAAGGGAGGACGATAGAAGAGGCAAGAGCAAATATACTAAAGGCTTCGGGTGCCATTTCAAAGACCTTGGAATACAGAAAGGATATAGGGGCAATTTCTGGCAAAGAAGTGAAATCTTCAAGAGCACGAACAGAAACCGCAGTACTTGAAACGCCCCTGGTTCATGTCGAAAGATTAAGTGGAAAATATGGTTGCGACCTTCATCTTAAATTGGAATATTTTAATCCCACGGGCACTCATAAAGATAGAGAAAGCAGGGCAGTGGTTTCTGATGCCATAAACAACGGTTTTGAAAGAATTGGTATCGCTTCAACTGGAAATGCCGGAATTTCACTTGCGTATTATGCTTTGGTAAATGGGTTAGAGTGCACGATATTTGTAAGCAAAAACATAGACCAGGATAAGTTAAAATTACTAAAAGCTCTAAAAGCAAGAATCATAGTTGCAGATAATTATGACAAGGCCTTTGAAGAAAGCGGCGCATACTTTAGAGATAATGGACTTTATGATGCAAATCCCGGTAGCAACCTCGTAAGGTCAATCGGAGATGAGCAGATAGGAAAGGAGATCGCAAGGATAAACCCAGAAATAGTTGTTGTACCATTAAATAACGGAACTCTTATCCACGGGATATGGAATGGACTTAATAGCGCAGGCCTCGATCCTTTGATGGTTGGTGCCTGCACTGAAAAAAGTGAGATTGCTTCGTCTATTGCAGGTTTGCACTTAAGAGAAAGAGGACGGATAGAAAGACTTGAAGAAAGAGGAAGATTGATAAAAGTACAAATCGGAGACCCGGACATCATCGCAGGTTTAAAAGAATTAGCTGTAGAGGATGTATTTGCAGAGCCATCTTCAGCAATAGTTGTTGGTGCATTAAATAAAGTTGATATAAAAGGCAAAGTAGTGTGCTGCGTTATAACCGGCAGCGGAATAAGATTTCCACAACAGTTTAAATTATTAGAGTAGGGATGAATATGAAATCGTATGATGAGAAATCTATAATCCAGTATCTAAAAAATTTAACAAATTCCCTGATGTTTGATATACGAAAATTACTAAATGAACAATCAAAGCTCTCTGAAGAGGTTCAGATGGGGGCGGATGGTGAACCTACCACTTATATTGATAAATACGCAGAAGAATTTTTAATAAAAGGGATCACTAAAAAATTTAAATGCAAGGTCATGAGCGAAGAAATAGGAATCAAAAGTTTTGGAAATGATGGCGTATTATTTGTTATTGATCCTATTGATGGGACTACAAATGCAAAAAACAGATTGCCATTTTTCTCTTCTTCCATAGCAGTATTAAATGATAATAAACTCGTTGCAGGTTTGGTAAGAGATTTGTACAATGGAGATTGTTTCTATGCAATAAAAAACCAAGGTTCTTATTACAATTCCAAAAAGATATCTATTGAGCCATTTAATGATCTCAAAGGATCTATCTTCCTTATTAGCCGGCCACTTTCCGAAAATGATATGAAAACATATAAAAGAATCGCACTTAGTTGCGTTAGTCACCGTATTTTGGGCTGCCCTTCCTTGGAAATATGCTACGTTGCATCTGGCAAAGCGCATGCAGCAGTTCAAATTCATCAAAAACCTAATGCAACTATGATGGATATTGCAGCAGCCAAATTAATCCTGGAAGAAGCAGGTGGAATTTTATTAAACCAAGATATGAAAATGGTAGACTTAGTAGAAGACCCCGCATATAGAATTAATTTTGTGGCCTGCCAAAATACATCTGAAGCAAAGAAGAAAATTTTTGAATTATTTCGTGATGGCTAGTTTCGGGCTAGGGTACAAAGAATCTAAACAACCTGTACACAATGATACTTCTATAGCTTTTTTAAGCCCGTTAATCGATAAATATCCTAAACTGTTTGCTCCGATATAATCTCTTATCTCGTCCAAAGTTTTTTGATTGGCTATCAGCTCTTCATAAGTAGACATGTCTATCCCGTAAAAACAAGGGGCGGTAATCTGCGGGCAAGTAACCCGAACATGGATTTCTCTGGCACCGGCTTCTCTGACCATTTTTATGATTTCTTTTGTTGTTGTTCCACGAACTATACTATCGTCAATTATTACTACCCGTCGTCCTTGAATGACAGAGGGCACAGCACTAAATTTTAGCCTAACACCTTCATTTCTTTCTTGCTGTGTTGGCATAATAAATGTTCTAAAAGCAAATCGATTTCTAAGCAGACCATCCTCTAATGGGATTCCAAGTTTGCTGGCAAATGCTTGAGCAGCTATTCTAGATGTTTCTGGGATTGCTACGACTATGTCCGCATTCGCAGGCTGTTCTTCAGCTAATACCTCGCCCAGTTTTCTTCGGACTTCGTATACATTAAGGCCATTGATAATTGAATTAGGTCTAGCAAAATAAACATATTCAAACATACAATGATGCGGATCAGATTTTTCAATCCATTTTCTCTGAAAACCGTTGCTATCTACCGTGATTAACTCTCCTCCACCAACATCACCCATGTGCCTAACGCCAACCAAATCCAAAGCAGCTGTTTCTGAAGCGAAGCATATAAAATTTTCATTTTCCCCATATACCAAAGGTCGCAGGGCAAATCTATCTCTAAACGCTACCAATCTATTTTCAACAATCGCAACAACTGAGTAAGCCCCATCCACGCTAATCATTAAAGCTCTTATTGCATTTTCTATACCTTCAGCGATTTTTTCTCTTATTAGATGTAGGATCAGCTCAGAATCAACACTACTTAAAAATTGGTGGCCCCTCCTCTCAACCTCTCCTTTCAAATCTTCATAATTTACAATCTGTCCATTATGGGCTATTGCAATATTTTCGCTTGTAAATGGTTGAATATCGCATTCTCTCGATAAACCAACAGTTCTATACCTGGTATGACCGATGCCAATTGGTCCTTTTACTTCTAAATCCTTTTCACTAAAGACCTCTAAAACTAATCCCGTGCCTTTTTTTGTTACGATAGATTTGGTATCAGATATTGAAAAACCTGCCGCGTCCTGACCACGATGTTGAAGAGCGAGTAGGCCCCTATGGACGAGCGGGGCTACATTCCTGCCACTTTTCGAAAATACCCCTATCACCCCGCATTTCTCTAGTTTTTCAGGGCAATCCAAAGTAACCAGAGCCATTATATTAATGTGATTAAAAAGGCTTAAATATGTTGTTATTTTTAAAACCGGCAATAGGCGTATGAGTTTTCTGCGGCCAAAGGCTTACACCCGAAGTATATCTTTTTTACGGTTTAGGATCAAAACTACGGCCAGAGCTAGCTTTATATGCTCTGCTTCTCAGAAGAATCCTCGGTAATGGAGGATCAGAAGGGGTTTCTGCTGACCTGAATCTGGGGTAGATTTCTTCAAGGGAGATTCGAACCATGCACTCGGGACTGAAACGGTTCTGTTCCGAGCTCTGGGCTCGCGATTCGTCCCCTGCGTTCTGATCTCTATTGATCCGCTTTTGCGGCTCAATTCTGGCAACCCGGGGTTGCCATGCTCAGAGGTCTTACCCGCGTAAGACCGGGCGAACGACGCATCGTTCGCTGGTCCACAGAACGTTGCGACGTTCTGTCGGACCTCAGATCTGGTCTCGAATCCTATGCTAGCGCTTTTAGGTTTGACCTGAGTTTAGGCGAATGGGTCCGACCGAGAGATGGTCTGGGATAGCTCCTATTTAAGCTCTGGCCTGAAGGCACCACGTCAATTGACTCGCACAATGCATTCTAAGCTAAGAAAACATTGTGTTTCGCCGATTTTTCCTTTATAAAGAAACACAATGAAAACACAATAGTTCAAGCGTTCCAAGGCCTCAGAACACAATGAAACAAGCGTTCTAGCTACCCTGAGATGAGAGAGTGCGAACCATTGTGTCTGTGATAGCTTCGAGTTCAGCCTTTGTGAGGATTGTCCTTCGCGGCAAAAGTGGCCTGTACTGGGGCCAGAGTATTTTGGAGAATCATCCGTAGGTGCTGTTTGTTATGTATACACATTTCGTCTAATCGTTTTACAAGATGTATAGCATTCTGTCCAATCATTAAACAAAATGTAAACATTTATATATATTAACCTTGAAACACGGATATGGATCAGGAATTAACAAGGCTAAGCGAAATAGCCCGGGAAGAGGGGGGCAAATTCACAAAAAAAAGATTTCCTTACGTCACAATTGAAAAGTTCATTAAAGACAGGGTTTTTCTTGGTCTTATCGGCCCGAGAGGAGTCGGAAAAACAGTTTTACTCAAGCAGCTTTTGGTTTCAAGCAAAACCTCTTTCTATATATCGCTGGATAGTATCCGGCTTCAGGATAGTCTTTTCAATTTAGCCAGTGAACTATCCAAATCGGGAATAAAACGGTTCCTTATAGACGAAATACACATGCTTCCGGGATTTGAAAAAGATCTAAAGAAGATATTTGATTTTCTCGATCTGCAAATTGTTTTCACCAGTTCATGCTCACTTTCTCTTTATAACTCCACTTACGATTTATCAAGACGGGTAAGAACAGTTCCCATACCTCCATTCTCATTTCGTGAATATATATGGTTTAAGAAAGACGAAAAAGTACCTGCGTTCGGGTTCGAGGAACTTTTCAATTTTTCAAAATCAAAGGAGTACTACGGTTCGTGTTTGCGATTCGAACCACTTTTCAATGAGTACCTGAAGGGCGAAAGTTATCCCTTCGCCATCGGTCAGGACGAACCGCTTCCCTTATTCAAAAATATACTAACAACCGTCCTTTCTAAAGACATTTTTTATGCGGATAAAATCTCCGCTTCGGAACAGATGGAAATTGAACGAATGCTCAAGTTTATTGGAAATGCACCAGCTGAGGATGTCAGCTATTCTGCCATAGCCGGGGGCGTGGGGATAACTAAATACAAAGCTGAGAGATATGTTTCTGTTTTAGAGAAAGCATTCATTCTAAGAAGAGTATTTCCAAAGGGCACAAATGTCCTGAAAGAGCCCAAGATAATGTTCATGCCACCATACCGTTTGCTCTATCGTTCATTTGAAGATTGCATTGGAGCACTAAGGGAAGATTTCTTCGTAGAAAGTACTTTATCTGCAGGACTTGAATTATTTTACCTGAAAACAAAAAGGGGAGAAAAAACACCAGATTATCTGGTGGGTGATTCGGTATTCGAAATTGGGGGGAAAGGCAAAGGGCGAGAACAATTCAAAGGTGTTTCCTATAATCGTAAAATCATACTTACTCACCCGGGCATGCTGGACGAAACAAGGAGACCGTTATTCTTCTTTGGAATGTTTTGAGCGAACAGCAACTATTTTTGTTCATCAGAGATCTCGATGGAACAGTTTGCTTCAGACCTCAGAGCTGCTCAGGGAACTCGTCCCCTGCAGATTTTATTCAATTCGTCGTTGGACGATTCAATACGCGGCTGTTGAAATTTAGTATAATCTCAATTTTACGAAATAAATTGGACTAATCTGCACATTTATAAATATCAATAATAGTTAATCGTAGCAAGGTGAAAATATGGAGAAAGAAATAGAAGAAAAAATGGAGAAATTTGGAAAAAAAATGGAGAAAAAATGCGAAAGCAAGTCCAGCAGGCCCGGCTCATCGGACGCAGTTTACGGGTTGGGTTTTGTCGGTGCAGCAATATACTACATCTCTACTGCTACGGGTTTTTGGATGGGTGTTTTGGGATTCCTGAAAGCCATCGTTTGGCCGGCTTTTCTTGTTTACGGTCTGTTAAAGTTTTTAGGGATGTAAACGAACATCCCTTCGATCCATTTTAAGTATAGACCAAACCTCAGATTAGCTCTTTGAATTCGTCCCCTGCATTCTTATTCAAGCGCGGTGATGGTACCATTAGACTTTATAATAACTGCATTTTATAGGTAAGATGAAACGAAGGTGATTTGATGAAAGGAAAAGTAAAGATGTTTAACGCCGCAAGGAGTTTTGGATTTATCACAGGTGACGACGGCAAGGACGTGTACGTGCACACATCGGCGATTGAAGGCGGTGCAGTGCTCGCGGCCGGCGATGCTGTAGAGTACGAGGTTGAATCGAGCGAACGCGGGCTGCGTGCCAAGAACGTGAAAAAACTCTAAAGGCGTTCGCGAAATCATAGAATGTCAGTTCTAACATCTATTCTCCTAGCCCCTGCACTCTATTTCTGATTTTTCATTCCCCCTTCAATTATTAATCCGCCCAGTCAATAACAATATATGCGCAGTACCCGTACTAAAACCCGCACTTACTATGCACCGCGCCCCGACAGGTGGGCTTCACTTAGAAAGCTTATACACGAGGCCGACATCATTGTGGAGATCGTGGACTGCCGCGACGTGGAGGGAACGAGGCTGCGTTTTGCTGAGAAATGGACGGGAACAGCACGACTGCTTATTGTAGCGAACAAGGCAGACCTTCTCACGGAAGGTGTGAAGGTGAAAACCACTGACCGCGTATTCATCATAAGCGCGAAAACTGCAACTCCAGATGAGAAGAAGGCGCTTCTCGAAGCCATATTGTCCAGAACAAAGAAACGTCCGGCCCGCGCTCTCCTCCTTGGATACCCCAACATCGGTAAAAGCACGCTGATAAATTCGCTTTCCGGAAGGCGTGCAGCAAAGGTTTCACCGGTAGCTGGCACCACCAAGGATGTTCAATGGGTCCGGGTAAATGACGAACTTACTATTGTCGATTACCGCGGTGTTTTCCCTGAGAAGGAACAAAGGCATAGTCTCGTGATCAAAGGCGCAGTAAACGTTCACGGTGATGAGGAGGTGCACGCTTACATCATTGCAGCCAAAATAATCGCCAGTCCAGTTCTAAGAAAATGGATGGAAAAGAAATACGATCTTAAGATAGGCGAAGGCACGACTCCTGAGGAGTTGCTTGCAGCCATGGCCGAGCGTCGGAAATGGTATTTGAAAGGTGGAGAATTAAACATCGCAGAAGCTGCAAGGAGCATAGTGCGTGCAATAAAAGAAGCACCTGAGATATAGTCAATCATTCTAACGAATTTTTTCTTTTCAGAAATAGAAAGTAAAAGAAAGAAAAAAAAGTTATTTCTTCTTTTTATTGCCCGTGGTATACCAGTAAACCAGGCCTGCCCCTACCAATATGAGGAGAAGGAGAAGCCAACCATTCTGGGCAATGACATCGAATGTCGATGGTTCTTCCGGTGGCTGAACTGGTGTTTTTGGCAAAGAGACAATCTCAAAACTCTTTACCACCCCATCAACCAGAAGGTCAATCGTATATGTGCCTTCTTGCAACAGCGACAGCATAACTAAGCCATCAGCATCTGTTGTTAGGAGTTCCGAGCTTCCATCGGGTTTTGTTACCTTAAGCTGAGCTCCGGCCAGAGGGCTTCCATCCAGATACGCAGTGACAGTATTATTGTCCCCGACAAAGCCACTGTCATCTCCCTGGAGATCATAGTTGTGTGGTTTGCACTTGTTGTTCTCGCAGACGTTATTGGCAGGGCAGTCTTTGTCAGCGCAGCACTCGTACGCATTCCACGTGTGGTCAGCTGCATAGCCGCAGGTTCCTGTGACAGGAGCGCACTTCCCTTCACTGCAGAACTTGTCTGACGGACAGTCAGCATCGCTTGTGCATTCAGGGGGTTGAGTAGGCGGAGGTGGGGGAGGTGGCGGTGCAACGTAAGAGCACTCGTTGTTCGAACATACGTAGTTAGTCGGGCAATCAGAGTCCCTTGTGCATTCTGGTTTTGGTGCGCATTCCTCCGATGTCTTAAGTGTTACATCGAGCGGAGAAGGGGCGCGATAGCAGTTATTGCCCTTGTATAAATTGGATAGCAAAATCTGAACCATTCCGTTTTGTTCATTGAACTCGTATTGACCGCTTGAGTTCGTCTTTCCGCTGAATTTTGTGGAGTAGAATTTCAGCACCTTAACTTCTGCTCCTTCCAAAGGATTTTGATTGGCAGTGACAGAGACAACATTCTCTTCGCATGAAACGTCAACCGTTGCGATCATGTCATACCACTTACAGGACTCGCCAGAAGATGGGAAAAATAAAGGAACACAAACGCTTCCATCATTTCCGGATGGAGAGCAGGTGCAGCCGCTTGGGCAACCACCTGGTACTGCCCCCTTTACTCCAGTAGGTATTCCGCACCTAAGTGGGTCCCCGCAGGTACCAAATATTCCATTGGCTCCAGAGCAATAATTGCATCCGCAGTCAGATTGCTTATAGCAGTCTTCACCAGGATTTGGAAACGAGACGCAATCGCCATCGTCACAGTACATGCGCGGAAGGCAATCCTCGTTAACCTCGCATCCACTCTGTGCAAAAGAAATTCCCGACATAATCAATAGTCCAAACATCAATCCGATCAAAATATGTGTGGGTCTCATGAGCAAGAATAACACGATAAGCTATTTATACCTTTTTGCTGCGATAAATATCAATATGTCAACTACGATTAGAATCATTACAATTTTGGTAGTCGGCCTGCTGTTGTTAGGTTGCACGAGCAATCAGCCTGCAGTCTCTCCGAATATAAGCGGAAATAATTCTTCTTCAGGTGTAAATATGTCAAAAAATTCTATAGTTGTGTTTGAGACCACAAAAGGAACGTTTAAGGCAGAGATATTCGAAAAGGAAGCGCCAATATCCGCAAAGAATTTCCTCGGGCTTGTGCGCTCGGGTTTCTATAACAATCTGACCTTCCATCGCTACGAACCTGAATTCGTCATACAAGGCGGGGACCCAAAAGGGGATGGAAGCGGAGGCTCGGATAAGACCATACCGCTTGAGATAGTCTCCGGGCTTTCCCATGATGTAGGAGCGCTTGGTATGGCAAGGACAAATGACCCGAACAGTGCGACATCACAATTCTACGTTGTCATAGGCAATGCAAAATTCCTAGACGGCCAGTACGCGGTTTTCGGAAAAGTGACCAGTGGGATGGACGTTGCTAATCAGCTCAGGAAAGGAGACAGGATGACAAAAGTCTACGTTGAATAATGCCTTCTTCTTTACCTAATCTGTGGAAGTCAGCAGAACTATGGAAGATAATGTCATGACAATGCCTAAACCCTGCTTCAGACTTATCATCTCATTTTTTTCTGTACTATTTCAACTATTCATTCTTTAGCGCCTTTTTCAGAGCGTCCAGTGGAAGAAGCGCACAGCGAATCCGCGTAGGATTCTTTGAAAGATCGATCTTAATCAGTCCCAGGATATCGTTCTTTCCAAGCTTGAGGACTTCCTCAATAGTTTTCCCCTTTATGTATTCTGTGAAAAGAGAAGCGCTTGCCTGGGAGATTGCGCACCCGTTACCATCGTGCTTGGCATCAACCACTTTGTTGTCTTTGACTTTAAGATAAATGACTACCCTGTCTCCGCAGGTAGGGTTGTACATCTCGGCCTTGTATTCGGCATTCTCAATAGTACCAAAATTGAGCGGATTCTTGTACAATTCGATTATGAATTCCTGGTAAAGCTCCTGGTCGGACATTAATCTCTCCCCAATTTCTTACACCGGATGGCTGAAGTGGCAATAGTCAAACCTGAGCCCACTTCTCCTCCACATTGCCCGGCGAACCGGACAATGGGGCACCATGTCCCTAATGTTCGACGCATCGAACATTGGGCGGCAATGTTCTCGCGAACATTGCGCACCGCAGCCGGAGCGCCGGCTGCGATTGCCCCGCGTTTGGTGCGAACGCGAGGTCGCCCAAGGCGAACATGATTGTTGTTTGAAGAAGGAATACAACGAATAACCGAATAATGGGAAAACAGAAATAACATCAGCTCACGCACCGAAAATCATCTTCACTTTTTCAAGCCCCTTAACGAGCGCGTCTATCTCCTCTTTCTTCGTGTAAATCTGGAAGCTCGCCCTGCTGCTTGCCGGGATGTTCAATCTCAGGTGCAATGGCATGGCGCAGTGGTGGCCAGACCTTATTGCAATGCCAGAGTCATCCAGAATCGCTGCAATGTCATGCGGGTGGACTTTTTCAAGTTCAAATGCAACAAGCCCGCCCCGTTCGCCCGCGTTTTTAGGACCAATAATTTTGATTCCTTTCATTTCAGCGAGCCTTTTCAGGGTGTAAGCAGTGATCTCTTCCTTGTGCCTCTTAATGTTGTCCATCCCAATTTTCCTGAGATAATCAATTGCAGTTCCAAGGCCGATTGTTTCGGCAACTATCGGGGTTCCGGCTTCAAACCTGTGAGGCAAATCGTTCCAGGTGGATTCCTCCACTGTGACTTTCCTTATCATTTCGCTCCCATATAGGAACGGGTCCATGGACACAAGAATTTCCTCCTTTCCATAGAGGGCTCCAGTACCAAATGGAGCGAGCATCTTGTGGCCGGAGAATGCGAAGAAATCGCAGCCAATGTCGCGTACATCTGTTTTCATTGAAGGAACGGATTGCGCTCCATCAACAAAGCTAACTGCGCCAGCATCTTGGCAGAGTTTGCAGATCTTTTTTATATCATTGATAGTTCCAAGAACGTTTGACACGGCAGTTAATGCAACAAATTTCGCCCCTTTAATCTTATCGAGCTCGCTTTCTTTCAATTTACCTTCCTCGTCTATGTCAATCACTTCGAATCTCGCTTTTTTCATCTTGGCAAGCTGCTGCCATGGAACAAAGTTACTATGATGTTCCATTATTGTCGTAACGATCTTGTCCCCCTCTTTTATGTTTTTCATGCCCCAGCCAATCATGACCATGTTGGCAGCTTCAGTAGTGTTCTTCACGAACAGAATTTCCCTCTCGTTCTTTGCGTTTATGAAATCCTTTGTTTTGAATCGGACTTCCTCGTATTGCCTTGTTGCTTCTTCTCCCAGCTTGTGCAGACCTCTTGCAACATTCGCATTAAACTTCTTGTAGAAATCGCTGACAACATCAATAACCTGGTTGGGCTTCTGTGATGTAGCTGCTGAATCGAGATATACGAGCGGTTTTCCATTAACCATTTCCTTTAGTATTGGAAAATCCTGCCTTATCTTATCAACGTCATACATTCTTCGCACCTTTTTCGAATTCAGAATATCCTTTTTCATCCAGCAGTTTCAGAAGTTTCGGGCCGTCTGTCTTAACGATCTTGCCCTTTACCATTACATGAACGAAATCCGGTTTTAAATGCTTCAGAATTCTCGGGTAGTGGGTGATTATAAGAAAAGATCGTTTTCCATCCTGCATTTTCTTTATCGCATCCGCAACAAGCCTTATTCCATCAACATCAAGCCCTGAATCAATCTCATCCAGGATCACTAGTTTTGGCTTCAGCTCCATCATCTGTACGATTTCAAGCCGTTTCTTCTCCCCGCCAGAAAAACCAACATTAAGCTCTCTTTGTATGAATTCCTTATCAAGGCCGACCTTTTTCACGGTTCCTTCTAGCTCCTTCAGGTCTGCCATCATCTTGTCAAGCGTCTGTTTTTCAGTACTTATCGCGCCTTTTGCCTTCCTTATCATGCTGCTGACTTTCACACCTTCAATCTCTTGCGGGTGCTGAAAACCGAGGAATATGCCAAGCCGGGCGCGTTCGTCCGGGGCAGTCCTGCTGATATTTTTGCCACTGAAAAGCAAGGTACCTTCTGCCTTGAATTCTGGATAGCCCATTATCGCAAGTGCCAGGGATGATTTGCCAGCTCCGTTTGGCCCCATAATTGCATGGACCTCTCCCTCTTTCACGGTAAGGTTGACATTGTCCACTACTTTCTTTTGGTTGGCGCTTACAGTAAGGTTCTTTACTTCAAGCATATTCCCATACTTATGTGGATGTGTTTTAAATCTTGCCGAGATGTATTTCGTTAGGTGCTTTTCATTGGTTGAGATCGATACTTCGAAATACGACTTTCATACTCCTGAGCATTACGCCTTCCGCTCGAAAAAAGGGCTGGATGAGGAAGTGATAAAGGAAATTTCAAGGATGAAGGGGGAGCCAGCCTGGATGCTGGAAAAGCGGCTTAAGGCATATCTGCACTTCCAAGAGCGGCCTTTGCCGAAATGGGGCCCTGACCTTTCACACCTGAATTTCGATGACCTCTATTACTATGTCAAACCCTCAGCCAGCAAAGAACAATCCTGGGACAAGGTCCCGGAAGATATCAAGAAAACATTTGACAAGCTCGGGATTCCGGAAGCCGAGCGCAAGTTTCTCGCAGGTTCATCTGCACAGTTTGAGAGTGAAATGGTCTACCACCATCTGAAGAAGCAATGGGAGGAGAAAGGGATAATATTTACCGACATGGATACTGGTTTGAAGGAGCATCCTGATATTGTTGAAAAGTATTTTGGGACAGTCGTTCCGCTTGATGACAACAAGTTCGCATCCCTGAACAGCGCCACATGGTCAGGCGGTTCTTTTGTTTATATTCCGAAAAATACCAAGTGCGAAATCCCGCTCCAGGCATATTTCCGAATCAACACTGAAAAGCTCGGCCAGTTCGAGCGGACCATGATCATTTGCGAGGAAGGGAGTTCGGTTAACTATGTGGAAGGATGCAGTGCGCCAGTTTATACCACAGCTTCGCTCCACGCTGCAGTAGTCGAAATCATCGCGAAAAAGAACTCGAAAGTCCGCTATACCACGATCCAGAACTGGTCCAATAATGTCTACAATCTCGTAACTAAGCGGGCAGTTGCGCACGAGAATGCTGTTGTGGAATGGCTTGACGGGAATATTGGCAGCGCAGTGACCCAAAAATATCCAGGAGTGATCTTGAAAGGCGAGGGTGCAAGATGCGAGGTCATGTCAGTCGCATATGCAGGAAAGGGCCAGCACCAGGACACTGGAGCAAAGGCGATCCATCTTGCGCCAAATACAAGCTCTAAAATAATCCAGAAGAGCGTGTGCAAGGATGGAGGAAGATCGAGTTACAGGGGCATTGTGCAGATAGCCGAAGGAGCAAGAGGCGCAAAGAGTTACGTCCAGTGCAATGCATATCTTCTTGATCCATTATCTCGTTCAGATACCTATCCAACAATAAAAAGCGATGAGCAGCGCGCGACAATCAGCCATGAAGCGAGAGTGGGCAAAATCGGAACTGATAAGTTGTTTTATCTAATGTCAAGGGGAATAAGCGAAAAGGACGCGCTTGCCATGATTGTGCTTGGTTTCATGGAATCGTTCACAAGGGAACTACCAATGGAATACGCGGTTGAACTTAACAGGCTGATACAACTACAAATGGAAGGTGCGGTAGGATGACCTCAGGGCTTTGGGTGAGCGTAAGCCTTTGCCATGGGAATGGCGATAGTCAAAGGCTTCGAATGGAGGGTGCGGTAGGATGAGCTTGTCCAGTTCCCGGTTGCCAGTTTCCGGTCTTGAGTTTAGTGTCTTGAAAGAGATTACGAAGCGCGAGCCAGGGTTGTTTGTCATAGAAAAGGGGAAAAAGGCAGAGATCCGGGTAAGCCTTTCGAACGGTGATGCGAAACTGAAAATCATTTTAGAGGAAAACGCATCGCTCGAAATGAAGTCTGAAATTCGCAATAGTTCTTCCTTGATGGTGGATTGTATGCTCTCTGGTGCTGGTTCTTCCGTAAGCATCACAAATATCTGTCGTTGCGAAAGGAGCGATGTGCAAA
>Ga0315273_10003197_pt1 | contig 19671 bp, 16 predicted proteins | sample YL17G02_0_MG_FD_205753 | JGI IMG/M metagenome (GOLD analysis project Ga0315273, IMG submission 205753) | Sediment microbial communities from Yellowstone Lake, YNP, Wyoming, USA - YL17G02_0 | ecosystem: Environmental > Aquatic > Freshwater > Lake > Sediment | place: USA: Wyoming | collected...
GGCCACGGCGCATCACGCGTCCCGCGGGCCGTTGGCCGCGATCGCGACTCTCCTGTCCGGCGTCGTGATCGGGGTCATCGGGTTCCTGCGGTACGCGCAGTCGGTGGCTTCCGCGAACAACGTGCTGATGCTCGAAATCGCGGAGCGTCAATCCGCCGGAACTGTCGGTGGGAAGGACATCATGGGAAGCGCGTCGGTCGCGCTCACGATGCTGTCTTCGCTCGCCTTCGCTCTCGGCACTCCGCTGGGGTGGTTGGCGACCTACTTCGTTGCGACGGGTCTCGTGCGTTGCCTCGCGGCGGCGGCGGACGAGCGGCGCGGCGACCCGATCGTGGGGTTGGTGCGCCGTCTTGTCGCGCTGTGGCTATCGCGGAGAAACGAAGCACGTACGGATGCGGCCTACGTCGCGCTCGCGGGGCCTGATGTGGCGGACCGGGTCGTCCCCGCTGAGCGGTTCGGAATCGCCGGCGCCGACCTGGTCGTCGTTGCCTCACGCCCCAAGCCGGAGTGGACTCCGGGCACGGTGCTCGAATGCGGCGATCGTTGGCTTTGTGTGGGAGAGGCGGTGCAACGGTCGCTTCCCGTGGGCTTGCGCATCCTTTACCCGCTCGTCGACATGCCGGGCTCCGCGGTCTTTAGGCGAATCGTTCATTACGAGCTGCCTCCCCGGGTCGGGTAAATTGCGACCCATGGTGCGCCGCCGTTCCAGAGTCTGCCTATTGACGAGCGCCTTTCTGCTGCTCGCCGTCGCCGCCACCCGGCCGGGCGTGGCGTCTTGCGGGTCCGCCAGCTGCTTCCTCGTCACTCACGCCGAAGAGGGTGTGGATTCCGCCGGGTCGTTTCAGGTCGATCTTTCGTACCGCTACGTGGACCAGACCAGGATGCTCGACGGATCGCAGTCGACGAGCGAAGTGCTCGTCCCCAAGATCAACTTCGAGGACCAGCTCATCGAGCCCGATCACCACCGCGAGATCAGCACCCGGAATACTTTGGTGCAGCTCGGCCTGGCCTACGGGATCACTTCGCGAGTCAGCGTGTTCGGCATCTTGCCCCTTCTCGTGGGAAAGGCCCACGAGCACTTCAACGATGCCGGCACACCGACCGAGACGTTCACGAACGCGGACGGCACGAGCGGTTTCGGAGACGTCGTCGTGGGCGCGCGGTACGCCCTGCTCGTCAAGGCGAACGATCTCCTCATGGGGAGCGTGTCCCTCAAGGTGCCCACGGGGCCGTACAAGCTGCTCGACAGCCAAGGCGCCATCAATGAGCCGACGATCCAGCCGGGGACCGGCTCGTACGACGGGTTGATCACGCTCTACTACGTCAAGCATCAGTTTCCCTCGTCGCTCGAGTGGTTCGTCTCGGGCTCGCAGCGATGGAACGGCCGAAACTCCCTTGAATACCAAGTCGGAAACGAAACCGTCCTCGGTGGGGGTGTCGGCTACGCCCACGGTGAGCGCTGGATCTATTCGCTGCAGTTGAACGCGCGCCACGCGGGCCGCGACGATTACCGCGGCCAGGGCGTGCCCTCCACGGGCTCCGACTCGTTCTCCCTATCCCCGGGCATCCGCTTCGGCCCGGGAAAGGAGCTCGAGCTGTACAGCTACGTCCAGATTCCCGTCTACCAGGACGTCAACGAGGCGCAGCTGGCCCCGCGAGTCGGCTTCATCGTCGGGTTGTCGAAGCGGTTTTGAGGCTTCGGTGGCGGTAATCGAAAACTCGGTCGCGGTTCCCTGGCCCCCGCGGGCGACTCCTGACCTACCCCCCGACCGCCGCTAGTGGATTTGCCCGCAGGTAGACCAGGCATTCCAGCATCAGGACGAGAAAAACGAGGTCGGCCACCCCGAACAACGCCGGGAAAATGATGTGCGGCGCCTGGCCGCGCGCCCAGAACACGAACGCGATCGAGGCGTACGCGAACTTGTAGAGCGTGCCCACGACGATCAGATCGTGGTTGCGGTGGAGATCTCCAAGGTAGATCAGCCAGTACGCCACCCCGATCACGAAGAGGAACGCACCGAGCAGGGGGATGTAAGCCCCTTGCGGCATCTTGTCGCGGATGCCGAGCAGTTCGAACGCCCACCCGGAAAAGAACGTGAAGACGACTCCGATCGAAAGATCGTAGATCGCCGCGATCAAGAACAAGCCTCTATAGAAATTCCGTCTGGATGGCTCCATGGACCCCCCTCTCGAGTTGGACGCGAGAAGACCTGATGTCGAACGGATTGTCCCACTAAACATCGCCACCGTCCCTGCGAAGCCACGGGGGCCGGCGCCTCGTGTAGAACCGGCTCAACGCGCGGGCACGGCCGACCTGATAGTGGACCGCGGCGCCGGTCAGCAACAGTCCGAGCACGAAGAAGACATGGCGATCGACGTCGCGGTCGAAACCGGCCTGGAGCTCGACTCTCCGGAAATAGAAGTCGGCCACCAGCACGAAGTACGAGGCGACGGACGCCGCCGCCATGAAGGTCACGAACCCCGTTCGAAGCCAGAGCCCCGACGCGACGATGAGGAGCGGGTAGGCGACGACCAGAGGGCTCGCGATCCCGTCGGCGATGAGCAGGATCGTCGTCACCGCCGCCACGTCCGCCGCGCCCCACGCGAAGATACCGAGAGTCTCGAGGCGCTCCCGCTTCAGGACCTGCTGGAGGCCGATGGAAACCAACACCCAGGTCCCGACGATGGCGCTCACTTTCAAGTGCCAGTCGTGGGAGATCGTGTGAAACACGTGGTAGTTCGCCAGCTCTGCCGCGTAAAATAACCCGAGCCCCCACAGCCGCAAGGCGAGAGGCGGCTCCTGGCGGACCCAGCGAGCGTGCCGTTGCAGTGGTCCGGAAGGCCGCGCTCCGACCGGTTCCCCCGCGAGGGAACGGTCCAAATCCTCGCCGAGGGCGGCCGCGGTGGGATACCGGTCCCCCGGCGACTTGGCGAGGCACCGGAGACAAATCTGCTCGAGGTCTCGCGGCACGCGGCGGTTCAACTGCCGCGGTGCGGGAGGATCCCGCTCGATGACCTGGACCAGCGTGTCCATGACGGTCTCGGCGAGAGCGGGTGGGCGGCCGGTCAGTAGCTCGTAGAGGATCGCGCCGAGACTGTACACGTCGCTCCGAGGGTCGATGTCAGCGGTGCGCCCGGCTGCCTGCTCCGGCGACATGTAACAAGGGGTTCCCGCGATCGCTCCGGTGCGTGTCATCGCCTCACCGCCAAACTCCTGCGCGAGGCCGAAGTCGGTGACGTACGGCCGCTCCGCTTCGCCGAGGAGGATGTTGGCGGGCTTGAGGTCGCGATGCACGATCCCGCGAGCGTGCAGGTGGTCGAGCGCGCCCGCGACGGCGCGCACGAGCCGGGCTGCGTCCCGAATCCTCAGCGGACCGCTCCGGAGCGCGTCGGCCAAGCTCCTGCCCGGCACGTACTCCATCGCGATGTAGGGCTGTCCGAAGAACTCCCCGGTGTCGAAGATCTTGACGATGTTCGGGTGCGCGAGGCCGGCCGCCGCGCGCGCCTCGACGTGGAATCGCTGTACCTGCTCAGGCGACGCCCACGACCCGGCCAGAACCAGCTTCAACGCGACGATGCGGTCGAGCCTTTTCTGGCGCGCCTTGTACACGATGCCCATGCCGCCGCGGCCGATCTCGCCGAGGAGCAGGTAATCGCCGAATTCGCGCGGTGCCTCGAAAGGGACGCCGAGATGGGACGAGCCACCAGCGCCGTCGGAGGTCTGGGTCGGATTGGAGTCCAAAGTTCATCTGCCCCCAAAATCGGTGCTCAGGACGGCGCCCACGCTACTCCCGGTCTGCCCCCCATTCCACTGGTTACCGGCCGGCCTGCGGTAAGAGCACACAAGACGGGCGCAGGGACGCCCTGCCGAGCGCCGTTCGTTTCGGCCCGCCCTGGCGTTCAGTCCCTGACGTTGCGCTACGATCTGCGCATGGCGCTCTTCACCGAAGCCCAGAAAACTCAGCTCCGCGACCGCGGCATCTCCGAGGACGAAGCCAACCGCCAGCTCGCGTTGTCGGCCGCTCCTTCGGCGTACGTCGATCTCGTGCGGCCGTGCCGGCTGGAGGATGGGATCGAGACGGTTCCGCGGGAACGCCAGGAGGCCTTGATCCTCCTCCACGAAGAGGCGGCGCGGCAGGGGCGGTGCTCGAAGTTCGTCCCGGCGTCGGGCGCGGCGACGCGCATGTTCCAAGACGTGCTCACCGGGCGCGGCGTCGATGCCCTGCTCGAGGGCATCCTGCGGTTCGCCTTCGTCGACTCCGTGCGCGCGGAGCTCGCCTTTCGCGGCTACGACCTGGATGTGCTGCGCGGCGCGGGGAGCGGCGCCGAGATCGTCGACGCCTTGGTCGGAGCCGACGGCCTCGGGTACGCGACGATCCCGAAGGGGCTCATCCCGTTCCACCGTTATGCAAACGGCGCCCGCACCGCGTTCGAAGAGCACCTCGTCGAGGCGGCAGGCACCGTGCGGGACGCCGAGGGCGTCTGTCGCGTGCGGCTGACCGTCTCGCCCGAGCACCTCCACGGCTTCCGCCTGCTCGCGGAGCGCGTCGTGCCGGCCTACGAGCGTTCATTGTCCGCTCGCTTCGAGCTGGTGTTTTCGGTGCAGAAAGCATCGACCGACACGATCGCCGGGGCACCCTCCGGAGGACCGTTCATCGCCGACGACGGCGGGCTCGTGCTGCGTCCGTCCGGCCACGGCGCGATTCTCCTCAGCCTCGCCGAGTTCTCGGGCGACATCGTCTTCATCAAGAACATCGACAACGTGCAAACCGATGCGCATCGCGGCGACACGTTGCGATGGAAGAGGATCCTCTCCGGGCGCTTGGTCGAGTTGCAGCGCGCGGTGTTCCTCCACGTGGCGCGCCTGCGCGCCCGGCCGGTGAACCCGGAGTTCGCCGCGGAGGCGGCAGCCTTCGCGCGGGAGGCGTTCGCGATCGACGCACAGGGCGAGGCGCTGCGGCGCCTGCTCGAGCGGCCGCTGCGCGTGTGCGGCGTGGTGCGGAACACGGGGGAGCCCGGCGGCGGCCCGTACTGGGTCCGCGGGCGCGACGGGCGGGTCACGCGCCAGATCGTCGAGACCGCCCAGGTCGATCCGGCCGGAGAACCCCAGCGCGAGGCGGTTCGCGAGGCGACGCATTTCAACCCGGTCGATCTGGTGTGCGGCCTTCTCGACGTCGACGGCGTTGCGTTCGACCTGCGCGCGTTCGTGGACCCGCGGGCCGTCATCGTCACGAAAAAGAGCTACCAGGGGCGCGACCTCTTGGCGCTCGAGCGCCCCGGTTTGTGGAACGGCGCGATGGCCGAGTGGCTCACGGTCTTCGTCGAGGCGCCGATTTCGACCTTCACCCCGGTGAAGACGGTGGCGGACCTCCTGCGGCCCGAGCACCAATAAGGGGAGAAGGGGAGTGTCCCCTTTTTCGTTACGTCCGCACGGAGGCGAGCGCCTCCTGGATCGCGTCGCCGAGATTGGCCATCGTGAACGGCTTGTAGAGCAGAGGTCGCAGGCCGAGCTCTTTCGCGCGCTCCTCGGTCATGACGTGTCCGTAGCCCGTCGCGATCACGATCGGCAAGTCCGGCCGCAGCTTGAAAATCTCTTCGGCAAGATCGGCGCCGCTCATGGCCGGCATCGTCAGGTCGGTGAGCACGACGTCGAAGTCGAGGGGGCGCGCACGGAAATCGGCAAGGGCCGCCAAGGAGGAACGGTGCGCGGTGACGCGATAGCCCAAGATCACCAACTGGTCGCGCAACAGCTCGACGAGAGCGGGCTCGTCGTCGATGAACAAGACGTGCTCGCCCTGCCCCTCGATCGTCCGCGCCCGCGGCCGCTCGTCGGAAGGCCGCTGCTCGAAGAGGGCGGGAAGGTAGATCCGGAACGCCGTGCCCTCGCCCACGCGGCTGTCCACGAGGATCGCTCCCTCGTGAGCCTTCACGATCCCGTGCACGACCGACAGGCCTAAGCCCGTTCCTTCGCCCGGCCCCTTCGTCGTGAAGAACGGATCGAAGATCCGGTCCAAGACCTCCGGCTCCATCCCGCACCCCGAGTCCTCGATCAGGAGGCGCACGAAGCGGCCGGCGGACAAACCGGCGTCGGCCGCGGCCGCATCGTCCAACTCGACCGCGTCGCAGCGGACGAGGAGTCGCCCCGGCCCGCCTGCCATCGCGGCGGCCGCGTTCGCCGCCAGGTTCATGACCACCTGATGGACCTGCGTCGCATCGGCGATAACCGGCGGGAGCTCCGGATCGACCCGTGCTTCGATCTCGATCGACGTCGGGATCGCGGCGCGCAGCAGCTTGAGCGCCTCGTCGATCGCCGGGCCGAGCGACATCGTCACGCGGGTGTGCTCCTGGCGGCGGCTGAACGTGAGGATCTGCGAGACGAGGTCTTTCGCGCGCGCGCCGGCTTTCGCGATTTCGGCGAGCCGCTCTTCGACGCCCGCCTGGCCGTGAACCTGCGCTCTCAGGAGCTCCGCGTACCCGAGGATGGCGGTGAGGATGTTGTTGAAGTCGTGGGCGATGCCGCCGGCCAACGTTCCGATGGCCTCCATCTTTTGGGATTGGCGGAGCTGCTGCTCGAGCCGCTCGCGATGCGCCTCGGCGCTCTTTCGTGCCGTGATGTCGCGAACCGTTGCGACGACTTCGTCGGGGCCGCTTCGCACGATTCGGGCCTCGAACTGGCGCGCGCCGCCATCCGCTGGGAGGGCGTACTCGAGGGCGACGAGGCCGCCGGTTGCGATCGCGCGTTCGATCGCTGCGGTCAGCGCGAGACGCACCTGCTCCGGGAAGGCCGGGTCCGAAAGTTTCGAACCGATGATCCGCTCCGGCGGGAGAAAAGTGTTTCCGTACGGCGCCGAGAAGTCGAGAAACGTCCCATCCCGATGGATGCGGAAGACGAGGTCCGGAATCGCATTCAGCAGCGCGCTCTGGCGGGAGTCCGCCTTGACGAGGGCCTCGTTGGCATCCCTCAACTGGATTGTGCGTTCGACGACGCGGGCCTCGAGCTGCTCCGAAAGCGCGCGGATCTCGCTTTCAACCGCCTTTCGCGCCGTGACGTCCTCGGCGAGGCCGACGATCCGATAGATCGCGCCCGTATCGTCGCGTAACGGGAACGCGCGGTCGCGGATCCAGCGCTCGCCGCCGTCGGGACGGACGATGCGGTACTCCTCGTCGTAGGTCCCCTGGGACTGTTTCGTCATCGCCGCATCGATCACCCTGTCGCGGTCGTCCGGGTGAATGCCCGTCAGCCAGTTGCGCGGGTTGACGTAGAGCTCGGAGCAGGGCCGTCCCCAGATCTGCTCGTAGGCCGGGCTGACGTAGATCATCCGGTCCTTGTCGGGCGAGGTGATCCAGAAGACCTCGTCGATCGATTCCGCGATCTGCCGGAAGCGCTCTTCGCTCTCGTGGCTGGCGACCTCGGCGCGTTTGCGCTCCGTGATGTCCCGCAAGATGACCTGAATCGCGGGACCCGCGGGGTCCGGATAGAGCGTCGCCGCGGCCTCGACGTCGAGCGGCGTCCCGTCGAAACGCAGGTAGCGACGTTCTTGAAAAACCGTCTGGCGCTCTCCGTCGAGCACCTCGTTCAGCCGCGCGAGGACGGCGCGGTGCTCGTCGGCGTGCACGAAGTCCAGGACGGGGCGCCCGATGACGTTGGAATCGTCGCCCCCGCCCAGCAGACGCACACCGGCGGGATTCGCGAAGACCACCCGGCCTTCCTGGACGATCAAGACGGCGTCGGGCGAGAGGTCGACGAGGCGACGGTACCGGTCCTCGCTCTGTCTGAGCGAGTCGTCGCTCCGCCGGCGGCCGTCGCTCCGATGTTCGGACATCATTCGAAGATCCTACACCCGGATACTCCGGCCTCAAGCCTCGGACGCGTGCTCGATCTCGTCGAGCAGGGCGTCGAGATCGGGAACCACGACCTCGCGAGGGCCGAAGTGGGCCACCCCGTCGGTCGCGAAGTCCCGGATGAGGCGCGAAAGGCTCTCCGGCCGGGTTCCCAGCATCGCCGCCAGGTCCCGCCGGGACAGCGGAAGCTCGATCGTCAGCCGCCCCTCGTCGTCGGCGCTCGCGCCGCGGTCCTTGAGGACCAGGAGGAGATGCGCCGCCCGCGCGCGCAAGGGGAGGCAGAGCGCCTTCACCCGCTCGTCTTCGGAGCGATCGACGTCGTCGGAGAGCCGGCGAAGGAAGGCGAGCCCCACCGAGGGGCTGCCGTGGATCAGCGTCTTCACGGCCGCGCGATCGATGAAGCAGATCCGGCAGGTGGTCAACGCCTCGGCCGTCGTCGTGTAGCCTCGGCCGCCGAAATAGGCGAGGTACCCCAGCGTCGCGCCGGAACCGGCGAGTCCAACGACGATCTCGTCGCCCTTCGGGCCGGTTCTTCTGAGCTTGATCGATCCGGACTCGATGCAGTGGATGCCGAGGCAGGCGTTGCCCTCGTAGAACACCACCTGTCCCGGTTCGTAAACGTTGCAGGTCTTGGCGCGTTCGAGAAGGTCGAGGTCGTCCCCCTGAAGCGACGACCACTCGTTGCGGCGGCGGCTCTGGCAGCCGAAGCACGACGGGGTCGCAAGGATTCGGAGTTTCTTCGACACCGCCCCATTGTTCATGGCCGATTGACATTTATCAAGCGCGGTGCGCGGGACGATCAAGGCGGGAAGCACCACGAATCCCTAACCTCCGCGGGCCATGAAAGCGCGCGCGATGCTGGCCTCCCTTAGGGACGTCTCGCGGATCACCGTTCACGCGGGACAGGTGCTGGTCTACCCGCGCCACACGCCTCCGGGCCTGTTCGTCGTGCTGGAGGGCGTCTTGCGCCGCTTTGCCGAGGGGACGGTGCCCGAGGCGGGATGCGGCGACCTGCTGGACGCCGCGTCGGGCGCGTTCGCCGTGCCGGCGCCGGACGAGGTCGGCGAGCCGGCGGGGGCCGGCGTCGCGGCGCAGACCGACGTCGAGCTGCTGTTCGTGCCGCGCAGCGTCGTCCTCGAAAGCGCCGTGGTCGCGCGGGCCCTCGCCGCGTCGGGGGTCTTGGTCGTGCCGCTTCGGGTGGCGGTGAAAGGACGGGAAGAGGCCGTGACACGAAGGAGAGCGCGATGAGCGTTGTGATGGAGCGGTTCCGGTACGACGACGCGATCGTGCGTCGATTCCTGCTCGCGACATTCGTCTGGGGGTTCGTGGGCATGCTCGTCGGCTTGATCGTCGCGCTCCAGCTGGCGAATCCGGCGTTCAACCTCGGGCTCCCGTGGACATCCTTCGGGCGCCTCCGGCCGCTCCACACGAACGCCGTGATCTTCGCGTTCGCCGGGAACGCGATCTTCACCGGGATCTACTACTCGACGCAGCGGCTGCTGAAGGCGCGGATGTTCTCCGACCTCCTGAGCCGCCTCCATTTCTGGGGTTGGCAGCTCATCATCGTCTCGGCCGCCGTGACCCTTCCGCTAGGCCTCACGACGTCCAAGGAATACGCCGAGCTCGAGTGGCCGATCGACATCGCGATCGCGCTGGTGTGGGTGATCTTCGCCGTCAACGTGTTCGGGACGATCGCGAAGCGGCGCGAGCGGCACCTGTACGTCGCCATCTGGTTTTACATCGCCACGCTGATCGCCATCGCGATGCTCCACATCTTCAACAGCCTCGAGGTGGTCGCCGGCCCGTTCAAGAGCTACTCGATCTACGCGGGAGTCCAGGACGCCTTCATGCAGTGGTGGTACGGGCACAACGCCGTCGCCTTCTTCCTGACGACGCCGTTTCTCGGCCTCATGTACTACTTCCTGCCCAAAGCGGCGGAGCGCCCCGTTTACTCGTACAAGCTGTCGATCCTCCACTTCTGGACCCTCGTTTTCATCTACATCTGGGCCGGGCCTCACCACCTGCACTACACCGCGCTCCCGGCCTGGGCCTCCACGCTGGGCATGTTGTTCTCGGTGATGCTCTGGATGCCGTCGTGGGGCGGCATGGTCAACGGGTTGCTGACGCTCCGCGGGGCCTGGAACAAGGTCGCGGAGGACGCCGTCCTCAAGTTCTTCGTCGTGGCGATCACGTTTTACGGCATGTCGACGTTCGAAGGGCCGCTGATGTCGATCAAGTCGGTCAACGCGCTCTCGCACTACACCGATTGGACGATCGCCCACGTCCACGCGGGGGCGCTCGGCTGGGTCGGGTTCATGTCGTTCGGAATGATGTACTGGCTGATGCCGCGCCTCTTCCAGACGCCGCTCTGGTCGAAGAAGCTGATGGACCTCCACTTCTGGGTCGCCACGATCGGCATCCTCCTCTACATCGTCGCCATCTACGCGGCGGGGCTCACCCAAGGGCTCATGTGGCGCGCCTTCGACGAGACCGGGCGCCTCGCCTATCCCGATTTCATCGAAACGACGCTCAGGCTCATCCCGATGTACTGGGTGCGGGTCGTCGGCGGCACGCTCTACCTCACCGGAACCGCGCTGTGCGGCGTCAACTTGTTGATGACTTGGAAGCACCGCCCCGCGGTCTACGACGAACCGGTGTACGAGGCCCCGGCCCTCAACCGCGGCTTCGTCGAGCCCGCCCCCGAGCCGACCGAGCTCGAGCGAAAGAAAGCCCCGGTGACCGCCGCCGGGATCGCGATCGACAAGCTCGTGAGGGCCGCGTGGCACCGCCGGTGGGAGGGGCTCCCAATCACCTTCACGGTGTGGGTCGTGATCGCGTGCATCACGGCATCGTTGTTCGAGATCATCCCGATGTTCCTCATCCGATCCAACATCCCGACGATCGCCACCGTCAAGCCGTACACGCCCCTCGAGCTTTCGGGCCGAGACGTTTACATCTCCGAGGGGTGCAACAACTGCCACTCGCAGATGATCCGGCCGATTCGCAGTGAGACGGTCCGCTACGGCGAGTACAGCAAACCCGGCGAGTTCGTGTACGACCATCCGTTCCTGTGGGGCTCGCGCCGCATCGGGCCGGATCTCCAGCGCGTCGGCGGGAAGTACCCGAACCTCTGGCACGTGCGCCACTTCGAAAATCCGCGCTCGGTCACCCCGCAGTCGATCATGCCGTCCTACGCCTTTCTCCTCACAACCCCGCTCGACTTCGATTCCATCCCCAGGCACGTCGAGGCGCAGCAGATGATCGGCGTGCCGTACACCGACGGCGACATCAAGGGCGCCCGGCTCGCGGCGAAAACCCAGGCCGTAGCCATAGCGAAAGACATCGCCGACCAAGGCGGCCCGAAGCACCTCGAGGACAAGCAGGTGGTCGCGCTGATCGCATACCTGCAACGCCTCGGCCGCGACATCCAGGCGCTGCCGGCCAAGCCATGAGACTCGGCGAAATCATGAGCGCCGCCGGCTTGCAGGTCTTCGCGGAGATCGGGCTCGTCATGTTCCTTGCGATCTTCGCCGGCGTCGTCGTCTACACCTTCACCAGAAGAAATCGCGCCACCTTCGATCGCGCGCGCACCGCGCCCCTCGACGACCCGCCGCGAGCGGATGGGGAGAGAGCGACCCATGAGTGAGAAGGACTTGGTCTTCGAGCACGAGTACGACGGAATCAGGGAGTACGACAACCCGCTTCCGGGGTGGTGGCTGTTCCTGTTCTGGGCCACGATCTTGTTTTCGGCCTGGTACCTCCTGTACTACCAGTTCGGCCACGGCGAGACCGTGCCGCAGCAGTACGACCGGGAGATGCTCGCGCTGTACGACCTGCAAACGAAGCAGCTTTTGAAGCTCGGGCCGATCAACGACGAGATGATCGTCGGCTTTTCGGCCAAGCCCGACATGATGGCCTCGGCTAGGGGCCTGTTCGCGCAGCGGTGCGCGGTGTGCCACGGTCCCGCCGGCCAGGGGAACATCGGTCCGAACCTCACCGACGACTACTGGCTCCATGGTGGAAAGCCGATGCAGATCTACCAGACGATCACCGAAGGCGTCCCCGCGAAGGGGATGATCTCGTGGAAGGCGCAGCTTCCCGCCGGTCAAATCCTCGCGCTCTCGGCGTACGTCGGCACCTTGCACGGTTCGAATCCTCCCAACCCGAAGGCTCCCCAAGGCGAGCTCTCTAAAGCCGAAAGCGCGAAGTGACCGAACGGGTCCTGCCGACCCTGAACGAGGACGGATCGCGGCGCTGGATCCGCCCGAAGCTCTCGCGCGGCCCGTGGTGGAAGCGGCGCCTGCCTGCCGGCTGGGCCCTGATCGTCGTCTTCACGCTGATCCCGTACCTGAGGATGGGCGGAAAGCCATTGATCCTGCTCGACGTCCCGCACCGGCAGTTCACGCTGTTCGGCACGACGTTCCTTCCCACCGACTCGATGTTCCTGATGCTCCTTCTCGTCGGGCTGTTCGTGGGGATCTTCCTGATCACGGCCATCCTGGGGCGCGTCTGGTGCGGTTGGGGCTGTCCTCAGACCATCTACATGGAGTTCGTCTACCGCCCGATCGAGCGCCTGATCGAGGGGAACCGCGGGCGCCAGATGAAGCTCGACCGCGAGGGGCCCGACGGGCGCCGGATGATCAAAAACGTCGTGTTCGGGTTCGTCTCGATCTTCCTCGCGCACACCTTTCTCGCGTACTTCGTCGGCGTGAAAGCGCTTCTTCACTGGGTGACCGAGCCGCCGTCGCAGCACTGGGGCGCGTTCGTCGTCGCTTCCGCCGTCGCCGGGTTGATGTTCCTCGACTTCGGCGTGTTGCGCGAGCAGGTCTGTCTCGTCGCCTGCCCGTACGGCCGCTTCCAGTCGGTGCTGCTCGACCGCCGCTCGCTCATCGTCGGCTACGACGCGCGCCGGGGCGAGCCGCGCGGGCTGGTGAGGGAGCGCAAGGCGGACGGTGCGGGCCGCGGCGATTGCATCGATTGCGCCGCCTGCGTGATCACCTGCCCGACCGGGATCGACATCCGCGACGGATTGCAGATGGAGTGCATCCACTGCACGCAGTGTATCGACGCCTGCGACGTCGTCATGGAAAAGACCGGGCGGCCCAAGGGGCTCATCCGCTACGGCGCGCGCGACGCGTTCGAGGGGAAGCCGCACCGCATCCTGCGGCCGCGGATCGTGATCTACCCGCTGATCATGGCGTTGGTCTGGGGCGGTCTCGTCTACGCGCTGGCGAATAGGGGCGCCGCCGACGTGACGGTGCTGCGCGGCATCGGCGCGCCTTACGGGGTCCTTCCCGACGGGCAGATCTCGAACCAACTGCGCGTCAAGATCGTCAACCGGTCGCCGGAAATGCGCCGCTACACGATCTCGATCGACGACGCGGACGACCTCACGCTCGTGTCCCCCGACAACCCGCTCGAAGTCGAACCCGGGGCGTCTGCGACCGCCTCGGTGTTCGTCATGGCGCAGGCAAAATCGATCCCGCACGGATTGCGCGAGATCGAGGTCGAGGTCAAAGACGGCGCCGGGTTCGAAAAAAAGACGCACTACCGGCTGCTCGGACCGGAGGAGTGAAGCGATGAAGAAGGGCTGGTACTGGCCGATCCTCCTCGTGGGGCTTCTGGCTTCTGGCGTCGCCGCGAACCTCTACTTCATGAGCTGCGCCGTCTCCGATCCGTCCTTCGCCGTAGAGCCCGACTACTACGCGAAAGCGGTCGCGTGGGACGCGCACCAGGCGCAGGCGAGAGACAACGCCGAACTCGGCTGGACGCTGGCGCTTGCGGTCGCGGCGGCCGATCCGGGCACGGGCCGCGCGCGCATCGTCGCCTCGCTTCTCGATCGCAACGGCCTTCCGGTCCGGGGCCTGACCGTGGGGCTCGAGGCGTTCCACAACGCGCGGGCGTCTCGAGTGGTCAGGTCGGAGCTCGTTGAAACCGCGGAGCATGCCTACGCCGCCGACGTCGCCGTTTCTCGTCCCGGATTCTGGGAGTTCCGTGTGGCCGCCGCGCGCGGGACGGAGATCTTCACCGCGGTCGTCGATCAGGATGCCCCGGGAGTGCTCCGGTGAACGGCCTCGTCTTCGGCGTGTTCGCGTCGAGCCTGCTCGGGAGCGTTCACTGCGCGGGAATGTGCGGCCCGCTCGTCGCGGCCTATGCGGGGATGCCGGGAAGCGAGGCCCCATGGCGGAAGCGGGCGATCTCGCACGGCGCCTACAGCGCGGGGAGGTTGACCTCCTACCTCGCGCTCGGAAGCCTGGCGGGAGCGTTCGGCGCCGCCATCGATCACGCCGCCTCCTTTGCGGGGATCACGCGCGCCGCCGCGATCGTTTCCGGGACGCTGATCGCGCTCTGGGGGCTTCACGCTTTCCTCGCTGCCGTAGGCTGGCGCGTGCCACGCATCGAGGCGCCGGCCCGGCTCAAGCGTTTGCTCGGCGTTGCGATGCGCGCGGTTGCCGCGCGCCCGCCCGCGGCTCGCGCCGCCATCCTCGGCCTGGCCTCGGCGCTGCTCCCCTGCGGCTGGCTGTATGCCTTCGTGGTGACGGCAGGGGGCACCGGGAGCGCGCTCCGGGGCGCCGTCGTGATGGCGGTGTTCTGGGCGGGGACTCTCCCCGTGATGCTCGCCTTCGGCGAGGCCGTAAGCCGTCTGTCGGGGCCGCTGCGCCGCCACGTCCCGGCCACGTGCGCGCTGGTTTTGATGATCCTGGGTTTGTGGACCGTTGCATCGCGATCCCAGCTGGGCCCCTTTGCGGCGGCGGCCGATGCCGCCAAGCCTCCCTGCCATGGAACACCTTAGCTCCGCGTCGCACGCTGGCTGCGCGCACTGCGGCCTTCCGGTGCCGCTTGCCCGCCGCACGTCCGCGGGCGCCGCGTCGTTCTGCTGCGACGGTTGCGCGACGGTGTTTTCCGTCCTCCTGGAGCACGGGCTCACGCGCTACTACGCTTTGGCGCGGGCGGCGGGCGAGCGAGTCCCCGCCCACGTGACCGGGCGCGGCCATGAAGAGCTGGACGATCCCGCGTTCGTCGCGCGCGCGTGCACGCCGCTCCCCGGCGGGCTCTTGGCGACCGATTTGTACCTCGAGGGGGTCCACTGCGCGGCGTGCGTGTGGCTCGTCGAAAAGATCCCGTCCTTGGTTCGCGGTGCGATCGAGGTGAGGCTCGATCTGCCGCGCTCTCGCGCCCGCGTGCTGTGGGACCCGATGAAGGCGAAGCTCTCCGAGATCGCGGTCGCGCTAGACCGCCTCGGCTATCCGGTCCACCCGTACCGGGGAGCGCGAGCGGCCGAGGTGCGCAAGCGCGAGAACCGGGAGCTCCTGCTCAAGATCGGCGTGGCCGGCGCCGTCGCCGGCAACGTCATGGCGATCGCGTTCGGACTGTACGGCGGCTTTCTCCACGGGATCGAGCCCGAGTATCTGATGCTCTTCCGCGTCACGAGCCTCCTCGTCGCGGCCCCTTCGGTGTTCTGGTGCGGCAGCACCTTCTTCCGGGGGGCCTTCTTCGCCTTGCGCGCGAAGACGCTTTCGATGGATGTGCCGATCGCGATCGGCCTCGTCGCGGGCTACGCGCAGGGCGCCGTCAACACCGTCCGCGCGACCGGCGAGGTGTACTTCGACGTCGTCACGATGCTCGTGTTCCTCCTGCTCGCCGGGCGCTACCTGTTGAAGCGCCGTCAGGGGGCAGCCGTCGAGGCGGCCGAGCTGTTGTCCTCGCTGGCGCCTTCTTCAGCCCGGGTTCTCGAGGACGGCGGCGAGCGCGAGGTTCCCCTCGAGGCGCTGGTTCCCGGGATGCGCGTCGCGGTCCTCGCCGGAGAGACGTTCCCCGCCGACGGCCTCGTCGTCGACGGCCGCTCGAGCGTCGACCCTTCGCTTCTCACCGGCGAGTCCCGGCCCGTCGAAGTCGCTTGCGGCGACGCCGTCCACGCCGGCACCGTCAACCTCAGCGGCCGGCTCGAGGTCGCCATCGAGTCGACGGGCGAGGATACGCGCGTCGGCCGGTTGATGCGCCTGGTCGAAGAAAGCGCCCGGCGCCGCGCCCCGATCGTGCAACTGGCCGACCGGATCTCCGGCCGGTTCGTCGCGGCGGTGCTGGCGCTTGCGGCGATCACCTTCGCCATCTGGTGGCACGTCTCGGCGCAGTTGGCGTTCGACCACGCCGTGGCGCTTCTCATCGTGACGTGCCCGTGCGCCCTCGGCCTGGCCACGCCGCTCGCGATCTCGGCCGCCATCGGGCGCGCGGCTCGCGCGGGGTTTCTGGTGCGCGGCGCCGACGTCATCGAGGCGCTCTCCCGCGGCGGCCGGATGATCCTCGACAAGACCGGGACGCTGACGATGGGGGAGCTCGCGGTCGTGGCGTATTCGGGAAGCGAGCAGGTGCGAGCGCTCGTGGCGGCGGCGGAGGCGCACTCGTCGCACCCGGTGGCGCGCGCTTTGGCGACGTCACGGCCTCCCGCGATGGGGCCCGTCGAAATCGAGGAGACCCTTGGCGGCGGGATCGTGGGGCGCGTCGGACGGCACGCCGTCGTCGCCGGATCGCCGGCGTTCCTTGCGTCTCGGTTTCCCGTGTGGCCGCTCGAGATCACGTCCCGGGTGGCGGCCTTCAGCGCCGAAGGGTTGACGCCCATCGTCATCGCCGTGGATGGCGCCGTGTGCGGTGTCTTCGGACTGGGAGATCCGCTACGTGACGACGCGCGCGGCGCGATCCACGCGTTGCGCGCTTTGGGATACGAGTCGTCGATCCTCTCGGGCGATCACCCCGGCGCCGTGTCCGCCGTGGCGCGCGCCCTCGACGTTTCTCCCGATCGCGCCCGTGGGAGCGTGAGCCCCGAGGGGAAGGTCGCCGCGGTCCTCGCCGAGAAAGAGCGCGGCGCGGTCGTCATGGTCGGCGACGGCGTCAACGACGCCGCGGCTCTGGCGTCGGCCGACGTCGGCGTCGCGGTTCACGGTGGCGCTGAGGCGGCGTTCGCGGTGGCGGATGTTTTCGTCACCCGCCCCGGTCTCAACCGGCTCGTGGAACTCGTCGTCGGGTCCCGCCGCACGATGCGGGTCGTGAAGCGCAACCTGATCTTCTCGCTGCTCTACAACGTCGTGGCGGTCGTGCTCGCGATGACCGGGTTCATCAACCCGCTCCTCGCGGCGATCCTCATGCCGTTGTCGTCGCTGACGGTCATCGCCAGCAGCTCCTTGTCGCGGTCGTTCGCTCCGTCTCGGAGGCTGCCATGGCGGTGATGTTCGTGCTGCTCCCGGCGGCGCTCCTGTTCGCGGCCGCGGCGGTCCTCGTCTTTGCCTGGGCCGCTCGCTCGGGGCAGTTCGACGACCTCGAGACCCCGGCGATGCGAATTCTGGGCGACGATGAGCCGACGAAACCAGCGACGAGGCCGGACGCTTTGTAGCGCGCCCTCGTGTCCACTGGAGCGCGCGTGCTACTACTGCTGCCGCGATGCAGCATGGAGGCGGGCCATGAAAAGAGCGCTGTTCGTCGGCGCGATGTGCGCGCTCGTAATCGTCTTTCTCGTCCTCGTCGTCAGATTCCGGATCGAAGAGATCAAGGCCAACTCCGCCACCCCCTCGACCGACGCGCCGGAGGCGGCGGAGGCTGCGCGGACCCAGCCGGGCTTCCTATACGGCCGCGTCGTCACGAATGACGGCGACACCTACGAGGGACGGCTGAGATGGGGCGGCGACCAGGAGGCGTCCTGGGGGGACTACTTCAACGGCACCAAGGTCGACAACCCCTGGCTCGCGTCCGTTCCTCCCGGGAAGCTGCCCACGAGGCCCAACTCGGTCCAGGTTTTCGGACTCGTGCTCGTCCGTCGAGAGGTTCCGATCGATACCGACCGGCGCTTCATGGTGCGCTTCGGCGATATCGCGCGCATCGACGCGAAAGAGCGCGACGTGCGGGTGACCATGAAGAGCGGGACCGCGTTCAACCTCGACCGCACGGACGCGAGCGACTTCGACGACGGCGTGCGGGTGTGGGACTCCACGCGTGGCGTCTTAGACCTCGATAGCGCTCAGGTCAAAAGCGTCGAACTCCTCCCCACCACGGGACCGATCGCCGCCGCCGGCCGGCTGCACGGCACGGTGCACACGGCGCGTGGAGACTTCACCGGCTTCGTTCAATGGGATCGGGAGGAGTGCGTCGGCACCGACAAGCTCGACGGCAGTGCGAACGGACGCAAGCTCAGCGTGCGCTTCGACACGATCCGCTCCATCGCTCGCCAGACGCGTAATAGCTCGCTCGTGACTCTGGTCGACGGTCGCGAGTTCGTGCTCTCGGGCACCAACGATGTCGGCAACGGTAACCGCGGTGTCTACGTCGATGACCCGCGTTACGGCCGGGTGCTGGTCTCCTGGAAAGCCTTCCTGCGCCTCGACCTCAGCCCCGCCGGCAGCGGCCCCGCCTACGGCGACTTTCCGCCGGGGCGCCCTCTCACAGGGAGCGTCACGACCCGCGATGGACGCCAGCTCTCCGGACGTCTGGTTTACGACCTCGACGAGAGCGAGACCACCGAGACCTTCGACGCCCCTTTAGAGGGCGTGGACTACACCATACCGTTCGGCATGATCGCCTCGATCGAGCTCCCCGACCGGGTCACGCTCCACAACGGAGAAAAGCTCCAGCTTGAGCGCAGCGCCGATCTCGGCGAGCACAACGCCGGGATCCTGATCTTCGTCGACGGCGGCCAGCACCCCGAGTACGTGCCGTGGACGGAGGTCGCGCAGATCGTTTTCGACCACGCGCTGGCGTGAGCTTTCAGCTCCGACTCGGGGCTTCCCTTTTCGCTGAGCGCGCTTCGGGACTATCTTGAGGTTGCGCGTCCGCGTCCCGCCTTGCCTCCTCCGGTTGCGGAGGCATGCCCCTCACCGAGCCTGCGGGCGTCTATCGGCCCCGCCACCCCGAGCGCACCGTCGTCTACCGGCTGTTCGAGGAGCACTTCGAGCGCTACGTCCGGGAGTACGAGGAACGCTACGAGCCGCGGGAAGGATCGCTGCGAAAGGTCGTCCCTACGGCCGTCGAGGCCTACCTCGCCTGCTCGCTTTCTCCTGCCGGACTCGCAACTTCTGTCCGAGCTGCCAGGCGAAGCGCTCGGCGCTGTTCGCGGAGCACGTCATCACGGAGCTCCTCGATCCCGGTTCCAGCGCGAGCGGCGCTTGCTCGGCTTGCTCGCCCGCGCGGCCCGCGACGCGATCGTCCCCAGCATTCGCGCGATCCTCGATCGCCACGACGTCACGCCGGGCCTGGTCGGTTCGATCCAGACGTTCGGCTCCTACGCCGCCAACTTCCACCCCCACGTGCATGTACTCCTCACCGACGGCGCATTTACAGAGGAGGGAGAGTTCCTGCAGCTCCCGTACTTCGACGCGCGCTCGTCGAGGAGGTCTTCCGCCGCCGCGTGCTCCAGCGCTTGCACCGCGCCGAGCGGCTCTCGGAGGAGATTCTCGGTGCACGGCGAGCAGATGGTACCGACCGAGGACGTCCAAGGCGCCGAGCGCCTCGCGCGCTACCTGACCCGCGGGCCTCTCCCAATCGACGTCGTCGAGAAAGTCGAAGGCGGACGCTTGCGTGTGCGCACCCCGCCCGATCCGCGCACCGGGCTCGTGGAGAAGATCCTCGATCCCCTGGATCTGATCCACGCCCTGACCACCCAGATCCCCAACCCCGGACAGCACATGGTCCGCTATTACGCCTGGTACTCGAACCGCTCGAGGGGGGCGCGCGCCGCGGTTGGGGCCCGGCTCGCCGGGCCCCAACCGCACCCTGAGCCAGGCCCCTCGCCCTCGGGCGCCAGCTGGGCGCTACTGCTGAGGCGCATCTTCGAGGTCGACCCGCTCC
>Ga0315273_10003202_pt1 | contig 19653 bp, 14 predicted proteins | sample YL17G02_0_MG_FD_205753 | JGI IMG/M metagenome (GOLD analysis project Ga0315273, IMG submission 205753) | Sediment microbial communities from Yellowstone Lake, YNP, Wyoming, USA - YL17G02_0 | ecosystem: Environmental > Aquatic > Freshwater > Lake > Sediment | place: USA: Wyoming | collected...
GCGGGCGTAGCGGCGGGGGCGGTCACGAGCAGGTCGTTCCACCCAGCCGGCGGTCCGTCGAGAAAGCGGAGGGCGGCCTCCACGTTCCTAGCGCAGCAGCGCCACGCGCACTGTCCGCGCGCGACCACTCGCTTCGATGCGGACGAAGTACACGCCCGGATGCACAAGAGCCCCCGAGGCGTCGCGGCCGTCCCAGAACGACTGCCCGTTCCGCCCGGCGAAGCCGTGCAGCTTCCGGCCGCTCGCGTCATAGACGACGCCCCGGTACGCGGCGGCGTTGCCGGCCAGACGCAGCGTGAGGCCCGCGCCGGTCAGCCAGGCCGGGCTCGGGTACACACTGACCTCGAGCGTCGGCAAGTCGGGCTGCACCGGGGGCACATAGGCCGGGTCGAAACGGCTGAGCCCCGTCGCCGTGCCGATCCAGACCACACCGGTCACCGGGTCCACGCGGATCGCGCGCACCTCGTCTCCGGCGAGCGGCGAGTTGAGCGTGGTGTACTCGACGACGCTGCCACCCCGGCCATAGGCGTGCACGCCACCGTCCGTCCCCACCCAGACCGTGCCATCGGGTCCGACGTCCAGCGGATGGCAGGCGCCGGGCGTTGCCGGACTGCCCGTGAGCGGCAGGGGCGGGCGCAGCTGCAGGAACGAGGACGCGCTGAAGAGCCGCAGGTCGGCGGTTGACATCACCCAGATCGAGTCGCGGTGCGCCACTATGCCGAAGATCTCCAGCGAGCTGGTCGAGCTCAGATCCCCGCCGGCAGACTCGAGCGGGCCACCGGGTTCGGGCAGCTCGAACACCGTCACGCCCTTTCCGCGGTAGCCCACCCACAGGTGATTCCGCTTGCCGTCCACCAACAGGGCACGGACCTGGCTGCCGGGCATCGCCGGCGTGTTCTCGGTCCGGTAGTTGGCGCGGTAGACGCCAGAGGAGTCGTAGTACTCGATACCAATCGGCGTGGGGTCCTCGCCAAGTCCGTTGGTGTCCATGCCGAACCACCGTCCGCCGGCCGGGTCCGCCGCCGCGGACCAACCGAAGGTGTGCTTCGCCACCTCGAGGCTGTCCTGGGGTCTGTAGTGGGTGAACTGCGGCGGGGCGACGTCGTCGTCGAAGCGCTCCATGGCCGAGTTCCAGCACCCCACCCACTTCATCCCCTTCCCGTCCACCAGCAGGCTGAATGCGTAGGCCGAGTAGAGGAAGGTCGTGTCGCAGCCGCCCACGCAGGCGCGCGGCAGCCAGTTCCTCCAGCGCTCGCCGTCAAAGCGGCCGACGCCCTCGACAAATGTCGTGATATAGACGCGCCGCCCCTGCAGGGCGATGTTCTGGATGTTGTTGCCAGCCGGAGCGTCCGGCTCGTGGAGGAGCCAGGCCGCTGAGTCCCACTCGCGCAGGCCGTCCCGATTCGCGACCCACACGCGGCCCGCCGCATCGACGGTCGCAGCCGCGATCCCCGTACAGGCGGGATCGCTGGCCACCGCGCAGTCCCGCGACACGGGAGCCCCGGGGAGCGCTTCCCAGACGCTGCCGGACCAGCGGTAGACCCCAGCCGTCGAGCACGCCAGAATGGTCCCGAGGCGGTCGGTGAGGGACAGCACCGCGCCAATGCCGCTCGTGGCACTCCAGGTCCCACCCGCGAAGTCGAAGACCAGCGGGACGCCGCTGGACACGACCATCAGCGTACGCCCGTCCCAGGCCAGCCCCGTGACCGGAGCACCGCTGAAGAGGTCGTCGGCGAGCGTCCAGGTTGCCAGCCCGGTTGAGGCCCGGCTCACGTACAGTCCCGATTGCGTGGCCACCCAGAGCGTGTCGCCGCACAGCAACGCCCCGGTGATCACGTTGCTGGCGAAGGGCGAAGGGTTCACGCGGTCGGGTACGGTGCCGGCGATCTCGCTGCCGTTCCAGAGCGCCACGCCGTTCTCGGTCCCGATCAGCACCGTGTCGCCCGACGCGCGCAGCACCGTCACGGCGCCATCGGGCAGGCCATCGAGCCGGCTCACGAGACTCCAGCGCGTGCCGTCCGCGCTCAGCAGGCTCACACCCTGGTCCACGGTCCCGATCCAGAGCCGCCCGAAGCCGTCAAACTCGAGCGCAGTCAGCGCATTGCTCGCCAGCTTGTCGGGCTCGCGGGCGAGGTTCTCGAACCTGCCGGCCGACCGTACGAAGCGCTGCAGGCCGCCCTCGATCGAGGCGCACCAGATCGTGTCATGCCGCGCCGCGAGGCTCGTGTACTGCTCCGCGCGAAGATAGGTCGTCCACCCCCCCGTGGCTGCCGCCGGCAGGGTCCCCGCAGCGGACAGCAGGACCGGGACGATCAGCAGGACGAGCCTCGGCACACGACGCATTGATCTCATTCGATGCGGCCGAGCATGGACATGAAACGCAGACGCCACACCAGACCCACGGCTTCCCAGATGATGCGCCGGTTCATCTTGGACATGCCGGCGCGGCGATCCGTGAAGATAATGGGGATCTCCCGGAGGCGGAACCCCTTCTTCCAGCACTTGAAGCTCATCTCGATCTGGAAAGCATAACCGTCGGAGGCAACCCTGTCGAGCCTGATGGCCTCGAGCACCCTGCGGCGGAAACACTTGAACCCGCCGGTCGCGTCGTTCACCGGCAGGCCGGTGATGATCCGGCTGTAGAGATTCGCCAAATACGAGAGGATAAGCCGGTCGAGCGGCCAGTTCACCACCGTGACCTTGCCGTCGAGGTAGCGGGAGCCGAGGACCAGGTCCGCATCCCTGGCGGCCTCGAGGAAGCGCGGGATGACCGCCGGGTCGTGCGAGAAGTCGGCGTCCATCTCGAAGATGAACTCGGCCCCGTGCTCGAGCGCGTAGCGGAAGCCGTCCCGGTAGGCCGAGCCCAGGCCGAACTTGCCCGGGCGCTCGATCAGGTGGATGCGCGACTCGCGTTCCATCCACGCCCGGACCACGTCGGCCGTCCCGTCGGGCGAGCCGTCGTCCACCACGAGCACGTCCACCGTGCACGGCAGCTCAAGCAGGCGCCCGATCATCTCGCCGATGTTCGCGCGCTCGTTATATGTCGGAATGATGACCAGCTTCTCCACCTTAGGCGACCTCCTCGCGGTCCTCGGACCGCGTCACCCTGCCCACGGCCCCCGGCCTTCGCCCCTTCCACCACGACCAGGCGAACCCGCCCAGCACCAGCATCAGGCTCAGCAGCGACAGCAGCAGCCCCCGCATCATGGCCGGCGACTCGAAACGGAACTCGACCCGGTGCCGGCCGGCCGGGACGTACACCGCGCGCAGCAGGTAGTCGGCCTTGAGGATCGGCGTGCGCTTGCCGTCCACCTGCGCGGTCCAGTCCGGGTACCAGAGATCCGCCAGCCGGAGCAGGACTGGGCCGGGGGTCTCCACCTCCACCGTCACGTCATTCATCCGGTACAGCGCGATCCGCGACCGCCCGCCCGTCGCCGGCCCGAGCCGGAGCCCTGGATCCAGCTCGAGGTAGGAGAAATGCGCCATGTCGCGAGTGCCGAAGCGGATCGAGTCGAGGATGGCCTTCGCCGGCTGGATCACCTTGTATTGGTCCACCAGCGTCGCGCGTGGCAGGGCCGAGGTGTTGTCATAGACGAACATGCCGTCGCCCTCGTACACGAGGTGGACGAATCCCGGCACGCTCGGGAGCTCCCGCTCGGTCACCAGGTAGCGCACGTTCAGCAGCCGCATGAAGTCCAGGTTCATCTGCGCTCTTAGATCGGCGAAATCCTGGAAGAGCCGCGGCTTGGCCGCGTGCATGCCGCCGATCGAGGCGATGCCGTAGCCGGCGTAGCGGGTGGCGAGCGGGTCCTCTGGCGTCAGGATGCGGAACGTGCCAGGCGGCCCGACCTTCTCCAGGAACTCGATCACCCCGTCGCGCCCGCCGTACGACGTGCGGCGGCTCACCTCCCCGATGGTCGGCTCCATGACGCGCGCGCTCACCGGCCACAACTCGAAGAGCAGCAGCACGAGCACTCCGCCCGTGGCGACCAGCGCCGGCAGCCGGCCGCGCCGCGCGAACCACGCGAAGCCGATGGCGAGCAACCCCAGCAGACAGGCGCGCCCCAGATCCGAGACGAAGCCCTGCCAGGCGAGCGCGGCATCCTGGGCCGAGAATCCCGTGGGCCCCTGCGCCGAACCCATCGTCATGCCGCCCTTCTGGGCCAGCGCCATCTTGAGGTACGCCTCGCGCCACAGGCCCTGCCCCATCACGCCCACCACCAGCGTCAGCGCGAGCACACCCGCGAGCACGACAAGCAGGTTCCCGACGCGGCGCGCCCGTACGCGCGGTTCGTTCACCCCGGGGCCGCCGCCCGGCAGGATCGCGCTCCAGCCCCAGGCCGTGCCGAGCGTGACCGCCAGCTGGAACAGGATGATGACCATCACCGGCACGCGGAACTTGTTGAAGAGCGGCAGGTGGTCGTAGAGGAAGCCGTAGACTGGGAAGTAGCGTCCGAAGGCGACGAGGAGCGAAAGTCCGGCCAGCACCAGCGCGAAGGCGCGGGGCGCGCCGCCGGAGAGGAATGCCGGGATGGCGAGCAGCACCGCCACGACGCCGAGGTAGGCGTTCGGATAGTCGGTGAAGGGCATCCCACCCCAGTAGGTCGCGCCACCGAAGCCCACCCAGCCCGGCACCAGCAGAGAGGGTAGTTCGTAGGGAGCCATGGACCAGGCCGTCGCGTAGCCCATGCCGACACCTCCGCCCGCTCCGCCCCCGCGGATCGAGTAGCGCGCGTAGTCCTGCAGCGGCAGGTTGTAGAAGCCCGCGATGCCGAAGGCGAGCCCCGCGGCCAGAGCGATGCCGGCGGCGCGGAGCGTGAGCGGCAGCAGTTCGCCGCGTCGCTTCAGGAGCGCCGCCACCCACTCGACTGCAAGGTAAAGCGCGATCGCCATCCAGGTGTAGAAGCAGATCTGCACGTGAGCTCGCAGCAACTGGAAACCGCCGGCCAGCGCGAGCCAGGCCAGATGGTGCAGCCCGCCGCGCCTCAGCCAGCGCACGGTCAGCCACAGCATGAGCGGCAGGTAGGCCGAGTCCACGAGCTGGCTGCCGTGTCCGTGGGAGCCCACAGCCACCAGGTTGGGGGCGAAGACGAATGCCACGGCCGCCAGCAGGGCCCCCTCGGCCCTGGCCCCCAGCTCGCGGGCCAGGTAGAACATGAACAGGCCGCCCAGGAAGTAATAGAGGAGCATCCAGGTCATGTCCGGCAGCGGCACCACCTTGTTCACGATCGTCAGCGGCCAGTCGGGCGGGTAGATGTGCGGGTTGTACGCGCCGCTCGCAAACGATGGCATGCCGAGGAACAGGTACGGGTTCCAGAGCGGGTAGACGTGCTCCTGGTAGAGCGACTGCTCGCCGACACGCGCCAGGCCGACCGGATTCATGGCGTCGGGCGAGACGAATGTCTTGCCGTCGAGCACCAACTCGTGGAAGAACACGACGGTCAGCAGGCCCATGATGAGGGCCGCCCACCGGGCGTTCAGGGTGAAGGGGCGCCCGGCCCTGGGGGCCGCGGGACGTGCGGGCTTCTGGACATCACGACGGGCGGACTTGCGGTCGGACATGCTCTCCCCGTGGATGGTGGTGGGCGAAACCGCCTCAGGACAGCGGGGCCCGGCCCCCGGCCGGGCTTGCCACTCGCCGCTCGATCTCCTCGACCATGCGCTCGGCCAGACGGTCCCAGTCGAACGGGAGCGCGAGCCGGTGGCTCGCGCCGGGGTCGCGCGGCGCGTCCAGCGCCCGCGCGACCGCCCGCTCCCACTCCGGGACGCTGGCGGCGAACTGCAACAGCGGCGGCGCGGGCTCGAGATCGAGCACCGGCGTGGTGACGACCGGCAGTCCCGCCGCCAGGTACTGGTAGACCTTGTTGGGGTTGATGCCCTGCACGTGCGGCAGCGCGGCGCGGAATGGGATCACGCCCAGGTCGAGACCCTGCAGCCACGCCGGCACATCCTCGTAGGATCGTGGGCCCAGCACGGCCACGCCCTCGCGCGCGGCGAGGGCGCGCACCTGCGCATCGGTCGCCGGGTCGCCCGGGCCGACGAGCACGAGCGTACCCCCGCGGCGGGCGCAGCGCAGCGCCTCGAGCAGCTCGAAATCGAGGAAGTGCGAGAGCAGCCCCAGGTAGCCGATGCGGGGGCGCGGCAAGGCGGCCAGTTCGGGCGGCACCTCGCGCGGCGCGGCGAACCGGGCGTGCTCGACCCCGTTCCCCAGCAGGACCAGGGGCCGGTCCGTCTGGCGGCTCAACTCGCGCCGGTAGTACTCGGAAACCACGAAGAGGGCGTCCACTTCGGCCAGGGTGCGCTGCCAGTAGCCGCGGGCCCAGGCCGGAGCCGCGGCGAACTGAAAGGGCGAATCGTTGAAATCGTAGAATAGCAACTTCCGCGGGAGCCGTGAAAGGACACGGGCGCAGTAGATGTTCGAAGTCATCACCACCGGCCGGGGATCGACCCCGAGCCGCCGCAGCATGCGGCCCAGGTACCGGCCGGCCGCCACCTCGATCAGCACCCGCCCCGGCAGCAGGGACGTCACCACGTTGTAGAGCGGGCTCGTGGTGCCCGGCTTGAGGAACGGGACGGTGAAGTAGGTGACGTTCCCTTCCCGCCGCGGCTCCCAGGGGTCATCACCCCGGACCGCCGGTGGCTGAGCGAAGAACACGCGCCAGCGCTCCGGAAAGCGCGACAGCAGGAATTGCTTCCGGGTGCGGAAGTAGCCCCAGCGCACCTCGGAGAGGACGAGCAGGTCCATCAAGCCACCCCCGGACCAATGTCCCCGGCGGCGGTCCGGCGTCCCGGGCCGCGCACCGCCGGCCGCGGCTCGCGGACCCGCTCGACGTAGGAGCGGTGCGCGCCCGCGCTCGCCTCGGCCTCCGGCGGCAGCCCGAGCCGAGGGTCACCGGCCACCCAGCGCCGCGCCCAGGCCTCGAGCGAGAGCCAGCGCCAGACCTGCAGCCCGGTGGCTCTTCGCCCCGCGAGGAAATCCCCGAGTTCGGCGGCGAGCACGTCGCGGTCGAGCCACTCGTGCAGCGGACCGGGGGTGAGCAGGCGGCGGCGCGCCTCGCCGGCATGGCGCCCGCGCAGCCACAAGTCGGCGGGGGTCTCGAAGCCCTTCTTGTCGAGCCGCGCCAGCACCGAGGGGGGGATGCGGTCGGCCAGCGCGCGCCTCAGGACCGCCTTCGTGATGTCGCCGTCGAGGCGCATCGCGTCGGGCAGCGAGAAGGCGAACTCGACCAGGCGGTAGTCGAGGAAGGGCAGCCGAGTCTCGATCGAAAAGGCCATCGAATCACGGTCCTCGTAGCGCAGCAGCGAGGGCAGCAGCCGCTGCAGCGTGTCGAAGGCGAGCTGGCGCGAGAGCGCGCTCGGGAAGCCGCGTGGCGGCTGCGGGAGATCCGGCCTGGACAGACCCCGGAGCGCGGGCGTGAGCACGCGGTCCTTGCCCTGCCCGAAGCGGCGCCGCAGCGGAGCGACCAGCCCCGCAGGCAGCCAGGGCTCGAAAGTCAGCGCAAGCGCCGTGCTCGGACCGAGACGGCGCGCCACCTTCGGCAGCAGGCGCAGGAAGCCAACCAGGTCGCCACGCGCGACCAGGTCCCGCAGCCGCACGGGCAGGTAGCGGAAATAGCCCGCCAGCGTCTCGTCGCCGCCCTGACCATCGAGCAGCACCTTGAGCCCGTGCGCGTGCGCCAGTTCCATCACCTTCCACTGCGAGAAGAGCCCCGGCCCGGCCGTGGGCTCGCCCTGGCGCGCCGCGAGGCGGTCGAAGGTCGTCCAGAAGTCCCCTCCGTCCGGCACCACCACGTGCGAGTGCGCGCCGCTTCCCTCGACGGTCGCGCGCATCCATGCGCGCTCGTCGAATTCCGGGCCCTCGTCGTAGGCGCAGGTGAAGGCGTGCATCGGGTGCGGCAGCAGGCGCGAGGCGGTGGTCACGACCGCGCTCGAGTCGAGCCCGCCCGAGAGGCACGAGCCCACCTCGACGTCGGCGCGCAGCCGCAGGCGCACGGCGTCGGTAAAGAGCCGCGCGAACTCGCGCGCCTGCTCCTCGCCGTCTCCTGACGCCCGCCCCGGCTTCAGCGACCACCAGCGTTCGACCGCGAGGCCGCGCTCCCCCACCACGAGGTGGTGCGCCGCCGGCAGACTCACGAGCCCTTCGAAGAACGTCCGGGCGTCGTGGTCCACCCAGTCGAGCGCCAGCAGGTCGCGGATGGCCTCGCGACGCGGCACGATGCGGCGCTCCTGCGTGAGGGCCAGCACTTCGGGCTCCGAGGCGAAGACGAAGCGCCGCCCGTCCCACTGGAAGTAGAGCGGCTTCACGCCGAAGCGGTCGCGGGCGCAGAACAACTCGCGCCGCTCGCCGTCCCAGAGTGCCAGGGCGAACATGCCGTTGAAGCGCGCGAGGCACTCGCGGCCCCAGCGCCCGTAGGCGGCGAGGATCACTTCCGTGTCGCTGGTGCCATGGAAGGTCGCGCCCAGGGCCTCGAGCTCGTGGCGCAACTCGACGAAGTTGTAGACCTCGCCGTTGAAGACGATCCAGTGCCGGCCCGCGGGGTCGCACATCGGCTGGTGCCCCGAGGGGCTCAGGTCCACGATCGAGAGCCGCCGGTGCAGCAGCCCGACGGTGAAGCGGGCGGTGTCCCCGGTGAGCCGTCTCGCGCCGGGCGCGAAGGGCAGGCCGCTCGTGAACACCTCGCGCGGCGTGTCGGCCCCGCCGAGGCAGGCGAAGCCACCCGCCGGATCGAGGAGTACGACGCCCTCGTCGTCGGGCCCGCGGTGGCGCATCAGCCCCGACATCAGATGCAGCCGGCCGAGGTCGGCGCGCCCGTCCGGGTCCCAGAGTCCCGCGATCCCGCACATGCTCCAGTGTCCTTTCGACTCAGGTTCCGGCCGGTGCTTCGCGGACGGCCTTCGCGCCCGCCACGGCCCCGCGGTCCCGCAGAAGCCCGAGCCGCCAGACCGTGGCCGCGAAGACCAGCGCGATGAGCAGTTTCGCCACGACCCACCACCCGCCCGGAGGCACCAGCCGCTGCCCCGCCACCGTGAGCGCCAGTGCCAGCGCGAACGTCAGCACCAGGCGCAGGCCGCGGAACGGCACGGGATGCACGCTCTGCGCGACGACGTACGTCAGCAGCGCCGACGTCGCGTAACCGAGCGTGGTGGCGATCCCCGCTCCCAGCGGTCCCAGACGCGGGGCGAGCAGCAGGTTCGCGACCGCGGCCGCGAGCGCGGCGCCGCCCGCCGCCCAGCCCAGCAGCGGGGTCCTGAGGGCGAGCCCGATGCCGACGGAGACCACGTAATAGGCACCCTGCGCGACCGCGGCAAAGACCAGGAACGCGGCGGGCCCGGCCGCCCCGGCGTAGGCGGGCGGCACGAAGACGGCCAGCACCTCGGGCGTGAACAGCCCGGCCAGCATGGCGGCCACGCTCGCCACCGCGACATAGGCGGCCAGGACGCGCGCGTAGAGCCGGCCGGCGTCGGGCGAGCGAGCGAGCGCATAGGCGAAGGGCCCGTACGCCAGCTGGAAGGCGGACACGGCCAGGGTGACCAGGGTGAAGAACTTGATCGCCACTCCGTAGACCGCCACGTCCTCGAGGCTCCTCGTGCGCTGCAGCATGTAGCGGTCCAGTGAGGTGATCAACCCGTAGGCGATGGCCGACGGCACGAGCGGCGCGCCGTAGCCGAGCATGCGGCGCAGCGTCGCGGCGCTGAAGCGCGGCGCGATCGTGTGCCGGACCAGCACCAGCGCGAACAGCGCGCAGGCCGCGTCGCCCGCGAGCCGCCCGTAGAGCACGCCCGCGACCCCCATGTGCTTCGCCAGCACGAGCCAGAGCGAGAGCCCGGCCGTGAGGATGGTCTGCGCCAGGTTCAAGGCAATGAACTTCCACGGCTGGAAGGTGACGCGCAGGAGATCGTTGGCGAACAGCACGACCAGCGTGAAGGGCAGCGTCACCGCGCCCAGGAGCACGTACTTGCGGTAGACGTCGGAACCCACCAGCGCGCGAGAGAGCGGCGTGGCGAAGAGCGCGAGCAGCAGCGCCACGGACGTGCCGGTCGCCAGCCGGAAGACGAGCGAGGTCGAGGCCATGCGGATGCGCGCCGCACGGTCCGGCTCCTGGTAGAAGAAGCGCCCGAGCGCGCCGTCCATGCCGAAGACCAGCACCAGCAAGGCGGTCTGCAGGTAGGCGAAGATCAGGTCCGAGACGCCGTACTCGCCGCGCGCCAGTACGCGCGTGAGCACCGGCACGAGCAGCAGCTGCACCGAGCGCCCGCCCACCTGGCCGAGGCCGTAGATGAATGACTCGGCCGAGAGCTTCTTCAGCGCCTCGCGCACGGGCGTCACCGCGGCCGTCCGAACGGATTGGGTTTCCCGCACCACGGGCACTCCCAGCGCGCCGGCCAAGGCTTCGGCGGATCGAGCACGCCGTGCTCGCCGCACTCGCGGCAGACGTGCGTCACGCGGCGCCTCCCCGGCAGAGCCGCTCCCCGGCGCACGTCCGGCGCCACGGTCGGCACGCCGGTCTTCCGGAACGCGAACACGAAGTTCGCGTCGCGCGCAAGGTCGAATCCGAGGATGCGGTGCAGCCACGCGAGCGCCTCGGTGAACGGACCCTGGAGGCCCTTCGTGCGCGGATCGTTCAGCCACGAGAACCCCGCCGGCACGAACGCGTGGGCGGTGAGGACGAAGCCCCGCACGGAGAAGAGCCCGAGCAGCTGCGGCAGGTCGAAGCGCTGCTGATGCTCGAGGCGCTTCCCGAACTTCATCAGCGCGTACCTGGCGAAGCAGCCGGCGAAACGGTAGAGCCGGTCGTCGAAGGCCGCCGCGCGAGGCACCGAGAGGTAGAGCATGCCGCCTGGGCGCACCAAGCGCGCGAGTTCGTCGCAGCAGGCGGCGAGTCGGGTCACGTGCTCGAGCACGTAGTGGCAGACCACGAGGTCGAAGGGTCCGTCCCGCAGCGGCAGCCGCTCGAGGCTCGCGCGCAGCACGTCCACGCCTTCGCGCTTCGCCGGAGGTCCCGGCGGGAACTTGATGTCGAAGGCCGTGATACGGAGATCGGGCCTGTCAGCATACGGCCACGATCCCGGACCGCAGCCGACGTCCAGCACGCGCGCCCCATGCGCCGCCGCCGCCACCAACTCGCGCACGAAGAGCGGCGGATCGCCAGGACCGCACACGGGCTTCCGGGCCCGGGTTGCACTCATGGCTTCCACTCCGCAGGCGGCCGGCCGCGCAGCGCGTCCCACAGCGCGCGCGGCACGGCGGCGGCAGCCGCACCCCGCCCGCGCACCAGCAGCCACAGCCACAGCACCTTCTGCTGCACCAGGAAGCAGGGCAGCCAGGTCACGCGGCCCACGCCCCGCGCATGGCGCGCGAACAACGACAGGTTCGCGCGCAGGCGCTGGTAGATCTTCCACGGGCTCGCCGCCCCGGAGCTGGCCGAGACCTTGTGCGAGAGCCGCGCCGTCGGGACGAAAAGCAGGCGGAAGCCGGCCGCGCGGGCCCGCAGGCACCAGTCTACATCCTCCGCGTAGATGAAGTAGCGCTCGTCGAGCAGCCCCACGCGCCGCCAGGCCGCGCGCGTGGCGAGCAGGCAGCAGCCGGTGAGGTAGCCGGTCGGCTCGACCGCGCGGTACTGCCCGCGGTCGGGCCGCCTCAGCCCCCGGTGCCCCGCGAGCCCGAGCGCCGGCGAGCAGCGGCCCCCCGCGTACCAGATCACGCCGGGCGGCTGCTGGAAGCAGATGAGCGGCGCCGCGGCGCCGGCGCGCGGGTTCTGCTCGAGCGCGAGCAGCAGTTGCTCGCAGAGTCCCGGCTCCACCTCGGTGTCGTTGTTGAGCAGCATCACCGCGTCGGCCCCCTGCCCGAGCGCGCGCTCGAGCCCGGCGTTGCAGCCCCCGGCGAAGCGCCGGTTCTCGGGCAGTGCCAGCACCTCGACACCGGGGAACTCGCGCCCGACCGCCGCCGCGGAACCATCGCTGGAACCGTTGTCCACGACGAGCACGCGCAGGCGCCAGCCATCTGGCAGGCGACAGTGCGCCAGTGTGGGCAGCAGCGCGCGGGTGTCATCGAGCCCGTTCCAGTTGAGCACGACGACCGCCAGCGTCCTCATCCGGCGCGCGCCTCTGCGCGCCAGGCCGCGAGCAGCCAGGCCAGCGCCAGCCCGGTGAGCACGGCCAGCAGAAGCACCGCGGCCAGCACGGGCCGCGCGGGAGTACCGGCGTAGATCGCGTAGAGCCACCAGAAGTCGAGACCGTGCAGCAGCGCGCCCTGGTCAGCCGGGCTCAGACCCAGCCGTGCACCAGGGGCGACCGTGCCCGAGATGCGCGGCATCGAGCCCTGCAAGTGCTCGCCCAGGTTGCGCACCAGCATCGCCCAGTGCCCGGCGATGGGACTGAAACGTGGGTTGAAATGGCTGTCGCTCATGAAGCGCGGATCATCGAGCGGCAGCGCGTAGGGGTAGTCGCCGGCCTCGCGCATCTGCGCGCCGAAGTGGATGCCCACGCCGCCCAGCGTGACGAGCAGGCCGAGGATCCCGAGCGCGAGCGCGGCGCGCCGCAGCGAGCGCGAGGCCCGGTGCAGCGCGCAGGCCACCAGAAGGAAAGCCGGCGGCAGCAGCGGCACCAGGTAGCGCGGCCCGAAGGAGCCGTCACCGGCCCAGTGCTGGAACCGGCAGTAGAGCGCCAGCCCCATCGCCCACGACAGCAACGCGCCCCACGCCGCGCGGCCCGCGGGCGTCAGTTCGCTCCAGCGCGCGCGGTTTCGCCCGGCGCGCCGGGTCGCCGTCCACCATCCGCCTGGAGCGAGCCACAACGAGGGCGCGAACCACGCCGCGCCCTTGCCCGAAGAGAGCAGCAGGCCGTAGAGCCCGACCAGCACCGGCGTGCTGAAGGCGGCGGGCGAGGCCTGCGCGCCGTAGCCGGTCTCGAAGGGCGTGCCGAAGCGCGCCCAGCCGTAGGCCGCATGCCCGGCAAGCGCGAGCGCCAGACCCAGCGCCGGCCCCGCCCACATCCGGAGCGCGGTGCCGACCATGGGCGCCAGGCAGGCCAGCGCCAGCGGCAACATCGTGAGCTTGGCCGAGACCGCGACCAGCGCCCCCAGTCCAGCCACCAGCCCGAGCCGGCCGCGCGCCTGCGGTGCCGCCGCCGGCAAGAGCGCCGCGGCGACCAGCACCAGCAACAGGCCGAGCGACTGGAGAGGTTCGGCCATGAAGCTCTTGGCGTAGATCCAGGTCGGCGTGGTGAAGCCGAGCAGCACCGCGCCGGCAAGCGCCGCACCCACTCCCGCACGGAGCGCGCGCGCCCCCGCGTAGAACGCGCCGAGCAGCAGGGCGGTCACGAGAGCGTTGAAGAATGACGCGCCGAAGCGCACGGCCAGCGCCCGCTTCGCGGGACCGAGCCCGAGCGCGGCGGCCCCGGCCTCGGAGGATGCGACGAGCGGCAGCGCGAGTACGGCCTGGCCGGCGGTGTTCTTGGTGTAGAGACGCCCGTCCGGCCCCGGGACGGTCGCGCCCTCGGGCACCACGATGCCACCGCGCAGCATGGCGCGCGAGAGCTCGAGCATGGTGACCTCGTCGCTGCCCACCACGCGCCCACCGCCCGTCAGGGCGTAGACCAGGAACGCGGTGACCGCGAGCGCCAGGGCGGTGCGGCCGGCCGAACCCCGGGCCGCGACGTGCCCGGTGCGCGCCGCAGGCGCTGGCCTCACCGCCAGCCCCGCGCGGGCGCAAGCGAGTCCACCAGTCCGATCGTGTGCTCCGCGAGCACGTCCCACGAGTGCGCCGCCTGCAGTGCCTGCACGCCCTCGCGCATCCGCGGGGCCAGTCCCTCCTCGAAGAAGCGCACGATCGCCGCGGCCAGCGCGGCCGGGTCCGCGGGAGGCACCACGAGCCCGGTCTCGCCGGGGCGCACGGTCTCGGCCAGGCCGCCCACGTCGGTCGTGATCACCGGCACACCCAGCGCGTAGGCCACGTGGGTCACTCCACTCTGCGTGGCCGAGCGGTAGGGCAGCACCACGACGTCGGCTGCCCTGAACAGCGCCTCGACGTCCTCGTCGGGCTGGTAGCCCTCCCTCAGGCGCACCGCACCCTCCCCCGCGACCGCGGCCTGAGCGCGATAGGGCGCGGCGCTCTCGTAGAACTCGCCGGCCACGACCAGCGTGGCGAGCCGGCGCGCGCGCACCCGCGGCCACGCCTCGAGCAGGGTGTCGAGTCCCTTGTAACGGCGCACGTAACCGAAGAACAGCGCGATCTCACCGTCCACGGGCAGGCCCAGCCGCCCCCGCGCACTCGCGCGGGTGAAGCGCCCGCGGTCGAACTGGGCGTAGAGCGGGTGCGGCACGCGGCGGTGGGGCGCGCCGGGCTTGAGCGTGGCGAGGTCGCGCTCCACGCTCTCCGACATGACGAGGTACCCATCCGAGTTGCGCAGCATCCAGCGGGTCAGCTCCCGATCGAAGGGCCGATGCTCATGCGGCACCAGATTGTCGCACACCATGACCACCCGGGTGCCGCGCCCGCGCAAAGGCCCCACGGCGGAAGCAAAAGCCGGGGCAAAGAATGGCATCCACCACTTGAGGATGACGGCCCCGGGGCCGAAGCGCTCGAGGTGCGCCGCGGTGCGGCGCCAGGACAGCGGCCCGATCGAGTCGAGCAGGGGCTCGACCGGGAAGCCGGGGCCCACGGCCGCGGGATCGAGTTGCGAGCCGCCGGGGAAGAACAGGCCCGGATACTGGCGGGTGAAGGTCACGGCGCGCACCTCGGCGCGCTTCGCCAGCGCTCCGCCCAGCAGCGCAAGGTATTGCGCCAGTCCCCCGCGCCAGGGCGCCAGCGGTCCCACGAGCGCGATGCGCATGGACGTCGTCTCCCTGGTCACGAGCGGTCGCCCGGGGCCCGCTCAGCGCGTGCCCGAGGCCCAGGTCACGAGGCCACGGCGCTCGAACTGGAAGGGCACCACCTGGCCTCCGTGCTTCTCGAGCACGGCCGCCACGCGGTGCTTGCGGTCGAAGCGGGTAAGCAGCAGGAAGTAGCCGCCGCCGCCCGCGCCGGGCATCTTGCCGCCGATGGCGCCCTCGCGGCGCGCGAGCCGGTAGAGCCGGTCCACATGGCTGTTCGAGATGCCCTCGTCCAGCTTCTTCTTGGATTCCCACGCCTCATGGAGCAGCTCGCCCAGCGCGTCCACCTTGCCGAGCAGCAGGGCCTTCTTCATCTCGAGCGTCTCGCTCTTGAGCCGGCGCAACGCCTCCACGACGGGCGGCTCGCCCGCACGGTAGGCCGCGGTCTGGCGCTCGATGATCCTCGCCGACTGGCGGGTCTGCCCCATGTAGCAGAGCAGGAGACGGTACTCGAGCTCGTTCAGGACGTCGGTGCGGATGCGCAGCGGGTTCACGATCGTGCCGCCGGCGGTGAACTCGATGAAGTTGAAGCCGCCGAAGGCCGAGGCGTACTGGTCCTGCCGCCCGCCCGCGAGTCCCAGGTCCACGCGCTCGATGCGGTACGCCAGCTCGGCTGCTTCGTAGTCGGGCATGGGCCGCCGGAGCCACTCGCTCATCACGCCGATCAGGGCCACAACCAGCGCCGAGGAGGAGCCCAGTCCCGAGCCGGGGGGCGCGTCGGAGTGGACCCAGAGATTGGCGCCGCGGCGCACTTTGAAGGCGCGCACCACCGCCTTGATCAGGTCCAGGTTGCCGTCGAGCTTCATGCGGCGCGGGTGGTCGTAGCGGGCCACCACGTCGTAGTCGAGGCTCGCGAGCGTCAGCCGCGAGTCGCGCCGCGGGCGCAGCGAGGAGTGGGCGTACTGGTTGATGGTGGCCGAAAGCACCATGCCGCCGTGCTCCTCGGGGTAGGGCGAGACGTCCGTGCCACCGCCGCACAGCGAGATCCGAAGGGGCGCGCGTGCGCGGAAGTATGAAACGGTCCTCACGAGCCGAACCTCCGCTCCGCCCGCTCCCAGTCCTCGGGCGTGCCGATGTCGAAGAACTCACCCTCGACCTGGAGCGCCGCCAGCTGTCCCTCGGCGGCGAGCGCGGGCAGCACGTCGCGCTCGAGCGAGAACACCGCGGCCGCCCGTCCGCCCGGCGGGCGGGGCATGCGCCACCACATCCCGGGTGCGAAGGCGTATAGTCCGCCGCTGACCCACGCCGCCCCGGCGTGCGCCGGATCCTTCTCGACGAAGCGCGCAACCCCGCCGCCGGGCCCCAGCTCGACGCGCCCGCGGCCCGCGGCGTCCGCCACGCGGAATAGCGCCACCGCGCCCAGCGCCCCGGCCTCCCAGCGCACCCGCTCGAGTGCCCACGGGTCGCAGGGCGCCAGCGTGTCGCCGTTCGCCACCAGGCAGGGTCCTGTGACGAAGCGTGCCGCCAGCTGCAGCGCCCCCCCGGTGCCTAGCGGCTCCTCCTCCACCGAGTGCTGGAGCGTGACGCCCAGTGCCGCGCCGTCGCCGAGCGCCGAGCGCACCGCATCCGCGCCATAGCCCGTGCAGAGCACGGCATCGCGCACCCCGGCGGCGGCCAGCCACTCGAGCTGGCGCGCCAGGAACGGCCTGCCACCCAGGGGCGCCAGCGGCTTGGGCAGTTCGCCGAAGCACGGCTTGAGCCGGGTCCCAAGACCGCCCGCAAGGATGAAGACCCTCATGCGGGATCGTCCAGGTTGTAGCGCCGCCGAACCGGGTAGTCGGAGTGCGCCCGCATGTGGGCGATCATCTCGCCCAGCAGGCCCATCAGGATGAACTGGATGCCGCTGAGCAGGCACCAGCCGGCGAGCAGCATGAGCGGACGCGTGCGCATCGGCATGCCGGTGGCCCACTGTCCCAGGAACCACAGCGAGATCCCGCCACCAATGATCAGGAACAGTCCGCCGATGCGGCCGAAGACGTGCAGCGGCTTGAGCGCGCTGGTCGAGATGAAGGCCGCCGAGGTCAGGTCGAGGAAGCCGTTCGCGAAGCGTGCCACCCCGAACTTGCTGCGTCCGTGCCGGCGCGCACGGTGCTGCACCGGCACTTCGCCAACCCGGAAGCCCTGCCAGTGCGCGAGCGCCGGCAGCACCCGGTGCAGCTCGCCGTAGACCTGGATCGCCTCGGTCACCTCGCGGCGGTAGAGCTTGAAGCCGCAGTTGAAGTCGTGCAGGCGCAGCCCCACGACCCAGGAGGTCACGAGGTTGTAGACCTTCGAGGGGATGCGCTTGGTGAACGGGTCCTGCCGCTTCTGCTTCCAGCCCGAGACCAGGTCGAGCCCCCCCTCGAGCGCCTCGATCAGCCTCGGCAGCTCGGCCGGGTCGTCCTGCAGGTCCGCGTCCAGCGTCAGGACCCACTCGCCGCGGGCCAGCCGGAAGCCGGTCGCCAGCGCGGCGGCCTTGCCGTAGTTGCCGCGGAACGAGACGCCGCGCACCCGCTGATCGGCGGCGGCAAGCCGCTCGATGACCCGATCCGTGCCGTCGCGCGAGCCGTCGTCGATGTAGATCACCTCCCAGGGCCGGCCCAGTCCATCGAGGGCCGCGGCCAGCTCCCGCTGCAGCTCGGGCAGGCTCTCGGCCTCGTTCCAGGCCGGGATCACCGCCGTGACGAGGACCCCGTGCGCGTCGCGGGCGCCGCCGCCCGCAGCCATCGCTGCCACCTGGCTCATCACTGGCCCTCCCCGTAGAGGCCGCGTGCCCACTCGGCCTCGGCGGCGAGCCCCTGCTCGATGCCGACCGCGGGCACCATGCCCAGCGCCTCCCGCAACCGGGTCGAGTCCGCGCGCGAGCGCAGCGGATCGCCCGGAGGCGTGGGCTCGTGGCGCACGTTCGCCTTCACCCCGAGCAGCCGCTCGAGCAGGGTGACCGCCTCGCGGACCTCGACCTGGGAGCCGCCGCCGACATTGTAGGACGCAGGGCCACCGCCGCGCTCCCAGGCGAGGAAGGTGGCCTCCACGGCATCGGAGATGAAGGTGAAGTCGCGGGACTGCGAGCCGTCCCCGTAGACCGTGATGGTCTCACCGCGCAGCATCGCGCGGCAGAAGCGATGGAAGGCCATGTCGGGCCGCTGGCGCGGGCCGTAGACCGTGAAGTAGCGCAGCGCCACCCCCGGCAGCCCGAAGTTGCGGCCGTAGAGCAACACCAGGTGCTCGCCCGCGAGCTTGGTGACGCCGTAGGGCGAGAACGGCCGCGGCAGCAGGTCCTCGGACGTCGGATAGCGCTCGGCATCCCCGTAGACCGAAGATGACGAGGCGTAGACGAAGCGCTCGAGACGGCTCCCGCGGTAGCGCTCGAGCAACCGCTGGGTGACGAGCACGTTGTGGTGCGTGTAGGTGGCGAACTCGGTGCCCCACGAGGCGCGCACGCCGGGCTGGGCGGCCAGGTGGAAGACGACGTCGACCTCGGGCAGCGCGGCCAGGTCGGCCTCGCCCAGGTCCAGCTCGAGCAGCCGGAAGCGGCCGTCCGCCAGCGGCCCGGCGACGTTGGCGCGCTTGATCGCCGGGTCGTAGTAGCCGGTGAAGCCGTCCACGCCCGTCACCCGCGTTCCGCTCACGAGCAGGCGCTCGACCAGATGGGATCCGATGAACCCTGCGGCTCCGGTCACCAACGCGTGCGGCTCGGTCATGGGCGTCATCCTCTCACGGCTGGTCCGTGAACTGCTGGGGCGGGATGGGTGCGCCCCGCGCTGCCTGCGGCCGCATCTTCTGCAGGATGCCCTGCGCCTGCTGCTCCTCCGGGTTCACCTCCACCAGCCGCTGCAGGTAGCCCAGCGCGCGCGCGACCTGCCCCGCCTGACCCAGCGTGTTGTAGGCGCCGTAGTAGGGCTGCGCGTAGGCCGGGTCCAGCCTGATCGCCGTGTCGAACTCGCGCAGCGCCCCCGTCAGATCGCGCTGGAAGGCCAGCGTGACCCCGTAGTAATAGTGGACCTCGGGATTGTCGGGTTGCCGCTGCACGATGGCGTGGAATAGCGTCGCCGCCCTGGCCGTGTCGCCCTTCTCCATGCAGAAGCCACCCAGCCAGATCAGCACGGCCGTGTAGTCCGGGAACATGCGCTGCACCCGCTCCATCTCCATGATGGCGCGGTCGAGTCGGCCCTGCCGCCGCTGGTGGAACGCGAGCTGCAAGTGCGCGGAGGCATAGTTGCGCGAGAGCGTCACGGCGTTCTCGTCCTTGAAGACCGTGCGGTCCCACGAGCCATCGGGATTGAACAGCCCGCCATAGCGGAACCGGTGGTACAGGTTGTGCTCGGTCACCGGCACGTCGATCGCGCCCTGCAGCGTGTCCGGGTTCACCCGGTAGACCAGCCCCTCGAGCGTGAAGTAGGAATCGAGGCCATAGTGCTCGGGCACGGTGACGGCGAAGTACGGCTGCTTGACCCAGCCCCCGTCGCGCCGCGACTGCTCGAGGATGTGCCTCACCATGAATTCGTTCGTGTAGATGATGCGCCCCGAGTCGTCCCGGAACGCCCCGACTCCGAGCCTGCGGATGATGTCGTCGGACAGGTCGATCGGCACCTTCGGCTCCTCGTCGCGCAGCTGGAAGATGTACCAGTCGGTGTTCAGCAGGCTCAGGTTCACGACCTTGACGTCCCTGCGGAAGCCCTCCGTTTCCTGTATGTACCAGAGTGGGAAGGTGTCGTTGTCGCCGTTCGTGAACACGAAGGAGTTCGGCGCCAGCGGCGCCAGCATGTTCCACGCGTAGTCCCGCGCCACGGTGTTCCGGCTGTTGT
>Ga0315273_10003203_pt1 | contig 19653 bp, 20 predicted proteins | sample YL17G02_0_MG_FD_205753 | JGI IMG/M metagenome (GOLD analysis project Ga0315273, IMG submission 205753) | Sediment microbial communities from Yellowstone Lake, YNP, Wyoming, USA - YL17G02_0 | ecosystem: Environmental > Aquatic > Freshwater > Lake > Sediment | place: USA: Wyoming | collected...
TAGCGGTCGAGATCCTGCACGGCCGCGTCGGGATCAATCTCGAGATCAAAGGGGACGACGCGCCCGGTCGGCTGGAGATCCAGTGCGTCGGCATCGTACGCAGCCTGCGCGTCTCGCGGGAAACGGTGTTCTCGTCGTTCTCGCCGCCGCGCATGCGCCTGGTGCGCGACCTCGCCGACGACGCGCGGATCGGAGTCTTGGCGGACGCGGGCGAGCCGTGGACCGCGGCATTCGCGCTCGCCGCCGAGCTCGGCGCCGAGGCGGTCCACGCCGAGCGCTCGCTCGTGTCGGCGACGGCAGTCAGCGAAGCGCACCGCCGCGGCCTCGAGGTACGCGTCTGGTCCGTCAACCGCCCGAGCGAGATGGAATCGCTCGCCGTTCTCGGTGTCGACGGCATCTTCACCGATTTCCCCGAGCGCCTGCTCCGCCTGAGCGTGATCCGTTCGTCTTCCGCGTGAGTCCCGCTCTCGGCGTTCGGCTCGAAGAAGGTCTTTGCCGAGAGCCGGATCTCGGCGAGCGAAGGCCGAAGACAGTTGCTCGTTCGCAGCGGCAGCGTCTCGAAGCCGCCGAGCTCAAGGGGTTCGCGCGACCGGTCGCCGTTTTTCAGGAGCCGCGCACGTGAGTCCCGTTTCATTCTTGACTCCGGGTGGAATTTCTCTGACACTACACAATTCCTCTCAAGGGTCCGAAAGATCGGACCATGGGAATGCGGGAGGGAGGTGAAGTCGTCGATGCCCGGTGTTCGGCTCAGAGAAAACGAACCGATCGAAAGCGCGATTCGTAGATTCAAGAAGCAGTGTGAAAAGGCGGGTATCCTCGCCGAGCTGCGCAAGCGGGAGCATTACGAGAAGCCAAGCGTGCGCAAGAAGAAGAAGGCGCTCGCTGCCAAGAAGCGCGCGCTCCGGCGAGCGAGCCGTAGCTTTCACTGACCTTGCGCGAATGGGCCCAGAACGGTGAACCTGCTCGACTTCGCCGTTCTGGCCCTCATTCTCCTCCTCGGCATCCGCGGCTACTTCCGAGGTCTCTTTCGCGAGCTCTTCGGTCTCGCCGCCTGGCTCGGCGCCGGCGTGGCGGCCTACCTCTTCGGGCCGATCTACGGTCCAGCCGTCAGCGCCCGGTACATGTTGCCGCTGGCGATCGGCCAGACGCTGGCGGCTCTCGGAATCTTCACCGCGCTCTATCTCGGATGCCAGCTCCTCGGCTGGATCCTCTACCGACTCGCGCGTGCGATCTTCCTCGGGCCGGTCGACCGGGCCGGCGGGCTGGTGTTCGGTGGCGTGAAGGCAATCGCGATGAGCGCACTCTTCTGCATGCTGGTGACGTCGCGCCGTGGCCTCCCCGACCTCGCCGAACGCGTGCGGGAGTCGCCGATGCTCTCGGCAATGGTCGAGGAAGGATGGGGCGTGTTCGCGATCGCGCGGGTCTCCGCCGGCGTCAAGGGGAGCTGGCAGCGCCCCTACTCGAAGATGGAGCTCGAGGCGCGCGAGGCGCTGAATCGCTTCATCACTCCGAAACCGTCCGGCACTCCGACACCGCCCCGCCCGCGCGGCAAGTCGACGGGAGCAAACCCCGGATGAGCGGACGGGTCGGCGAGGACAAGATCGCCGAGGTCCGCGAGCGGACGAGCATCATCGAGCTCGTCTCGCGCTATACCGCGCTCAAGCGCACGGGGCGCAATCACCAGGGGCTCTGCCCCTTCCACTCGGAGAAGACGCCGTCCTTCAGCGTGAGCGAGGAGCGCGGGCTGTTCTACTGCTTCGGCTGCCAGGCGAGCGGCGACGTCTTCAAGTTTCTCATGCTGAAGGACAGCATGACTTTCCCGGAGGCGCTCGAGCGCCTGGCACGCGAGGCCGGGGTCGAGCTGCCGAAGCGGCCGGACGAGGAGCGTCGCGAGCAAGGGCGCGAGCGGTTGCTGCGGGTCAACGCGTTTGCGATGAAATTCTTCCAGAGCGCGCTCTGGGAAAATCCTGCGGGCGCGCCGGCGCGCGACTATCTCGCCCGGCGGAAGATCCGCGAGGACACGGCTCGAGCGTTCGGTCTCGGCTACGCACCACCGGACGGCCTCGCGCGCGCGCTCGAGAACGTCAAGGCGCCGCTCGAGGACGCAGAGTCCCTCGGGCTGATCGGCAAGTCGACGCGCGGCGGCGGCTGGTTCGATCGCTTCCGCAGCCGGGTCATGTTCCCGATCACCGACCTCGCCGGCAAGACGATCGCGTTCGGCGGTCGGCTGCTCGCGTCGGTCGAGGGACAGCCGAAATATCTCAATTCCCCCGAGTCCTCGCTCTTCCAGAAGCGGCGCTCGGTGTTCGGCTTGGCGGCGGCTCGGGATGCGATCAACGAAAAGCGGCGCGTCGTGCTCGTCGAAGGGTACGTCGACGTGATCGCCCTCGCGCAGGCGGAGATTCGCAACGTCGTCGCGCCGCTCGGCACGTCGCTGACGAGCGATCAGATCCGGCTGCTGAAGCGATTCACGGACGAGTTCCTCGTGCTCTTCGACGGCGACCGCGCCGGAATTGCCGCGGCGGCGCGTGCCTTCACGGTGTTCGCCGAGGTCGGCATCTTCGCCGAAGCGGCGTTTCTCCCCGAGGGGCACGACCCCGACACGTTCGTGAGCCAGGAGGGTGCTCCCGCGATGGAAGTGATCCTGGCGCGCTCCTCGCCGCTCATCGACCATTACCTGCATTCGCTCGCGGCGCCCGACGCATCGCTCGCCGCCCGGGCGCGCGCGGCACAGGAGGTCGCCGCGCTCTTCGAGAGTCTTGAGAATCCGATTTTCATGGGGCTCTTGCGTCGGCGCGCCGCGGAGTACCTGGGTCTGCCGGAAGAGCAGCTGCAGCGGCGAAGCACGCTGCGGCTCGCGCCGGAGCCCCCCCCCGCACGAGCCGCGCCCCCTTCGTCGGCGCCGCTGGTCTCGCTCTCGACCCAAGAGCTCAGGATCCTCGAGCTCCTCTTGATCGACCGCGAGCTGCAGCGCCGACTACCGCCGTCGGCCGAAGACCTCTTCGCAAGCGCAGAGGCGCGCGCGTTGTTCGCCCGCATCTGCGACGGCGAGCCGACGGAGCTCGTTCGCGAGCTGCCGCGCGAGGCGGCCGACCGCGTTGCGCGCGCCTGGCTCGGGGAGCAAGAGGTCTACGCAGCGCCCGAGCAGATGCTCGAAGACTGCGTGGCGCGACTCGTGCAGCGGTCTCGAGACGCTCGCCTGCGCGCGCTCACGCAGGAGATCCGCGAGGCGGAGGGCCGCGGAGACGCGGCAGCACTGCGAGCGCTCCTCGCCGAGAAGCTGAGGCTCTCCGCCACCAAGCCGCGAACGGAGCCGGCGACGTGAGCATCGTCGTCCGCAAGGCCGAATCTCCCGAAGAGCGTCTCGCCGCGTGGCGGATCCGCGAACGAGTTTTCATCGGCGAGCAAGGGATCGCCGGCGCAATCGAGCGGGATGGCCTCGACGACATCGCCTTGCACTTGCTCGCGTGGGACCGCGGGACGGCCGTCGGTACGGTGCGCATCGTCGGTTTCGACGCCGAGCATCGGCCGGTATCACTCGCCAGGGCGACGGCCGTGAAGATCGGGCGCATGGCCGTGCTCGCGCCGAAGCGTCGCCTCGGCATCGGCAGACGGCTTATCGAGGCCGCGCTCGAGCTCGCCCGCCAGAGTGGGCCCCGGCGAGCCGAGCTCTCCGCGCAGGAATACGTGGTCGGCTTTTACGAGCACGCCGGCTTTCGCGTCGAGGGCGATCCCTACGTCGAGGCGGGAATCCCGCACCGGCGCATGAGCCGGGAGCTTTGAGCGAGCCGATGCCGAGCCGCTGCGTGGAAAGCAGGCTTTCGCCGAGCTCGTCCCCTAGTCGCTCGCGTCCCCGCGTCCGCTGCGCTTCGACTTCGCGCACATCGCCGTCGACGGAGACCACTCCTCGCCGAGTGGACGATTGCCATCGAGCGGCGCGAACGATCGCGTGGAGCAGCACGAGCGTGCGCGGAATCCGCGACGGGGGGATCCACAGCTGGAGGGAGTCCTGGAATCCGGCGGAGATCGTTCCCGGCGCGAGCGGATGAGGGGGTGCTCTAGGAGTTCTCGAATCGCCGTGCTAAGAAAACCCGTTACGCCGAACCCGCCGCAAATAGCCCCAGGGCTCACTCGGGCCCATAGCTCAGCTGGTCAGAGCGACCGGCTCATAACCGGTTGGTCCCAGGTTCGAATCCTGGTGGGCCCATTCCCTGTGTCGAGGACGAGGATTGGCTAGCCCCATCGAACGGCTCTACGCACTCCAACACGTCGATACCGAGCTTCGCGCTCTGCGGCTCGAGCTCTCCGCGCTCGAAGGGGCGGCTTCGGAGCTGAAGACCGAGGTCGGCACCAAACGATCGGTCACGCAAGCCAAGCGCCAGGAGATGGCGGAGCTCGAGCGTCAGGGCCGCGACATCGAAGCGAAGATCAGCGACGAGGAAGAGAAGACCAAGGACCGGCGCATGCGGATGCAGCGAATCCGCAACGAGAAGGAGCTCGCGGCGCTGCGGCGCGAGGTCGAAGTGAGCAAGGAGCTTTCCACGCAGCTCGAGGAGAGCTTGCTCCGCCTTCTCGATGGCGGCGATTCGAAAATGGCGGAGCTGAAGAGGCTCGAGGAGGAGCTCGCCGCTGCTGAGCAGAAGCTCGCCGAGCGCGAGCGAGAGCACGCCGAGCGGAGCCTTGCACTGGCCGCTGATCTCGAGCGGCTCACCGCCGAGCGCACCCGGATCGCCGAGGAGCTCGATGAGAGCCTGCGAAGACGGTACGAGCTGATCTTCCAGCGCAAAGGCGGGCTGGCGGTCGTCGAGGTGCGGAAGGAAGGCGACTGTGGCGGCTGCCGAATGCGCGTTGCGCCCCAGCTCATCATGCAGATCCACCACAACTCGGACATCGTCTTCTGCCCGAGCTGCCAGCGCATCCTCTGCGTCCCCGCCTCGGACCTCGCACCGCGCACGGCCAAAGACGCACCCAAAGTCGAGGCGTGAGCGCGGCGCTCCGCTCGCTCCCGCACCGAAATGCACCCGGGCAGCATCGAGCGGGATGCCTCTCTACGCCGCGATCTTCTTCAGAAGATACGCCTGAATGAACCGATCGATGTCGCCGTCGAGCACGGCATCCGTGTTGCCGACCTCGACACCCGTGCGGAGATCCTTCACCAGCCGGTACGGGTGCAGCACGTACGAGCGGATCTGGCTGCCGAAGCTGATGTCCTTCTTGTCCTTGGTGAACTCCGTCATCTTCTCCCGCTGCTTCTCCATCTCGAGCTCGTAGAGCTTCGCCCGCAGGATCTTCATCGCCATCGCACGATTCTTGTGCTGCGATCGCTCGTTCTGGCAGGCGACCACGACGCCGGTTGGAAGGTGGGTGAGGCGCACGGCCGAGTCGGTCTTGTTGACGTGCTGCCCCCCCGCACCGCTCGAGCGGTAGGTATCGACCCGCAGATCTTCGTCGCGAATGTCGACTTCGATCTCGTCCTCGATCTCCGGATAGACGAACACCGAGGCAAACGAAGTGTGCCGGCGCGCGTTAGCGTCGAACGGGGAGATGCGCACCAGGCGGTGGATGCCCCCTTCGGCCTGCAGGTAACCGTACGCGTACAGCCCCTCCACGGTGAAGGTCGCGTTCTTAATCCCGCCGCCCTCCCCGGGCTGCAAGTCGACGAGCTCGGCCTTGAATCCGCGCCGCTCCGCCCAACGAAGGTACATGCGGAGCAGCATCTCCGCCCAGTCCTGCGCTTCCGTGCCGCCCGCACCGGGATGCACCGTGACGATCGCGTTGCCGGCATCGTGCTCGCCGCCGAGCATCTGGCGAAGCTCCATCTCGCCGAGGAACTGTTCGATCTCGAGCGCTTTGGACTCGGCCTCGGTTCGTCCTTCCTCGTCCCCCTCGGCGGCCATCTCGAGAAAGACCTTGCCGTCGCCGAGACCACCGCTGAGACGCTCCCAGGCATCGAGCGTGGACTGCAGCACCGAGCGTTCCTTCAGGAGCTTCTGTGCGTTGTCAGGGCTTTGCCAGAAATCCGGCGCGGCGCTCTTCTCGGCGAGCTCCATCGCCCGACGTTCCAGGCTCGTGACGTCAAAGATGCCTCCCGAGCGTGTCGATACGCTTCTCGAGCTCGAGGAGCTTGTCGCGAATCTCACCTACCGAGAACATGTAGATCCTTTCTTCGCCGCTTCGGGCGCGTCGAGCGGCGCTGCGAAGCCATTTTCTCTCGCATACACCATTCTGCGATCCGCCGCAGCATCTCCCGTTCCTTGCGCTTCATTCGCCGCTCCTCGCGGAAGGAGATCTCGTGGTCGTATCCAGCGAGATGGAGGATGCCGTGGACGAGGAGCCGGTTCACTTCTTCGCCGAGCGTCAAGCCGTGCTCACCCCCTTGGCGTTTCGCCGTCTCGAGCGAAATGACGACATCGCCGAGTGCGCTCGAGACGCGCCCGAACTCGCCTTCGCGGAGCGAAAACGAGAGCACGTCCGTCGGTCGGTCCTTGCCACGCCAGGAGCGGTTGAGCCGGCGGATCTCGGCATCGTCGACGAGCGAGAGGCTCAGCTCGGACGCGCCTAGATCGAGCGCCTCAAGAACGACGTTCGCCTTCCGGCCGAGGACTCGACGGTCGACCCCCTTCGCGGAGATCGTTCCCGACACGAGCACCGCCATTCGCGCCCTCCCCGCGGTTTTCCGCTTCGGCAGCGCCCGCGCGCTCGTAGGCGGAGATGATGTCCTGCACGAGCCGGTGGCGCACCACGTCCTTCTCGTTGAAGTAGATGAAGCGGATGTCGCGGATGTCGGCGAGGATCGACACCGCGTGCTTCAGCCCCGACGACTTGCCGGCCGGCAGGTCGATTTGCGTGACGTCGCCGGTCACCACCGCCTTCGAACCGTAGCCGAGCCGCGTGAGAAACATCTTCATCTGCTCGTTCGTGGTGTTCTGCGCCTCGTCGAGGATGACGAACGAATCGTTCAGCGTTCTCCCGCGCATGAACGCCAGCGGTGCGACCTCGATCGTGCCGCGCTCGATCATCTTGCGCGCGCCGTCGAAGTCGACCATGTCGTGGAGCGCGTCGTAGAGCGGGCGCAGATAGGGGTTCACTTTCTCCGCGAGATCGCCGGGGAGGAAGCCGAGCTTCTCCCCCGCTTCCACGGCGGGACGTGCGAGGATGATCCGCGCATAGTTGTTCTTGGTGAGCTCAGCGACGGCCATGGCCATGGCCAGGAACGTCTTGCCCGTTCCCGCCGGCCCGATCCCGAACACGATGTCGTGGCCGCGGATCGCGTCGATGTAGACCTTCTGGTTGAGGCTCTTCGGCGTGATCACCCGCTTGTGCCCGGGGATGTAGATGGTGTCGAGAAAGATGTCGCGCAGGTTCGCGCCGCGATCGCTCGAGAGGATGCGCACCGCGTACTCGACGTCGCTCGGATAGACCGGATAGCCCTTCTCGATAAGACCGTAGAGCTGCTTTACCACGCGGCTGGTGAGCTCGCGCTGCACGGCGTCGCCCTGGATCTGGATCATCCCCGCGGAGGAGGCGATGCGCACGCCGAGCAGGCGCTCGAGAGCGCGCAGGTGCTCGTCTTGCTGGCCGGCGACCTGATGGATCAGCCGTTGATCGTCGAATGTGAGCTCGGTCGATCCGTCGTCGCTCAAGCCACGACCTCGTAAACTTTCGCGAGCGCTTCGTCGATGCGCGAGGGGTCCGGTCCACCGGCTTGCGCGAGCTCGGGCTTGCCTCCGCCTCCGCCGCCGACGATCGGCGCGATCTCTTTGATGATCTTGCCCGCGGCGTAGCGTCCGACCAAGTCCTTCGTCACCGCGGCGAGCAGCAGCGCCTTTTCACCGCGCTGCGTGCCGAGCACGACGATGCCCGAGCCGAGCTGGTCGCGAAGCCGATCCGCCATCTCGCGCAGCGCCTTGTCGTCGACGTTCTCGACGCGCTCGGCGAGCACCGAGACGCCGTTCACCTGGCGCGCACGGGACGCGAGATCGGCGCTCTGGCTGCCCGCAATCTTCGACTGCATGTCGGCGAGGCGCCGCTCGAGGTCCTTCTGCTGTGCGAGCAGCCGCTCGAGCCGCTCGACGGCGGCGTCTTCGGGTCCCTTGAGGATCTCGCCGATTTCGCGCAGCAGCTGCTCCCGCCGGTGGATCCAGTCGAGCGCGCCCTCACCGGTCAGCGCTTCGATCCGCCGCACGCCTGCCGCGACGCCCGACTCGCCGCGCAGCTTGAAGAGCCCAATGTCGCCGGTGCGGTGGACGTGCGTTCCGCCGCAGAGTTCGGTCGAGAAGTCGCCCATGCGCACGACCCGCACTCGGTCGCCGTACTTGTCGTCGAAGAAGGCGAGCGCTCCACGGCGAATAGCCTCGTCATACGGCATTTCCTCGCTCGTGACCGAAGCGTTCTCGCGAACGTGCGCATTGACCTGGTCTTCGACCTCGACGAGTCGCTCGGGCGCGATCGGCCCCTGGAACGTGAAGTCGAAGCGAAGCCGGTCGGGCGCGACCAGCGATCCCGCCTGCCGAACCTGCGCGCCGAGGAGCTCGCGGAGCACGGCGTGAAGGATGTGCGTGACCGAGTGGTTCAGGCGGGCGGCGTCGCGGCGCTCGCGGTCGATCGCGAGCCGGACACGCTCACCGCGGCGAATCGCTCCGCGAACGACTTTTCCGCGATGGACGATCGCCTCCCCTTCTCCGCCGTCCGAGCGCAGCGCCTCCTTTTGCGTGTCCGCGACCTCCAAGCGGCCGCCGCGCTCGCTCTCGATCGAGCCGCGGTCGCCGGTCTGGCCGCCGGACTCCGCGTAGAAGGGTGTCTCGGCGACGACCACCGCCGCATCCATTCCCTCGCGGGCCTCGTCCACCTCGGCGCCGCCGACGAGCACGGCGAGGATCTCGGATTCGTGCTCGTAGGCAAAATCTCCGGTGAAGCGACTGACGATCGGGGTGCGGACGCGGAGCTCGGGAGCGGTCCCCGCGGAGGCGCCTCCAGCCTTCTGCGCCTCGCGAGCCCGCGAGCGTTGCTCGGACATCGCCCGCTCGAAGCCCGCGCGGTCCACCTCGATGTCGTCGGCCTTGAGTACGTCCTCGGTGAGGTCGAGCGGGAAGCCGTAGGTGTCGTATAGCTTGAAGGCGACCGCGCCGGGCAGCATCCGCTCGCCACCCGCTCGCAGGCGCTCGACCTCCTCCTCGAGGACCGCCCCGCCGCGCCCGAGGGTCTCTCCGAAGCGGACCTCCTCGGCGCCCACGATCTCCTCGATCTCGCGGCGACGGGAACGCAGCTCCGGATAGGCAGCCCCGAAGCCCTCGACCACGCAGCCAGCGACCCCCGCGAGGAACGGATCTCCGAGCCCGAGGTTCTTGCCGTGCCGCGCGGCGCGGCGAAGAATCCGCCGCAGCACGTAGCCACGTCCCTCGTTCGACGGCCGCACGCCGTCCGCGATCATGAACGCGATCGCTCGTCCGTGGTCCGCGATGACGCGAAACGAGACGTCCGGCTCGCCGCCCTCGCCATAGGGCCTGCGCGCCAGTGCCTCGGTGAAACGGATGATGTCGCGCAGGAGATCGGCGTCGTAATTGCTCGGCACGCCCTGCACGACCGCGGTGATGCGCTCGAGCCCCATGCCGGTATCGACGTGCTTGGCTGGCAGCTCCTCGAGCGTGCCGCGCTCGTCGCGATTGTACTGGATGAAGACGAGGTTCCAAAGCTCGATGAAGCGCGCACAGCCGGCATTGACGGCACAGTCGTGGCCGGCGACGTGCTTCCGATCACAGTTCCCCGCGCCCCGGTCGATGTGGATCTCCGAGCACGGACCGCACGGCCCGGTCTCGCCCATCTCCCAGAAGTTGTCCTTCTCCCCAAAGTGGAGGATCCGCTCGGGGCTGATGTCGGTGACCTTCCGCCACCACGCTTCCGCCTCCTCGTCGCTCTTGTAGACCGTCACCCAGAGCTGATCCTTCGGCAGCTTCCAGACCGCGGTCAGCAGCTCCCAGGCCCAGCCGATCGCCTCCTTCTTGTAGTAGTCGCCGAACGACCAGTTGCCGAGCATCTCGAAGAAGGTGTGGTGGTACGTGTCGCGCCCGACCTCCTCGATGTCGTTGTGCTTGCCGCTGATGCGTAAGCACTTCTGCGCGTTCACCGCACGCGGGTTCGTCCGCTTTTCGGCGCCGAGGAAGACCCGCTTGAACTGGACCATCCCGGCGTTGGTGAAGAGCAGCGTGGGGTCGCCGGCCGGAACCAGCGAGGCGCTCGGCACGAAGTCGTGTCCGCGGCTCTTGAAGAAGTCGACGAAGCTCTGGCGGACTTCGTTGCCGGTCATCAAGCCTTCCTTATTCCCATACATCGAAGAGGCTGTCGATGACCTCTGCCGCAAAGCCCCGCCCCGCGAGAAAGCGCGCCGCACGCGCCTGCCCGCGTCGCTCGGCGAGATCCGCCGGGGCGAAGTGTCGGGCGAGAATTCCGCGCGCCAGCTCTCGCTCCTCGCGAGCGTCCGGGCTCACGCTCTCGGCGATTCCTTCCTCGACCTCGAGCTTGCGGAGCTGATCCTGAATGCGGAGAGAGCCGAAGCCGCGTTTCTTCCATCGTTCGGCACATTCGGCGGCAAACTTGCGGTCGTCAACATAGCCAAGCCCGCGAAGCCTCCCCAGCACCCCGCGTACGAGCGATGCCGACGCGCCGCGGAGCTTCAGAGCGCCGGCGATTTCGGCCTCGCTCCGGCCCCGGCGCGCCAACATGCGGAAGGCCAGATCCATAGCCTCCTCACGACTCAGTCGGGGAGGTTTCAAAGTTTGTGCGGTTTTCGGCCGCCGAAACCGTGCGGTCGCGGCGGGCGGAGAGAAAACTGGCACGAACTGCGAAACGCTCCCTAGAAGCGGTCGATCTTCAGCCGCTCCGGCCCTTCGGCCTCTTCGTCCTGCGGGGCACGCTCGAAGTCCTCCCAGCGTCGGTCGCTCGTCGAGGCGACGCCGCGAATCTTCAGCGCGAAGTCGTCGGGGTTGGAAGACTGGGCGAGCGCCTCCTCGTAGGTGATCAGGCCGCGCCGGTAGAGCGCCATCAGCGACTGATCGAAACTCTGCATCCCGTAGCTCGAATGCCCGACCGCAATCGCATCGCGAATCTCGGGCGTCTTCTCCTTCGAGGCGATGCACTCGCGGATCCGAGCCGTCGACACCATCACTTCGCACGCCGGCACCATGCCCTGGCCGTCGGCACGCGGCATTAGCCGCTGGCTGAGGATGCCGCGGATGATGTTCGCGAGAATGAGCCGGATCTGCTCGCGCTGATGCTCGGGGAAGTTGGAGACGATCCGCGTGATCGTTTCCGTCGCGTCCAGCGTGTGCAGCGTCGACAGCACCAGGTGTCCGGTCTCGGCAGCGAGGATCGCGGTCTCGATCGTCTCGAGGTCGCGCATCTCGCCAACCAGGATCACGTCCGGGTCCTGCCGGAGCGCGGCCTTCAGGCCGTCGGCGAAGGTCGTGACGTCGTAGCCGATCTCCCGTTGCGAGACGATCGAGCGGATGTCCTCGTGCGTGTACTCGATCGGGTCCTCGATCGTGATGATGTGGTTCGAGCAGTTCTCGTTGATGTGACCGACCATGGCGGCGAGGGTCGTCGACTTGCCGCTTCCGGTGGTTCCCGTCACCAAGATCAAACCGCGATTCTCCAGCGCGAGCTTGTTAACGATCGCCGGCAGGCGCAGTTCCTCGACCGTACGGATGCGCGCGGGGATCGCCCGCATCGCGACCGACGGTTCCCCCCGCTGCAGGAAGACGTTCACGCGGAAACGCGTCGCCTCCGCCGTCTGATAGGCGAGGTCGACCTGCATGCGGCTTCGGAAGCGCTCGCGGTGGTGCTCGTCAAGAAGCACGTCGAGGATCGCCGCCATGTCCTCGCGCGTGAGTGGCGAGGATTCCTCGAGGGGGTAGAGGATTCCGTGGATGCGAATCGTCGGCGGCATGCCGACCTTCAGATGCACGTCGGATGCTCCGCGTTCGATGGCTTGGTGCAGGATACCGTTTAGATCCACGTTGTTCCTCCGTCTCTAGGGCGCTCGTCAGCGCCCTTTGGTGTCACGCTTCGGCCTCGCCTCGTCTGCCGCGTCGGCCATCACCGGCTTGGGCGATTCGTTCAGGGCGAGCCCATGCTTGCCGCGCACCTGGGTTTCGATCTTTCGGGCCACCTCGGGGTGGTCGTGCAGATACCCTTTGGTGTTGTCGCGGCCCTGGCCGATGCGCTCACCCTCGAAGGAATACCATGCCCCACTCTTCTCGATTACGCCACATTCGGAGCCGAGATCCACGATCTCTCCGTCTCGCGAGATCCCCTGGCCGTAGATGATGTCGAATTCCGCCTCCTTGAACGGCGGGGCGACCTTGTTCTTCACCACTCGCACCTTGGTGCGGCTGCCGACCACCATCTCGCCTTCCTTGATGTTGCCGATGCGCCGGATGTCGAGCCGAACGGACGAATAGAACTTGAGGGCGTTGCCGCCGGTCGTCGTCTCGGGGTTTCCGAACATCACGCCGATCTTCATGCGGATCTGGTTGACGAAGACGACGATCGTCTGCGACCTGGAGATCGCCGCGGTGAGCTTGCGCAGCGCCTGCGACATCAAACGGGCCTGCAAGCCCATCTGCGGATCGCCCATCTCGCCCTCGAGCTCGGCCCGCGGCACCAGCGCGGCCACCGAGTCGACGACGAGCACGTCGATCGCCGCCGTGCGTACGAGCGTCTCGGTGATCTCGAGCGCCTGCTCGCCGTGGTCGGGTTGCGAGATGTAGAGGTCCTCGGTTCGGATACCGAGCTTCCGGGCGTAGCCGACGTCGAGCGCGTGCTCCGCGTCGATGAAGGCGCACACGCCGCCCTTCTTCTGCGCTTCAGCGATGAGCTGCAGCGCGAGCGTCGTCTTGCCGGAGGACTCCGGCCCGTAGATCTCGACCACCCGCCCGCGCGGCATGCCGCCGACCCCGAGCGCGATGTCGAGCCCGAGGCTCCCGGTCGAGATCGTCGCTACGTCGCGCAAGAGCGCGTCGGCACCGAGCTTCATGATCGAGCCCTTGCCGAAGGACTTCTCGATCTGGCTGACGGCCAGATCCAACGCACGCTCGCGATTCGCATCCATCGTCATGTTCCGCTCCATTCCAATCCGCTCCCGACGGGGATCGTGTCGGTGGTGATTATAAGGGCAAGACGGTGCCGCTGAAAGGCTTGCGTGGGCGATCGCAACGCCGCGAAACGGCACGTTTCAACCACCTGCGAGAGGAAATTTCACGAGCGGCGTGTAGACCGCGCCATCCGGACGCAGCTGGCTCCGGTAGAGCGTGACGTGATCGATGAGGCTCACGCCGAAGCTCCGGTCAGCGTTCGCCTTGAGAAGCCGCGCGAAACCCTCCCATCCCCGCGCCGAGCGCACCCGGCCAAGCGTGATGTGCGGCGTGAGCTCACGCTCCTCCGGGGGGAATCCCAGCGGCGAAAGCACGATCTCCGCACTTTCCGCGAGCGTGGCGATACCGGCGCCGTGAAGCCCCACCCACACCACCCGAGGGCGCTTCTGGTTGGGGAAGACACCGAGGCCGCGGTACTCGATCTCGAACGGAGAAAGCGCGCCGAGAGCCTGCCGGAGCCCGCGCTCGATCTCCGGGATCTCGGATTCTCGGACTTCGCCGAGGAACTGGATCGTCAGGTGCATCGTCTCCGCCGAGACCCAGCGCACATCGGCGCTGGCGTCGGCAAACTCGGACTCGATCTCGATCAAACGGCCGATCACGTCGTCGGTGGGGCGGATGGCGAGGAAGGCGCGAATCATGAGCGTTCGTCGGCGGCCAGGGTTCGGCTACTTGCGGATCAGCAGCGATTCCTCGGGGCGGCGCCCGAGCGCATGCCGGCGAACCCAGTCGAGGGCGATCTGGGAGGCAAGCAGCCGAATCCAGTCGCGCGTGCCCCAAAGCTGGTAGCGGCGAGAGACTAGGATCCCGTCCGCGGCGAAGCCTACGTAAACGGTGCCGACCGGGGTCTGCGGCGTCCCGCCGTCGGGACCGGCCACACCGGTGACCGAAACTGCTAGGTCGGCGCCACAAGCCCGCCGCGCTCCGGCGGCCATCTGCTTGGCGGTCTCGTCGCTCACCGCCCCATGACGTTCGAGCGTCTCGCGAGGGACCCCGAGCACCGCCTGCTTCGTCTCGAGCGTGTACGCGACGAGCCCGCCCGCGAAGACTTGAGAGCTTCCGGGCACGTTGGTCAGTCGTTGAGAGACCAGACCGCCCGTCACCGACTCGGCCGTGGCGAGCTTCCAGCCGCGCGCGCGAAGCAGATCCTCGACCACCCCTTCCATGGTCGCGCTCCCCTCGCCGAAGACGTAATCGCCGATCCGCGCTCGCACGCGCTCGCCGAGATGCGCGAGCCTCTCGTCGACTTCGCCCGGCAAGCCGTGAGCCGTCACGCGTACGCTGATCTGCGGGAAGGCGGCGCGGAACGACAGCCGTCCCTCTTCCGGCGAGACCACGCCCTTCATCATCTCGTCCAGCGCGGATTCGCTCGCACCGAAGGTCTGGAAGCTTCGGCTCCGGTAGACGAGGCCCGTCTCGTCGAGGCTGCGGATCCACGGCAGGACCGTCGTCTCCATCATCGGCTTCATCTCGCGGGGCACGCCGGGCATGACGACGACGAATCGGGTCCGGCCCTTCCACTCGACGTCGACGCGATAGCCCGGTGCGGTGCCGAGCGGGTTGGCGAGGATCGCCGCCCCTTCGGGGAACGTCGCCTGGCGGAGATTGTTCTCCGGCATCGTGCGGCCGATCGAGCGAAAGAGCGCACGGATGTGTTCGGCAGACTCCTCGTCGAAGTAGAGCTTGCGGCCGAGGGTGGCGGCCAGGGTCTCCGTCGTCAGATCATCCGCGGTGGGGCCGAGACCGCCGGTAGCGATCACCAGGTCGGCCCGATCGAGGCCGCTCGCGAATGCCCAGCGAATGCGCTCTGCATCGTCGCCGACGACGAGGACCGCCACGAGGTCGACGCCGCTCTCGAAGAGCTTGTCCGCCAGAAAGTTGGAGTTGGTGTCGACGGTGAGGCCGGAGGTGAGTTCGTCGCCGGTTGATAGAATGACCGCCTTCTCGATCACGTCTCCTCCGAGAGAGATCTTAGGGTTCGGAACCCCGCCAGGCAAGCTCCATCTATCCACACCGATGGCGCCACCGACCGAGGCTAGCTCGGTAGGATGCTCGGCCTTAGCAAGTCGCGACCAACGACTGGAGCGATCCGCCGCGCAGGCTACGGCGCGAACCCGAAGCCGTTGATGACGACTTCAACGTCCTGACCGTCGGTCGGAGCGGCCCCGCCGTGGAGCCAGAGGTTGAGGCGCACGTTCTCGCCGCCGGGCTTCGGCACGTCCGACCCCGCGTACGTCCACAGGTTCGACCCGCCGGCGGGATCGAAGACGCTCGCAAAATCGACGCGCCCGGCGTGCCAGGCGAAATCGTGCGTGGAGGGAGCGGCGCCGCTCGGCAGCGTCCAGCGGACGAGGTGGCCCGCGGCGCTGTAGGGCTGCACGACGTACTGGGCGTTCGTCGGGTCGGTCGCGTTTCCCCAGCGAGCGAACTCGACGTCGATCTCGCGGTGGTTGTAGGCCGCCTTGTCGCTCCAGGTGAAGAGCCCGAGCACGACGCCCGGATCGAGCGCGGCGACCGCCGAGCCGACGTCGAACGAATAGGTGCCGTAACCGAAGCTCTCGGCGCTGATGATCTCGGCGCAGCTCCAGCGGCCGTTGCGGTACGTGATCCTCAGATGAAGCCGGCCGTCGGCGCCGACCGAGACGTTGTCCGTCGAGGCGGAAAAGTAGTTCGGACCCGGCCCGACCTTGCTCTGGCTCGATTTCACCTGCCAAGTATGGCCGCTCCAGACGATCGTGTTCGGGTAGCCGGGCTTGCCGGCGGCCGCGGCCGGGACGGCGCGGAGCGCTCCGGCGATGACGGCGGCGAACACGAAAACGAGCAGACGGCGGGGGACCGGACTCATCCTTGCGACGATAGCAGCCGGCGGTGGCGCAGCGGAAACCGGCGTCGCCGAGAACCCGGCGACGCGGCTCCGGTGAGGGTTCAATCCACGGAGTGGGGTCGCGGCGATGCGCGCGCAGGAAGCCGATCTGCTCGCGCGGGGCGCTCTCCTCGCTCCGCTGCAGACGCTCCGCGCTCGTCGTCTTGGCCGCCCTGGACCCATCAGATTCACGATCGCGGGGTAGTGAAACCGAAGCGGGATCAGTCTTCCGCCGCGACCTGCGCCAGCGCGGTCTCGGCGGTATGGGTGAGCGCGAGCGAGATCCGGCGGATGCCGAGCTTTGCGGCATATGCCGCGGTCTTGCCATGGAGCCGGATCATCGGCCGCCCGCCGCGCTCGCGAACGACCTCGATCTCCGTCCAGCCGACCTCGCGGCTCCAGCCGCGCCCGAGCGCCTTCATCATCGCTTCCTTGGCGGCGAAGCGCGCCGCGTAGCTCTCGTATTTGCGCCGTCGCCGCTCGCAGTAGGCTTGCTCTCCGGCGGTGAAGACGCGGTCGCGGAAACGCGCCCCGGTCTCCGCGCGCTCGAGCGCATCGCGGATGCGATCCACCTCGGCGAGGTCGACGCCGATGGCGACGATCATGAGGCGGCGGACCGCTTCTCCCGCTTCGGCATGACGATCAGCGCCGCGACGGCCCAGATGCCGAATACGAATCCGATCGCCGTCCAGAGATTCTTCGGGTAGCCGTTGTTGCGGGCGAAGAGCCGGCACATGATCGCATCGCAGACGTTGACGACGAACATGGTGCCGACGAGCGGTTCGAGCGGGATCTCCGGCTGCACGAACGCGAGGCCCGAGAGAACCCCGAGGAAGGTCTTGAGATCGGGCATGGGCAGCGTATACTTCCCCGCTACCTTGCCGCGAAAGGTCCAGTCACACAATGGCGAGTCATGACGATCGCAACCTCTTCCAACGCATCCGCGAGCTGGGGGAGGAGCAGCTGAACCGAGTATTCGAAGACGTGATGTCGAGCCCGCGCTTCACCGACATCCTCGGCAAGACGTTCCAGCAGGCGATGTCAACGAAGGGAACGGTGGACCGCAACATGCAAACGATCTTGAGCCTCCTCAGCCTGCCTTCGAAGGCGGATTACAAGAAGCTGGCGACCAAAGTCGAGGCGCTGCAGGGCAGCCTCGTGAACCTGAACATCAAGCTCGACCGCATTCTCGCGCAGCAGCAACCGAAGACGGCGAAGCGATCGGCTCGACCGAAGGCGAAGCCGAAGCCTCCGGCGGGGGCCGTGGCGCGCTCCGCCTAGGAGCGTGCGCCACGGATCGCTCCCGTTGGGCGCGATCAAAGGGGATGCAACATCCTGCCGAGCTAGCCTCCCTTCGCTATCCCGGCTCGCCGGCTCCGCCGCGCAGCGGCACGACCTTGCGGCGTCGGGAGAGTCCCGGAGCGAAGACTTCCGCGATGTCACGCAGCGCTTCGAGCGACGCCACGTCCCGCGCAAAGGACGGGACCATCGCGATCGGCAGCCCGTAGGCGGCGGCGCGCAGGTTCGCCGCCATGCGTCGGTCGCGATCCGCGAGCGCCTCGAGCTCTCGACGGGCTTCGCGGAGCTTGCGACGGGTTTCGGGCGGGATGGCGTTCGCTCGGCGCCGCAGTCGACCGATCAAGGCCTCGGGCACGGTGCGATTCATCACGATGCCGCCCACGCAGAGACCCGCGCGATCGAGCTCGCCGTAAAAGGCGATCGTCTCTTCGATGGTCAGCGGTTCGGCGGAAGTCACCAGCAACGCAGCGGTTCCCGGATCGCGGAGCAGGCGACGCACGGCATCGGCGCGGCTCTGAAACCCCTCGACCATGCCCTCGAAGCCGCCGATGAAATCGGCGACCTCCGCAAGAAGCTTCATGCCGGTGAAGCGCTCGAGGGCGCGGAGAATCGTCTCGAGCGCCGCCTGCACGATCCGCGAGCCGACGCCCAGCAGCGCGAGCGAGGGCCGCTGCAGGAACGCGAGCGCCCGGGAGCCGAGCAGATCGATCATTCGGCGAGGCGCATCGAGAAAATCGAGCGCATGGTGCGTGGGCGGCGTATCGATGATCAGCAGGTCGTAGGCGTCCGCAGTCGCAATCTCGTAGAGCTTCTCGAGCGCCATGTATTCCTGTGAGCCGGCGAGCGCGCCGGAGGCATACTGGTACAGACGGTTGCCGAGAATGCGCTCGGCGGCCTCGAGGCTCGGCGCGAAGCGCGCCACCAGCTGATCGAACGTACGCTTGGCGTCGAGCATCATCGCGCTGAGCTCGCCGTTCCCGCCGAGCCCATCGATCGCGACCCGCGTCGGCTCCGAAGCGAGATCCGGCATGCCGAGCGCGTCCTTCAGGCGCTTGGCTGGATCGATCGTCAGCAGCGCCACCTTGCGGCCGCGAAGCGCCGCGGCGAGGGCCAGCGCCGCCGACACGGTGGTCTTGCCGACCCCGCCGCCCCCGAGGCAGAGCAGGATCTTCTTCTGATGGAGCAGTGCCTCGATTCTATGCATCGGGGACTCCGGGGGGCGGATACGCGGTGTCGAGCGCGGCCACCAGCCGCCGCAAGTGCGGACGATCGAGTGTCGCGTTGACCACGAACGGAAGCTCGACGGGCTCCACCCGGAGCTCCGTGCGCAGTCGCGCGAGCTGTTCCTCGGCCCGCCGCCGCTTCTCCACGTGATATCGGCCCGCCGCGACGAGCGCGTCGCTTCCGTCGAGCGCGCTCGACATCAACCAGCGCGCCTCGTCGGCGGTGAACCGATCGGGCCAGACCGCGTTGGCGATCACCGGACCGACCGTGAGCGCGCCGCTCCGGCTCAAGCCCGAGCTGATCTCGATCGTCTCGTTGACCGCCATCTCCTCGGGAATCGTCACGATCACCGCTGCCGTGCGGCGAGAATCGGCGAGCAGCCGATTCACTTCCTCCGCAGTCTTTCCGATCGGACCAATCGGCAGCATCTCCATCAGCGTCTTGGCCGTCGATAGCAGGGCGAGCGAATGCCCGGTCGCGGGTGCATCGACGATCACGAGATCGTATCGCGGGCGTCGTCGGAGGCGAATGCGCATCGCCTCGAACTCGGCGATCTTCGCCAGCGCTAGGAACTCCTCGATGCCGGGCGCCGCCGCGGTGAGAATCGAGAACGAATGGCTCTGCAGGAGCCGCTGACGGAGTGCGCGAATCGGCAGGACGCCCTGCAAAAAGTCTTCGAGAGCGCGGCGTGGCTCGATGCGCACGAGCTCGAGGTGTGGCTGGATCTCCGCCGGCTCCGGCGAGGGCTCCGGGCCGCCGAGCAGCTCGCGGAGCCGCCCATACGGCGAGAGCTCGACGACGAGGACTCGCTTGCGCCGGCGAAACGCGAACAGCGCGAGCGCGGCGGTCGTCACCGTCCTTCCGACCCCGCCCTTGCCGCAGACGAAGAGCAAGCGACGATCGAGGACCGGGTGAAACGGCACCGCGCGGACGCTACGCGACGGCGCTCGAGGAGTCAAATTTCCCCGTTTCGCAGTTGACCCGCTCCGGCGTTTCTCTTAGCAATCGCCCGAATGCGGCAGGCAAAGCGGCGCGTGCGCGCCGCCGAGGCGGCGCGAGCCGTCGACAAGTTCCAAGCCGAGCTCGCGAGCCTCGACCAAGCGCTCGAGGAGGCGATCC
>Ga0315273_10003204_pt1 | contig 19647 bp, 16 predicted proteins | sample YL17G02_0_MG_FD_205753 | JGI IMG/M metagenome (GOLD analysis project Ga0315273, IMG submission 205753) | Sediment microbial communities from Yellowstone Lake, YNP, Wyoming, USA - YL17G02_0 | ecosystem: Environmental > Aquatic > Freshwater > Lake > Sediment | place: USA: Wyoming | collected...
GGTCGCCGCGAAAGACTGACCGCCCTTCCACGCGAACACGAAGTCGACCGCGTACTCGGGGAGCACGGCGATCAGCGCGAGGATCGCGATCGCGAGCCCGGCCGAGATGTCGAGCTGGGCGACCTCGGCGGCCCACGACAGCAGGAACGCGGCTCCCACGATCGCGAGCCCGAAGACCGCCGCCTCCAGCGGGTGGGAAAGACCCGGGTGCACCAGCTGGTACCCGACGGCGGGAAGGGTGACCCCGATCGCCATGAGGATCGAGGCGCGAGCGCGGGCGGGGCGGACCTCGATGTCGTCGCTGGGCCCGTACATCGCGGGCGAGCCTACCATCGGCCCCCGAGCCGACCGGTGGCAGCGCCATCGCGTCACCGTCCTCGGCCGCTGGGACAATCCGCGGCGATGGACGTGCTCATGCTCCTCACATCCCTCGTCGTGATCCTGGCCGGCGCCGAGCTCTTCACGAACGGCGTCGAGTGGATCGGCGAAGGATTCGGCTTGTCGGATGGGGCCGTCGGTTCGGTGCTCGCGGCCGTCGGCACCGCGCTGCCCGAGACGCTCCTGCCGCTCGTCGCGATCCTCTCGGGGCATGCCGCAGGCGAGGAGATCGGGACGGGTGCGATCCTGGGCGCGCCGTTCATGCTCACGACGCTCGCGATGGTAGTGGTGGCGGTGGCGGTGCTCTCGACCGCCCGGGGCGGGCGTCGTCCCACCGATCTCGAGATCGACCGCGGGGTGATCCGCCAGGATCTCGGCTACTTCCTGGTGATGTACTCGCTCGCGGTGGGCGCCGGGCTGATCCACGTGAAGACGTTGCACGTGGCACTCGCGATCGTGTTGGTGGTCGGGTACGGCTACTACGTGAAGCGCCACTTCACGAGCCCCGGCGAGGACGAGCTCGAGGCCGAGGCCGCGACCGAGATCAAGGCGCTGTATCTGTGGGCCTGGTGGGGGAGGCTCCGGACCGGGCTGGCGGCGTGGACCGTGGATCGAAGCGCGATCCTGCCCTTCGTCCAGGTCGCGATCGCGCTGGGGCTGATCGTCGGCGGCGCGAAGCTCTTCATCGGTGGGGTCGAATCGATCGGGGATGCGATCGGGGTGTCGCCGCTCGCGTTCTCGCTGCTCGTGGCGCCGATCGCGACCGAACTCCCCGAGAAGTTCAACAGCGTGATCTGGATCCGCCGCCGCAAGGACACGCTCGCGATGGGCAACATCACCGGCGCGATGGTGTTCCAGTCGTCGTTCCCCGTGACGATCGGCCTGCTCCTCACGCCGTGGGAGCTGCACGGGTTCGCGCTGGTCGCGGCTCTCGTGGCCCTGACGGCGGGCGGGGTGCTCTGGCTCACCCTTCGGGTCCGCGGGCGGCTCTCGGCGCCGTTGCTGCTCTTCCAGGGCGTGTTCTACGTCGGCTACGTAGCCTACGTGATCACGAAGGTCTGAGCGCTACTCGTCCGCGGTGGGGCTCGGCGGGATGTTCTTCTTGCCGACGACCGCGTCGGTCTTGGCGTCGGTGAAGATCACCTTCGCGCGTGCAGTATCGAGCACGACCACGGAGAGGCTCCCGACCATCTGCGCCGACCCGGGCAGGACGAGGTTCTGCACCTTCGCGACCGGGATCCGCGAGGCGGAATACGCGAGGTCGATCACCTCGTTCAGCGAGAGCGTGAGGTCGGTATTGCGCATGCCGGCCCCGATCCACCTGAACAGCTGCGCTTGGTCGGCCTTGTACTCCTTCTGGAACTGCGCGAGCGCCGCGAGGAAGAGCCGGCCGCCGTTCTCCTGACGCCCGAAGTCGCCCTGCTGCAGGTCGTGACGCGTGCGGGCGAACGCGAGCGCGTCGCGCCCCGAGAGCTCCTGCACCCCCGGCTGGAAGTCGGCCCGTGCATAGCTGTCGCTCATCGCGAACGGGACGTCCATCGTGAGGCCGCCGATGTCGTCGATCATGTCGGTGAAGCCCCAGAACGTGGTGATCGCCCAGTAGTCGATCCGGAACCCGCCAAGCTGCTCGATCGTCTTCACGAGTAACTCGGGCCCGCCGTAGAAGAGCGACGAGTTGATCTTGCCGATGCCGTGGCCCTCGATCGGCACGTAGGAGTCGCGTGGCACGCCGATCATCGAGGCCTTGTGGGTTGCCGGGTCGATGAAGATCACGTGCAACGAGTCGGCGAGCGAGTGCAGCACGTCCTCGCCGGGGCGCGCGCCGCTGCCCACCGCCAGGATCGTGATCGGGTCCTTCCCGTCGAGCGAGGGCGTGTACCCGGCGTGGGCCTTCCCGACGACGATCCCCGACTGGGCGCTCGCCGGGGCGCTGCCGCCGATCGCGCCGAGCGCCGTGCCGGCGACCCACACGGCGAGCGCGAGGGTCCCGATCCCGAGGCGCCTCATCAGGAGGCCTCCGCCGTGGGCGTCGCGGGCGAGCTCGCCGGAGCCTTCTCGGTGTCGGCCCGGCGCACCGAGAACGACACCACCTTCCACTCGCCATCGAGCTTGCGGAACAGGTACTGGCCCTTGCTCTTGAAGATGTACACAGAGCCGCCGCCCGTCCCCTTCGCCTGGAAGTTCACGATGCCGGCCACCGACGCCGGCTTGCCGGTCGGGTCGAGCAGCACCTCGAGCCTCAGTGTGCTCTCGAGCGGGACGATCGAGTCGAGGTCGGTGACCCCGTCACCGGCGGTGAGCACCTTCGCCTGCTTCGTGACCGAGGGCTGTGCCGGCTTGACGAAGAACCCGTTCACGCTCTCGTAGTTCGCCTCGGTCCAGTTCGCGGGCTCGAGGAAGGCGGCCACGTATAGATCGTGGAGCTGCGTGGCGACCTGGTCGGCCGCGGGCGCGGCGGCCGCCTTGGCCCGAGCCTCGTTCACGGTGGCCTCGGGGTCGATCTGCGCCGTGGTTTCGACCGTCGGCTTCGAGACCTTGAACGCGAAGGTGGGCGCCGGCGGGGCGTCGTCGCCGACCCCGGGGATGATGCCGTCGCCCCCACCGGCCAGGACCGCGGCGCCGATGCCGAGGACCACGACCAGCGCCACGACACCGGCGATCAGCAGCGGTGTGCGACGGGGAGAGGCGGGCGCGTGACGTCCTTGTTCCGGCAAAACGCGACCAGGCTACCAGCGGCCTCCACCCGAACCTCGCAAGCTCGTGTCAAGGTTCCGTGAAGGCCGTGCGGGCCCGCCCGGATACGATGACGGCTCGCCCAACGGTGTGCCGGGAAGCCTGGTCGGCAGGAAGGATCCAGCATGAGCGACGCCGGCCCACCGACGCCCGAGGCCCGACCTCCTGCGGTGGAACCCACCTGGTCGCGGTCCGAACGCGCCGTCCCTCGCGTGTTCCTGCGCCCGCTCCAAGAATTCCTGAAGACCTCGACCTCGGGCGCCATCTTGCTGTTCGCCGCGGTGGTCGTCGCGCTCCTGTGGGCGAATTCACCGTGGAAGGTGGCCTACCACGAGCTGTGGCTGACCCGGGTGACGATGGGCGTCGGCTCGTGGGCGATCGACCAGGACCTCCGTTTCTGGATCGACGACGGGCTGATGACGCTCTTCTTCCTGCTGGTGGGCCTCGAGATCAAGCGAGAGGTGGTCTCGGGCGAGCTCCGCGACCCCCGGGCCGCAACGATCCCCGTCCTCGCGGCGATCGGCGGGATGATCGTCCCGGCGCTCGTGTACGTGGCCGTGGCGGGCCGGACCGCGCCCGGAGGCTGGGGTGTACCGATGGCCACCGACATCGCGTTCGCGTTGGGGGTGCTGACGCTCGCCGCCGCGCATGCGCCGCCGTCGCTGAAGTCGCTGCTCTTGACGCTCGCGATCGTCGACGACATCGGGGCGATCATCGTGATCGCCGTCTTCTACTCGGACGGGGTCGCCTGGGTGTGGCTGGCCGGCGCCCTCGGCATCGCGGCGCTCGTCGTAGTGAGCACCAGGATCCGGATACGCGCCAACGCCGTCTACCTCCTCTTGGGAGCCGCCCTGTGGTACGCGACGTACCGGGCGGGGATCCACCCCACGATCGCAGGTGTGGCCCTGGGGTTGCTGACGCCCGCACATCCGTTCCAGCGTCCAGCGGCGGTCAGCGAGGAGGCCCGCCGCACCGCCGACGAGACCGTCGACGACCCCGATCCGCCCGACGCGGACGCAGCCTCCTGGCTCCAGCTCGCCTGGCTCGCTCGCGAGGCCGTCTCGCCGCTCGCCAGGGTCGAGCATGCCCTCCTGCCGTGGTCGAGCTTCGTGATCCTTCCGCTCTTCGCGCTCGCGAACGCGGGGGTGACCCTCACCGGCGGAGCCGTCGGGGACGCGCTCACGAGCGTGGTCGCCCTGGGCATCGTGCTCGGCCTGGTGGTGGGCAAGCCGGTCGGTGTGTTCGTGGCGACCGCGATCGGGGTCCGGTCGCGCCTGGGCCGCCTGAGCGCCGACGTCCGCCGGGGCCATATCGCCGGCCTGGGGATGACCGCGGGGGTCGGGTTCACGATGGGGCTGTTCATCGCGGGGCTGGCGTTCGAGGACGATCCCGCCCGCCTCGCCTACGCGAAGGTCGCGATCCTGGTGGCGTCGCTGATCGCCGGCGTGGCCGGTTACGCGGTCTTCCGCTTGCTACCCGGCCCGGCGCCCCGCACCGAGCCGGCGTCCGAGTCCTAGTCCTCCTCCGCGCCCAGCTCGCGTTCGACCTCGACCTCGATCTGCGCGATCCCCCTCGGGCGGCCCTGGCGGACCCAGAGCCACGCGAAGAGCCCGCCGATCGCCGCGCTCGCGAGCAGCGACACGATCGGATAGCCGCGCTCGAGGTTCACGCCGATCGTGAAGAGCACCACCAGCGCGCCGACCGAGTTCACGATCACGTGCCCGTGGCGGCGCTCCTGCCGCGAGAACCGTGCCATCGCGAGCAGGCCGCTGAGGAACGAGACGAACACCGCGACCGCGTAGAACAGGACGAGCGCCTGGTCGCGCCCGCCCGCCGCGACCACCACGGTGGCCGACACGCCCAGGAACACCGCGACCGACCAGTACGGCGTGTGGTGCTCGTTCACGCGGCCGAGTCCGGGATGGAGGATCCCGACCTGCTCGCCATCGGCCCGCGTTCGCCGCGCGAGGGCCTTCAGCAGGCCGGGTCCCGCCTGGAACGACGACGAGGCGGCGGCCAGCAGCAGGAGCGACGACGTCAGCTGGAAGAGCGCGAAGAGGGGCCCGCTGCCGGCGGCGTTCCGTGCCAGGTCGGCGATCAGGGTCGAGTCCGCGCCCGGGATCCCGGTGCGGAGCTTCAGGGCGAGCAGCGCGATCGCGATCGTGAGCGACCCCTCGATCGCGAACGTGAGCCAGAGGGTGGTGCGCCCGAAGTGCTCGCGGCCGCGGTCGTCGAGCTGACCGAGCTGGGCGATCGCGCTCGAGGGCGCCTCGACCCCGGTTGCGAGCGCCATCGCCACGGGGAACGCCAGGAAGACGGTCCACCCCGTCGCCGCGCCGGTCCCCTGGAGCGGCGCATGACCGACCGTGTGCGGGTGCAGGAACCCGAGCACGATCACGGGCACGGCGACCGCCACGAACGCGACCGTCATCGTGGCGAAGACGCTGCGGCCCAGATGGCCGAACCACGTGATCGCCGCCACGAGCACGCACAGCCCCAGGGCGATCACCACCCGGTACGGCGCGGCCGCGGGGACGTAGGCGATCACGGCGCTCGTGGCCGCCGCCACGCTGATCGCGATCGTGAGGACGAAGTCCACCACGAGCGCGCCGAGCGGCAGGAACGCCCATCCCTCGCCGAATGCGGCGCCCGTCGCGGCCACCGCTCCGCCGCCCTCGGGGAAGCGCCGGATCAGCTGGTCGTAGTTCAGGCGGACCAGGGAGATGATCCCGAGGACCAGGCCCATCGTGACGATCAAGAGGCGCAGGTCGCCCTGGAGCGCCCGGAGCCCGGCCTCGATCGCGTAGGTCACCGATGAGACCGGGTCCGCCATCACCGCGAAGGCGAACGCGAACAGGAGCACGCCGCGGCGGGTCACGCGCCGCCTCGGTCGCGCGGACATGCCGGAGTTCAGTCGTCCTTCGGCGTGGCGCGGTAGGTGACGATGTGGACGGTCTCGAGCGTCATCATCCCGTCGCCCACCATCTCGTCGAAGATCGGGAGGATCCGCTCGATCTTGTCCTCGGTGTCTACTAGCTCGACCACGATCGGGAGGTCCGACGAGAGCTCCAGGAGCCGCGACGTGTGCACGCGCGACGCGGCGCCGAACCCCTCGATGCCGCGGAGCACGGTTGCCCCGGCCATCCCCTCGGCACGGGCGCGCAGCACGATCGCCTCGTAGAGCGGCTTCCCGTCCCAACGGTCGTGCTCGCCGATGAACAACCGGAGGAGCTTGCCCTCACCCTCGAACTTCACATCGCCCTCCCCAGGCTTACGCCCAGCGCCACGGCCAACAGGCCGAGCACCACGTTCCCCGCCACGTTCATGCCGGCATGTGCGTAGGCGCCGTCCTCCATCAGGCGGAAGGTCTCCAGCGAGAAGGTCGAGAACGTGGTGTAGGCACCCATCAGGCCCGTCGTGAGCGTCAGGCGCATCGCGGGAGAGGCCGTGGTCCGCTCGGTCAGCACCACGAACAGCAGACCCAAAAGGAACGACCCGGTCACGTTGATCAGCATCGTGGCCCAGGGGAACTGCGGGAACCGCTCGCCGACCGCGGTCCCCACGCCCCATCGGAGCAGGGCGCCGACCGCGCCCGCCACGGCCACACCGGCGATCGCTCGCACGTGGGTGCACCTCCTGTGCGTCCGTAGGAGCCATCAGCCGGTGCGGCGGTTCTGGCGAGCTCCATCGCCCCCGCGGCGGGCCGCGGCGGGGCTGAGTATATATGCAGGTCAGTGGCCGGTTCGCTTCCCTATACTGCTCGGGTTCCCGGCCCCGGCCGGGGGTACAGGCCCCAACCCCACCACAGGAGGTTCGATGTTCGGCGTCCTTGCCCAGGAAGGCGGACCGCTCGAGGTCGTCTTCAAGTCATCCGACAACACGGCACTGTGGGTGATCCTCGGCATCTCGTTGATCGCGCTCTTGTTCGCCTACTTCCTCGTACGCGAGGTGCTGGCGGCCCCCGAGGGCACCGACAAGATGAAGGAGATCGCCAAGGCGATCCAGGAGGGCGCGTCCGCCTACCTGTCGCGGCAGTTCCGCACGCTGGCGGTGTTCGTGTTCGCGATCGGCGTCGCGCTCTTCTTCGTGCTCCCTGTGCCGGAGAACGCGGTGCACTCGGACTTCTCGATCCAGTTCGGCCGGTCGATCGCGTTCATCCTGGGTGCCGGCTTCTCGGCTATCACCGGGTACGTGGGGATGTGGCTCGCCGTACGCGCCAACGTGCGCACCGCGAACGCCGCGCGCGAGTCGGGGCTTCGACAGGCCGTGAAGCTCGCCTTCCGCGCGGGCGGCGTGGCGGGGATGTTCACGGTGGGCCTCGGGCTCTTCGGCGCCACCGCGATCCTGATCATCTACAAGCAGGATGCAACGAGCGTGCTGGTGGGCTTCGGCTTCGGCGGCGCGCTCCTCGCGATGTTCATGCGGGTGGGCGGTGGCATCTTCACGAAGGCGGCCGACGTGGGCGCCGACCTGGTGGGCAAGATCGAGCAGGGCATCCCCGAGGACGACCCGCGCAACGCCGCCACGATCGCCGACAACGTCGGCGACAACGTCGGCGACTGCGCGGGCATGGCGGCCGACCTCTTCGAATCGGCAGAGGTCACGCTGATCGCGTCGTTGATCCTGGGTGCCGCCGCCTACGCGGGCACCACGGAGGGCGCGATCATCGGGGTGATGTTCCCGCTGTTCATCCGCGCGGTGGGTGTGGTGACGTCGATCATCGGGATCATCGCCGTCACGCCGCGCTCGGAGGCCGAGTCGGGGATCAAGGCCATCAACCGCGGCTTCTTCGTGTCGGCCATCATCTCGGCGGCCGCCGCGTTCGTGATCTCCGGGCTCTACATGCCGAACTACAAGCCCGCGATCGCGGTGTCGATCGGGCTCGTGCTCGCGGCCGTGATCCAGGTGCTCACGCAATATTTCACCGACACGAAGTTCAAGCCCGTCCAGGAGATCGCGGAGTCCACCGTGACCGGGCCGGCCACCACGATCCTGGCGGGATTCTCGATCGGCCTGGAGTCCACGGTCTACTCCGCCCTGATCTTGGCCGCAGCCATCGTGTCGGCCTTCTACCTGGGCGGCAATACGGCCGAGCGGCTCTACTACATCGCGCTCGCCGGCATGGGGATGCTCACGACGGTCGGTGTCGTCGTCTCGATGGACACCTTCGGCCCGATCTCGGACAACGCGCAGGGGATCGCGGAGATGTCCGGCGAGTTCGAGGGCAGGCCGGCCGAGATCCTCGGCGGCCTCGACGCGGTGGGCAACTCCACCAAGGCCATCACCAAGGGCATGGCGATCGCCACCGCGGTGCTCGCCGCGACGTCGCTCTTCGGTTCCTTCGAGGAGGCGCTGCGGGGCGCAGGGTTCATCTTCGAGGGCGTCCGGATCGACCGGCCCGACGTGCTCGTGGGCTTGCTGATCGGGGGCTCCGTGCCGTTCCTGTTCTCCTCGCTCGCGGTGCGGGCGGTCGGACGGGCGGCGGCGCAGGTCGTGGTGGAGGTGCGGAACCAGTTCCGCCTGCACCCGGGGATCATGACCTACGAGGAGAAGCCGGACTACGGCGCAGTCGTCGACATCTGCACGAAGACCTCGCTGCGGGAGCTAACGACGCCGGGGCTCCTGGCCGTGCTCTCGCCGATCTTCGCGGGCTTCTTCCTGAAGGGTGAGGCGCTCGGCGGGTTCCTGGCCGGCGCGATCCTCACCGGTCAGCTCCTGGCGGTCATGCTCTCGAACGCCGGCGGCGCGTGGGACAACGCGAAGAAGTTCATCGAGGAAGGGAACTACGGCGGCAAGGGCTCGGAGAGCCACAAGGCGGCGGTGATCGGCGACACGGTCGGCGACCCCTTCAAGGACACCGCCGGTCCCGCCCTGAACCCGCTGATCAAGGTCATGAACCTCGTGGCCCTGCTGATCGCACCGCTCGTGGTCTCGCATGCCGAGGACACGGCCCTGCGGATGACGGTGGTCATCACGGTCGCGGCGGTGCTTGCCGTCGCGATCTACATCTCGAAGTCCAGGAAGTCCGAGCTGGGCGAAGAGATCAGGCAGGCCAACGTCAAGGCCTCGGCCTAGGCACAGGAAGGAAGATACCTCCGGCATGGGTGCGCTTCGTCGCTGGCTCGATCGGCTGACCGAGAGCGACGAGGCGCGCCTGGCGGCGGAGGTGCACGAATGGGCCGACGAGGTCTCCGGCACCGTCCGCATCGGTGACGCGCCGATGCGCGGCAAGGTGAAGATCGCCGGGGTGATCAAGCGCATCACGGTCTTCCCGATGCAGGACCACGAGTCCCTCGAGGCCGTGATCTCCGATGGCACCGGCCAGGTGACCGTCGTCTTCATGGGCCGCCGGGGCATCGGCGGCCTCTCGCTCGGGACCCGGGTGGTCGTCGAAGGCGTCCTCGGCGATCAACGCGGCGCGGTCCGGATGATCAATCCCCGCTTGGAGTTCAGCGCCTAGGGCCTTCGGGGGCACAGGTCCAGATGGTCGCTCTACGCCCACCCCGGGCGAACACGTGACGCGCCAGCCCTCAGACCGACGAGCACGGAGCTACTCGCCCAGTTCGACCTGGGCGGCGCCGTCGGAAGGGATCCCGCCGGGGGTGTCGGCACCCACGATCGCGTCCCGGAGCGCCCGCTCGGAGACCACGTCCGAGAGGGCGACCACCTCGTCGCCGGCCGCCAGCACCGTCTCGGGCTGGGGGATCACGACGTGGCCGTCGCGCAGGATCGCGACGACCGCGGCCTCGGTGGGGAGTCGGAGCTCGTAGATCGGCTTGCCGATCGAGGGCGCGGCCTCGGGCAGGGTCATCTCGACGATCGACACCCGGCCGCCTTCGAGACGGATCAGGCGGACCAGGTCGCCGACCGTGACCGCCTCCTCGACCATCGCCGTCAAGATGTGCGGCGGCGAGACCGCGGCGTCCACGCCCCACTGGTCGTTGAAGAGCCACTCGTTCTTCGGGTGGTTCACGCGGGCGAGTACACGGGGCACCGCGAACTCCTGCTTCGCGAGGAGCGACGTCACGAGGTTGTCCTCGTCGTCACCCGTGGCCGCGACCACGACCTCTGCCAGCGCGAGCTCGGCCTCCTCGAGGACCCAGGGCTCACAGGCGTCACCGAGCACCACGCGGACGTCGGGGATGATCGGGCGCACCTTGTCGACGACGTCGGATTCCTGCTCGATCAGCGTGACCTGGTGCCCGCGCGCGGCGAGGTCGGCCGAGAGGTGCCGTCCGACCGCGCCTCCGCCGGTGACCACGACGCGCATCAGTGGTGCTCCCCGGGCACTGCGAGCTGTTCGTCGAGCAACTCCATGCCGTCCTTGGCCATCATCACCACGAGGTAGTCGCCATCCTGAAGGGTGCTGTCGGGGGTCGGGATGAAGCCGCCGCCGCCGCGGGACACGCCCGCGGTGAGGATCTTGCCCGCCACGTCGATCGCGTTGGCCGCCTTGCCCACCAGGTGCGCGGGGACCGGCACCCGCATGCGCAGGAGATCGCCGCCGCCGATCGATTCCCGCAGCTCGCTGCGGTCGTGGAACAGCATCAGCTGGATCTGCTTCACGCCCCACTTGGTGGTGGCCACCGTCGGGATGTTCAGCCGTTCGTAGATCTCTGCCCGCCGGGGGTCGTAGATCCGCGCGATCACCTTGGGTACGTGATAGTGCTCGAGCGCCACGCGGGCCGAGACGATGTTCGAGTTGTCGCCGCTCGAGACGGCGATGAACGCGTCCGCGTCCTTGATGCCGGCCTCCTCGAGCACGTCACGGTCGAATCCGAGCCCCACGTACGTCCGGGCGTGGAAACCCGGAGGGAGCCGATCGAAGGCGCCCTCAGCCTTGTCGATGATCGCGACGTCGTGGCCGGCCTCGCACAGCTGGACGGTCAACTCGGAGCCGACACGGCCGCAGCCCATGATGATCACTCGCATCCAGGAAGCCTAGCCGAGCGTCGGGGCCGCGACACCGTGGCGCCGGTCGCTTCTGTTCGAGCCCGGAAAAGGACGGTGCCCGGGGAACTGCCAACTGGAGGGTGTCGGCGGTCCCCCGGGCGTTTGAGACTCGGAGGTTGGGTGACTCCGTGGTTGAAGTGTCGTCCCCCCGCCGTGAAGGGTGCGTGAAGGATCCCGAGGCTGGCGTGAAGATCGCGTGAAAGCCGCTAGCGTGGCAGCGTGAATCGCCCGACCATGGACGAGCCTCGCTCGCACGCCGTTACCGTCCGCGGCGTCGTGATCGCGATCCTCGCTCCGGCTATCGCCGCCATCGTGTCGGTGCCCCTGGCCACGAGCGGTCCCGCGAGCGCGATCGCGGTCTTCTTGCTCGCCTGTGTGATCGCGGCGGTCGCGGGGGGCCTGTGGAGCGGCCTGCTCGCCGCGGTGATCTCTTCGTTCGCATTGCCGTTCCTCTTCGGAACCGAGCGGTTCTCCCTGCAACTCGACGGCGCCGAGGACGTCGTGGCCGCGGTGGTGTTCCTCTCGGTCGCGCTGGTCGTCGGTCTCCTGGTGGGTGGCGCGACCGAGGACCGCGCCCGCGCGGCGAGGCGGGAGCGCGAGGCGCGTCTCCTGGGCCACCTGTCCTCGAAGCTCCTCACCGGCGAGGTGCCCGACCGCGTGCTCGACGACTTCGCGAACATCCTGCTGGACCCGTTCGCGCTCGCCTCGTGCGACATACTGGTGGAGCTCGACGGACATCCCCTGCATGCCCGGGCTGAGCGTGCCGGCGTCGAGCCCGGCGGTCCGAAGGCCCTCGTCCCGCTGGTGGTCGGCGCCGTGTCGTTCGGGACGCTCGAGGCCGAGCGCCCGATGGGGCGCCGGGCGCTCTCCAAGGACGAGGAGCTCCTGCTCGAGGCGGCCGCGAAGCAGGCGGCCGCTGCGCTCGACCGGGCGCGGCTCGATGCCCGCGTGCGCATGGCGCAGCTCGATGCCGAGACGAACCAGCTGCGCGCCGCGATGTTCTCGTCGGTGACGCACGACCTGCGCACACCGCTCGCCTCGATCAAGGCGGGCGTGACGAGCCTCCTGGACCCATCCGTCGAATATGAGCCCGAGCAGGAGCGCGAACTCCTCACCACGATCCTCGAGGAGACCGACCGGCTGAACCGGCTCGTCGGCAACATCCTCGACCTGGCGAAGATCCGCGCCGGCGCCCTGATCCCGACCCGCCAGGCCGCGGCGGTCGACGAGATCGTCGGGGCGGTGCTCAGGCGCATGCGTCCACGGCTGCAGGCGCAGGGGATCCAGGTGGAGTCCGATATCCGCCCCGATCTGCCCGACGTGATGGTCGACGAGATGCAGCTGGACCAGGTGCTCACGAACCTCCTCGAGAACGCGGCGCGGTACACCCCGGCCGGCAGCGGGATCCAGATCTCCGCCGGGGTCTTCCCGGAGGCCGTGCAGGTGCGAGTCAGCGACCGCGGCCCCGGTATCCCGCCGGAGGAACGCGAGCGGGTCTTCGAGGCGTTCTATCGAGGCGGCCGGAGTCCCGAGATGCCCGGGAGCGGGCTGGGGCTCGCGATCGCGAAGGCGATCGTCACGGCGCACGGCGGCCGGATCTGGGTGGAGGGCGCCCCCGGTGGCGGGGCCGCCGTCGTGTTCGAGATCCCGATCGGGGAAGGTGGGCCGTGACCCGGGTCCTGGTGGTAGATGACGAACCGCAGATCCGGCGCGCCCTGCGCACCAGCCTCGAGGCTCATGGTTACGAGGTCTCGACGGTCGGCACCGGTGAGGAAGGCGTGGTCGGCGTGGCCGAGCAGGCGCCCGACCTGGTGCTGCTGGACCTCGGGCTCCCCGATATAGACGGCACCGAGGTGATCCGTCGTGTGCGTGCGTTCAGCGACGTCCCGGTGATCGTGCTCTCGGTCCGTGAGGGGCAGCAGGACAAGGTAGCCGCGCTCGACGTTGGCGCCGACGACTACGTCACGAAGCCGTTCGGGATGGAGGAGCTGCTCGCGCGCGCGCGAGCAGCGATGCGGCGCAAGTCCCCCGAGGAGCCCACGGAGCCCCTGCTCGTGTTCGGCACCCTCGAGGTGGATCTCGCGCGGCGCCTCGTCTCGCGCGATGGCGATCAGATACACCTGACCCCGACCGAGTATTCCTTGCTGGAGACCCTCGTCGCGAACCCCGGCAAGCTCCTCACGCACCAGTGGCTCCTGCGCAAGGTCTGGGGCCAGGGCTACGGGACCGAGACCACCTACCTGCGCACCTACGTGCGGGCCCTGCGCAAGAAGCTCGGGGACGACGCGCAGGCGCCCGAGCTCATCGTGACCGAGCCCGGCGTCGGCTACCGCTGGGTGGGCGAGCCCACCGAAGGCGTGCCGGAGCACGCGGAGTAGCATCTGTCCCCGATGTCGAAGACGTCCTCCTCCTCGGCCCCTTCCGGAAGCGTTACGAAGCGTCTGCTGGTCGGCCGGGCCGTGTCCAGCGGCAAGCTCGAGCACACCCTGCTTCCGAAGATCCTGGCGCTCCCCGTGTTCTCCTCCGATGCGCTGTCATCGGTCGCGTACGCCAGCGAGGAGATCCTCCGGGTCCTGCTGATCGCGAGCGTCGGGACGGCCTGGCTCGTGGGCCCGATCGCGATCGCGATCTCGATGTTGCTCGCGATCGTGGTCCTTTCCTACCGGCAGACGGTCAAGGCCTACCCGAACGGGGGAGGCGCGTACATCGTGAGCCGTGAGAACCTCGGTCAGATCCCGGGCCTGATCGCGGCCTCCGCCTTGCTCGTGGACTACATGATGACCGTGGTCGTCTCGACCGTGGCCGGCGTGATCGCGATCATCTCGGCCGTGCCCTCGCTCTCGCCCTATCGCGTCGAGCTGTCGGTGATGTTCGTCATGTTGGTGACGCTCGCGAACCTCCGCGGCGTGAAGGAGGCCGGCACGTTCTTCGCGATCCCGACGTACGGGTTCATCCTGTGCATCGTCGCGCTGATCGGCGTCGGCCTGGTCAAGTGCACGACCGGGTGCCCGATCGCCGTCCTGCCCCCCGATATCCAGCCCGAGGCCGACCTCGCGACCGGGATCGCGGCGATCGGCGTGTTCACGATCTTGAAGGCGTTCTCTTCCGGTGCCACCGCGCTCACGGGCGTGGAGGCGATCTCGAACGGGGTACCCGCGTTCCGACGGCCGCAGGCCAAGAACGCGTCCACGACCCTCGCGACGATGGGGATCATCTCGATCGCGATGTTCATGGGGATCTCGTTCCTCACGACGCACATCGACGGCATCACGATCAGCGCCGAGCGGTCGGTCGTGGCGCAGATCGGGTCGGCGATCTTCGGCGAGGGCTCGATCCCCTTCTACGTCGTGCAGGCGTTCACCGCCGCGATCTTGATCCTGGCGGCGAACACCGCGTATCAGGACTTCCCCCGGCTCGCGTCGATCCTGGCGCGCGACCGATACATGCCGCGCCAGTTCATGAACCGCGGTGATCGCCTCGTGTTCTCGAACGGCGTGCTCGGGCTCGCGCTCGGGTCGATCCTCGTGATCGTCGCGTTCGACGCCGACCTCAACAAGCTGATCCAGATGTACGTCGTCGGCGTGTTCACCTCGTTCACGCTCTCGCAGACGGGGATGGTCCGGCATTGGCTGGCGGAGCGGCACAAGGGGCCCGATGCTGCCAAGGGCTGGCAGACCTCGATCGTGATCAACACGATCGGCGCGATCACGACCGGGGTCGTGCTCGTCGTCGTCACCGCGACGAAGTTCAAGGGTGGGGCTTGGCTCTCGATCACCGTGATGGCCCTGATCGTGCCCCTGCTGCTGTCGATCCATCGGCACTACGCCTCGGTGTCGGCCCAGCTCAGGCGCGGCGAACACCGGATCGGCGAGCCCACCACGAACCACATCGTGCTGCTCGTGCGTGACCTCGACGTCGCCACCGCGGAGGCGCTCGGGTACATCCGTTCGTTCCGCCCGGCGCACCTGATCTGCGTGTACCCGGGGGGGGCGGGGGACCTCACCGAGCGATGGCGAGCCTTCGCCGGCGGTGCGCACGAGCTGGTGTCGCTGCCCGAGGGCGGCGGGGACCTCTTCCACAAGGTCCGTGAGTTCGTGCGCGGCATCGAGCGGGAGCCCGACGACTTCGTCACCGTCGTCGTGCCCGAGGTCGTGCGTGAGGGGGGGCTCTTCGCCTACGTGCTCCGCAAACGGGCGCTGATCCGGCTGAAGGGCCGGCTCCTCCGAGAGCCGAACGTGGTGGTGACCGACGTGCCGGTGGCTCTGACGGCCCACGACCTGGGTGTCGACGCGAAGCCGCTGATCCCGAACCGGACCGTGACCCTGGTGTTCGTCGCCTCGGTGAACGATATGACGGTGCGCGCGGTCAACTACGCCCGCACGCTTGCCGCGGCCGAGACCCGGGCGATCTACTTCGACCTGGACCCGGACGCGGCGCGGCGCCTCGAGACCCGGTGGTGGGACGCGCAGATGCCGATCCCGCTCGACGTCGTTGAGGCGTCGTTCCGCGACCTGGCGACGCCGATGCTCGACGAGATCCGCCGCTACACGCGCCGCGCCGACACCGTCGTGAACGTGGTGATCCCCGAGTTCATCGTGCGCGATCGCCGCCACCTGTTGCTGCACAACCAGAACGCGCTGTTCATCAAGCGGCTCCTCCTGTTCGAGGAGCGCGCCGTGCTCACGAGCGTGCCGTTCGTTCTGGCGCCGCATCGCCACGCCAGCCCGCCCGTGGAAGCCGAGCGAGCGTGATCGCGGCCGCCTGCGTTAGGTTGCGCGTGACGATCCCGCACGGGAGGTTCCGATGAACATCCGGCCGGCGACCAAGGACGACGACGACTTCCTGAAGACGATGCTCTACGAGGCGGCCCGGTGGAACCCCGACTGGCCGCGCGAGCCGATCGCCGAGGTGCTCGAGGACCCGGTGCTCCTCCGGTATCAGGAGGACTGGGGCCGCGAGGGCGACGGCGGGATGATCGCTGAGCTCGAGGGCGTACCCGTGGGAGCCGCCTGGTACCGCCTGTTCTCTGCAGAGTCGCCCGGCTATGGGTTCGTCGACGGGAAGACGCCCGAGGTGTCGATCGCGGTGCAGCCGCTCCACCGCCGCAAGGGGATCGGTGGCACGCTCCTGCGCGCGGCCATGGTCCACGCGCGCGAGGAGGGCTACCAGACGCTCTCGCTCTCGGTCGCCGTCCACAACCGCTCGCGGATGCTGTATCAGCGGGTCGGGTTCGAGAAGGTGGGCGAGCAGGGCGAGAGCTGGACGATGCTCGTCAACCTGTAAGGACGTCGAGTCCGGATCAGGCCTCCGACGACGGCTCCCGCTCGAGGGCGCGCTGGGCGTCGAGCGCGGCATACTCCGTACGCACCTGCCGCCAGCGTCTCGCGACGTAGATCACGCCGAGCACGACCAAGGCCGCGAGGATGATCCACGAGATCGGCGCCAGTACCTTCTGGACCTCTTCCCAGTTGCGACCGGCCGCGTGACCGAGAAGCGTCAACGCGTACACGAACGGGACGCATCCCAACAACGTGTACAGCGTGAACTTCCAGAACGGCATCCTGGCGATGCCGGCGGGAAGGCTGATGAACGTCCGGATCACCGGGAGGAGCCGCCCCCCGAACACCGCCGCTTCGCCTTTCGTCTCGAACCACACGTGGGCGCGATCCACCTCATGGGGTCGGATCAGGAGGTAGCGGCCGTAGCGGTCGATCATCGGCCGGCCGCCCTTCCAGCCCACCCAGTAGGCGAGCCACGACCCGACGAGGTTGCCGGCCACCCCGGCGAACCCAACCCAGAAGATGCTGAGTTCTGCCCCCGGCCCGGCCACCGCCGCGGTCGTGAGGGCCCCGCCGAACAGCATCGTGACCTCGCTCGGGATCGGGACACAGGCGGACTCGAGGGCCATCAGCACGAAGATCGCGACGTAGCCGTAGTCGAGGAGCAGGCTCGTGATCTGGTCGGTCAGCAGGGCCACGACGTGCACGGACGGAACCTTCCGTTCGGGGGAATAGGAGAACGGTACCAGCAGGTTATCTGCGTCCTGTGCGGTTCTCGTGAGGCCTGAGCTGCACGGTTGTCCGGACGGTCGGTGGTACCGTCCCGCCCCAGGGACGCCCCGTGACCTGGGTTCCGATGCCTCACGTGAAGGTGCACGCCATGCCGAAAACCCTCGTGGTGGTCGAATCGCCCGCCAAGGCGAAGACGATCGAGAAGTACCTGGGCGGTGACTACACCGTCCGGGCTTCCTATGGGCACATCCGGGACCTGCCGAAGTCCAAGCTCGGCGTCGACCCCGCGCGGGACTTCGAGCCGGAGTACATCGTGCCCGAGGATTCCGAGCGGCACGTGCGCGAGCTGAAGAGCGCGCTGCGCGGCGCCGACGACCTGATCCTCGCAACGGACTACGACCGCGAGGGCGAGGCGATCGCGTTCCACGTGGCCGCCCTCCTGGGCGTGGATCCCGTCACTGCCAAGCGAGCGACGTTCACCGAGATCACGCGCGACGCGATCATCGAGGCGATCGGGAGCCCGCGCCAGATCGACATGAAGCTGGTCGACGCCCAGCAGGCCCGCCGCGTGCTGGACCGTCTCGTGGGCTACCGGATCTCACCGATCCTGTGGAAGCGGGTCCGGCCGGGGCTGTCTGCCGGCCGCGTGCAGTCGGTGGCCGTGCGGCTGATCGTCGAGCGCGAGCGCGAGATCGTGGCGTTCGACCCGGTCGAGTACTGGAGCGTCGACGTGCGGCTCACGCCGCAGGACGCCGAGTCTCCGTTCACCGCACGACTCACCGAGGTGCCCGAGGGCAAGGTCGCGACCGCGCCCGACAAGAAGGGGATCCTGCTCGGCGCCCAGGCCGACGCCGCGACCCATGTCGAGCGCCTGAACCGCGCCGACTACCGCGTGACGAAGGTCGAGCAGAAGGAACGCAAGCGCTCGCCCGCGCCGCCGTTCACGACCTCGACCCTGCAGCAGGAGGCGGCACGAAAGCTCGGCTTCGGCGCTCGCAAGACGATGTCGGTCGCCCAGCGCCTGTACGAGGGGATCGACCTGCCGGGCGAGGGCACCGTCGGCCTCATCACCTACATGAGGACCGACTCGGTGAACATCGCCGAGACCGCGCTGCGTGAGATCGGCGAGCTCGTCAAGAACGACTACGGCGAGGCCTACACTCTGGCGGAGTTCCGCCGGTACAAGACGAAGTCACGCAACGCCCAGGAAGCCCACGAGGCGGTGCGGCCCACGAGCGTGCTCCGCACGCCGGCGCGCGTGGCGAGCGCCCTGGATCGCGACCAGCTCCGCCTGTACACGATGATCTGGCAGCGCACGATGGCCACGCAGATGGCCGAGGCCCGCTTCAACCAGGTGGGCGTCGACATCGAAGGACTCGATGGCGACGTTCGGTACGGCCTGCGCGCCACCGGGCAGACGCTCGTGTTCGACGGGTTCCGTAGGGTCTACTTCGAGGGGCGCGACGACCAACCCGACGAGGACGCCGAGTCGATGCTCCCCGCGCTCACGGCCGAACAGCTCCTGCGGATGCTCGAGGTCCTGCCCGAGCAGCACTTCACGCAGCCGCCGCCGCGATTCACCGAGGCCTCGCTCGTGAAGACGCTCGAGGAGCTCGGGATCGGCCGGCCGTCGACCTACGCCTCGATCATGTCGACGATCGTCGACCGCGGCTACGTGCGCCTCGAGGACAAGCGGTTCTTCCCCGAAGACGTGGCCGGCGTCGTGATCGACAAGTTGATCGAGCACTTCCCCGACGTCGTCGACGTCAACTTCACCGCGCACCTCGAGGACGAGCTCGACGACATCGCCGAGGGCACGATCGGCTGGACCCAGGTGCTGCACGAGTTCAACGGGCCGTTCGAGCGCGCGCTCGAGAAGGCGGAGCATTCCTTCGAGCGGTACAGCGAGGAGCTCGACGAGACGTGCCCGCTCTGTCCCACCGAGGGACGTGAGCCCGGCACGCTCGAGGTCAAGCTCGGGCGCTTCGGCAAGTTCATCGGCTGCCCGAACTACCCGGAGTGCAAGTACATCCGGAACATGGACGGGAGCGAGCGCCCCGAGCCCGAGATGCTCGACGAGACCTGCCCCGACTGCGGGCGCCAGCTGCAGAAGCGAGTGGGCCGGTTCGGTCCCTTCGTCGGGTGCAGCGGCTACCCGGAGTGCAAGTACATCAAGAAGGACCCGCCGCGGACCCTCGGCATCACGTGCCCGCAGTGCAAGGAGGGCGAGATCGTCGAGAAGCGCACGCGCTTCGGCGTGTTCTTCGGCTGCGACCGGTACCCGGACTGCGACTTCGGGGTGAACAACGAGCCGATCAAGGATCACCCGTGCGCCGAGTGCGGATCGATCCTGGTGCAGCGCCCGAAATCGATCCGCTGCTGGAACTGCGGCGCCGAGTTCGACCTGGAGTTCGCGCTCACGAAGGAGGGTGACGCCGAGGCCGAAGCCGAGGCCCGCGCCGCCAAGGCCGCCGCCCGCGCCGCCCGGGCCGCCACCAAGAAGAAGAAGTCGCCCGCCAAGAAGTCGGCGGCGAAGAAGTCCACGGCGAGGAAGAAGCCCTCCGCGACCGGA
>Ga0315273_10003205_pt1 | contig 19646 bp, 15 predicted proteins | sample YL17G02_0_MG_FD_205753 | JGI IMG/M metagenome (GOLD analysis project Ga0315273, IMG submission 205753) | Sediment microbial communities from Yellowstone Lake, YNP, Wyoming, USA - YL17G02_0 | ecosystem: Environmental > Aquatic > Freshwater > Lake > Sediment | place: USA: Wyoming | collected...
GATGTCAAAATATATCCGGGAACACCCGGGCGTCTCGCAGGCCGAGCTGACAAGGGGGCTGTACCTGCACCCCCATGTCGTAAGATACCACATCAAGATCCTGAAAAAGGCGGAGATACTCAGGGTCGAGGATGACGGCGGCAAAACGAGGCTGTTTTTGAGATAGGCGGTTGCACCCTATGCTATTGGTGAGTGAAGAGGCGGGGGCGCCACGCCTCCCAGGGCGGCCCTCTTCTCGAGGCCGGCCCGCCCCTCTTCAGATCACCAATTGCACAGTTCTTCGTTTTTCGGCCCGCCCGCCTCTTCACGCAACAATCGCAAAGCGTCGGGCGGGCCGCAACGCATCGCGATTTGCCCGTGAAGAGGGCGGCCCGCCCGCCTCTTCACCCCGCCGTGAACGGCGAGGCTTCCACGCCATGCAATCGTGACCGACCCCGGAGGACCAGTGCTATCGGTCCAAGTCCTCCTCGTCTATGACGACCGCTGAGGCGGTCGTCTACGACCCCGCACTGAAGTGCGAGGCATCACCGCTTCACCGACCTCCCCTTTGCAGCTCGTCATGCCTGAAACATGTCAATATATGGTCGTTGACCATCCCCGTCGCCTGCATGTGGGCGTAGACGATGGTCGAGCCCACGAAAGAAAAGCCGCGGTCTTTCAGGTCGGCGCAGATTTTGTCGGACAGGGCGGTCCTTGCCGGAATATCGGCCAGCCGCCTCCTGAGGCCATCCAATGGTTTGCCCCCGACGAACTTCCATATGTAGCGGTCGAACGAGCCGAATTGCTCCTGCACATTTAAAAAAGCCTTGGCATTGTTTATCGCAGAGGCTATCTTGAGCCTGTTGCGGATTATGCCCCTGTCCGAAAGGAGCCTTCTAACCTTTGCACTATCATAACGGGCCACCTTTGCTGGCTCGAAATCGTCAAACGCCCGGCGGTATCCATGGCGCCTTTTGAGGATGGTCAGCCAGCTGAGGCCCGCCTGGGCGCATTCAAGCACCAGAAACTCGAAAAGACATCGGTCGTCATGGAGGGGCACGCCCCACTGGCGGTCGTGGTAGTCAATGTAAATGGGGTCGGAGGTACTCCAGCCGCATCGCTTTATCTCGGCCATATGCCCCTTTGCGCGCACCTATGTTCGTCAAGGTGGCGCCCGCGCTGGGATTCGAACCCAGGTCTGGAACTCCGCAGGCTCCTAGGATATCCGTGCTACCCCACGCGGGCGCAGTCCGTGGAAACGCCTGGGGCGATATATAACTATGCGGGGGTCCGCGCTGATGACTACATTGCAGTCACATTTCAGCCATGAAAGAGATTCTGTGTCAATCTCATGTATATTGACACTATTCTTAAATACCGCAACCATCGATGCGGTGAAAAGGGGGCAGAGCAGTGGTCGAGAAGATGGACGCGGTGGTCAAGGTCAAAGGACAGGAAGGCGGGACCGAGATCCAGAAGGTCCCCGTCCCTGATGTCGGACCGGACGATGTGCTCATAAAGGTCGATGTGGCCTCGATATGCGGTACCGATGTCCATATATACGAATGGAACGGCTGGGCCCAGAACCGGATAAAGCCGCCGCTTCTGTACGGCCACGAGTTCGCCGGGCACATCGTCAAGACAGGGAACAACGTGAAAAACGTAAAGGTGGACGATTATGTCTCCGGTGAGTGCCACATCGCCTGCGGCACATGTTTCAACTGCCGCACCGGCCTGATGCATATATGCGAGAACACCAGGATATTCGGGGTGGACGTCCCCGGCATATTCGCCGAGTACGCAAAGATCCCGGCCATGAACGCCTGGAAGAACGACCCCAAGCTCAAACCAGAGTGGGCCTCGATACAGGACCCTTTGGGGAACGCCACGCACTCCCTTTTCAGGACGCAGGTGCCCACGCGCAACGTGGTGATCTTCGGCGTCGGACCGATAGGGATGATGCAGGTCGGAATAGCCAAGTTGGTGGGTGCCAAGCAGGTGATAGCCGTCGGGCGCCGCAACAAGTTCAGGACCGACCTGGCAAAGAAGATGGGCGCCGATTTTTCGATACTTTCGGCGGACACGGACCCTGTGAAGTTCGTGAAGGACCACACCGATGGCAGGGGCGCCGATGTCGTATTGGAGAACGCAGGGGACCCGGCGGGCGTCACAACATGCCTAAAGATGCTGCGGCAGGGCGGGGAGCTTTCGCTCCTGGGGGTCTTCGGCGAGAACGCAAGCATTGACCTGTCCAAGGACGTGGTCTTCAAGTACGCCAACATCTACGGCATCAACGGCCGTCTGATGTGGGACACCTGGTACAGGATGGCCGGGTTGTTCCGCTCCGGGCTCAATGTCGACCCGATAATCACCCACCGCTTCCCCATGAGCGAGTTCGAGAAGGGGATGGCGGCCATGAGGGGCGGCAATTCAGGTAAAGTGGTGCTTTATCCTGGTAAATAGGAGGGATGGGAAATGCAGAGGGACGCTACGGGATTTCTGAAGGCGGAATACGAGGATTTGGTCAAGAACAACTTCGACTGGAGGCTGAGGGTGCTGCAGGGCCCCTCCTCGCCCCACTGCAAGGTGGACGGCAAGGAGGTCATAATGCTTTGTTCCAACAACTACCTCAACCTCAGCAACCACCCCAAGCTCAAAGAGGCGGCCAAGAAGGCGGTGGACACGCATGGAGCCGGTTCAGGCTCGGTGAGGCCCATAGCCGGAAACATGGACCTTCACATCGAGCTTGAGAAAAAGATCGCCAAGTTCAAAAGGACCGAGGCGGCGCTGTACTACCAGACCGGTTTTGCGGCCAACGCCGGCCTCATCCCGCAGCTTGTGGGCGAAGGCGACCTCATCCTCACCGATGAGCTGAACCACGGGTCTATAATCGATGGTGTCCGATTGACCAAGGCGGAGCGGGCCATCTATCCGCATGTCAATATGGAGAAGCTGGAGGAGGCCCTCAAGAACGCCGACAAGTACCGCCGCATCCTGGTCATCACCGACGGCGTCTTCAGCATGGACGGCGACACCGCCCCGATGGACCAGATAGTGAAGATAACTGACAGGTACGGGGCCATGACCTGGGTCGACGACGCCCACGGCGAGGGCGTGCTCGGCGAGGGAAGGGGCATAGGCAAGCACTTCAACGTCGAGGGCAAGATCACCGTGGAGATGGGGACGTTCTCCAAGGCGTTCGGCGTCGTGGGCGGGCTCGTGGCGGGCTCCAACGACCTTCGCAACTTCGCCTACAACAAGTCCAGGACATGGTTGCTGAGCGGCTCCGCACCTCCGGCCACGGCCGCGGCGTGCACGGCGGCGCTCGATGTCGTCGAGCACGAGCCCGAGCACAACCGGAGGCTTTGGGAGAACACCAACTACTTCAAGAAGGCCCTCAAGCAGATGGGCTACGACACCGGGAACTCGACCACACCCATTACCCCGGCGATGTGCGGCGAGAGCGCCAAGGCCCAGGCCCTGAGCGTCGGGCTCTACGAGGACGGCATCTTCGCCTTCCCGATAGTGTTCCCCATGGTCGCCAGGGACAAGTCGCGCATCAGGACCATGATGAACGCGGGCCTGACCCGCGCGGACTGCGACAAGGCCCTGGCGGCTTTCGAGAAGCACGGCAAGAAGCTCAAGATAATCTGAGCTTCTTCCCTTTTTATTTTATCCATATTTTTTTTCTCGTCTAATGTTTGAGCACCACCACGCCATCAGCCTTGGCGAAATCCCTGTCCAGCGTCAGGGGTTTCTGGTTCACCGACCTGGCGCTCGCCAGTATCAATCCGTCCACGAGGCTGAACGATTTGGAGCCTTTCGCCCGCATCTGGGATTTTATCCGGGACCCTTCCAGGCAGAGCCGCTCGTTCAACGGTATGGTTCCGACGATTCTTTTCAGCTGGCCCATCATGTCCTCGGGGCGGATGTTGTTTTTCAGGCACCAGTCGGAGAGCTCGGCCACCTGAATCACGGACATGAAAAGGGGCTCGCCCTTGACATGCTCATAGATATTGACGAACCTGGGCGAGCCGGAATCGCTTTGGAAGAGCTCGATGATGACGGAGGTGTCCAAAAACATCAGAACCGGTCCCCCTTTTCACGCCGAAATGGCCTTTTCCCTTTATAGATCCCAGCAAGATCTATAAGCGCCTGGTTCCTCTTTTCGATGTCTGCCGGGGGAATCATGACCTTGACGATGTCCCCTTCTTGGTAATCCATCTCCTCGATGAGCTCCGCAGGGATGATGATGCCAAGCGAGTTGCCTATGCGCCGGAGCTTTGCCTCGAAGACATCGGTCATGATTTATGTTATAATGTTATAACATGATATATCTTTCGGTCCGCCCCCGTAACCATATAAATAGCGTATGCGAGTATGAGGGGGTCGTGAAGACAATCGGTCTCATAGTCAATCCCATCGCAGGCATGGGTGGCCGCGTCGGCCTCAAGGGCACCGACGGGGTGGCGGACGAGGCGGTCAGGAGGGGCGCCAGACCCGTTGCGCCAGACAAGGCCGCACTGATGCTCGGCGCCCTCAGAGAAGCCCGGGATGTCTACGGGGCGAAGTTCCAGCTCAAGTGGAAGACCGCGGGAGGCCTCATGGGCGAGCGGGAGCTTCTCGATGCGGGCTGGCAACTGGGCGATTTCGAGGTGGTGTACCGGCCCCCTGAACACAGCTCCTCGGACGACACCCGCAACGCCAGCCGCCTCATGAATGGCATGAAGGTCGACCTCATACTCTTCTGCGGCGGTGACGGCACCGCCAGGGACATATTCGAGACGGTCGGGACCGAAGTCCCCATACTCGGAATTCCCTCGGGCGTGAAGATGCACTCAGGCGTTTTCGGCGTCAATCCCATCATAGTCTCGGAGATAGTCCAGGAATTTCTGGGCGACAGGCTGGGCACCAGTCTTGTGGAGATAATGGACCTCGACGAGGATTCCTACCGGAAAGGCGAATGGAAGGTCAAGCTCTTCGGCCAGGCCCAAACGCCCCACGAACCAAACTACATCCAGGCCGGAAAGATGATGATAGAATCCGAATCCGATGACGAGGTCAAGGCGGGCATCGCCGAGCACATGGTCGCCAAGCTGGGCGCAATGGAGGACACCCTCTTGATACTGGGTCCGGGCACGACGTTGCAGGCCCTCGCAGAGAAGCTTGGCGTCCAAAAGACGGTCCTTGGCGTGGACGCGGTTTTCGGTGGCAAGCTGGTGGCCGCAGACGCCGATGAAAAAACCCTTCTGGAGCTGCTTGCAAAATATCCAAGAGCGGTGCTGGTCATCAGCCCTATAGGAGCCCAGGGATTCGTCCTGGGCAGGGGCAACCTCCAGCTCAGCCCCGAAGTCATCAGGCGCGTGGGCATCGGGAACATGATAATCGCCTCCACACCCTCAAAACTGGCCAGGACGCCCGTTCTGAGGGTGGATACCGGGGATGAGGCGCTGGACCGAATGCTCGACGGAAAATCCTTTTTCGTCGTCACCGGGTTCCGCCAGGTGACGCTTCGGTCCGTCCGGGCAGAGATCGCGGATAGGCCTCGTCCAGAGCAAGAAAATGCCGGTTCCCCGCTTTGAGAACCATATGGCGCCGCCCGCAGGCGACGCTCTTAGCGGTGTTATTAGCAACGTTTAAGCCAACGCGGGCCATTTCAGTGATGAAATGCCCGAGCTTTACAAGATCGAGCTGGAGCGGGACGGCCTCCACCGCAACCTTGGTGGCGGATTCCCCAAGGGCGCCATTGTGGTGATGATGGGCAAGTACGGCGCTGGCAAGAGCGCCGTTTCCCAGAGGCTGCTCTACGGTTTCCTCAAGAACGGCCACTCGGCTACAATGGTATCCACAGAGTTCACCACCAAGGCCTTTCTGGACCAGATGAAGTCTTTGGATTACAACGTGGTAAATTATCTTCTCAATCGGGAATTCATGTTCATACCAGTCTACCCGCTCATCGGGAGGGCGATATCCCGCGAGGATTTCCTTGTAAGGCTCATGAACTCCAAGCAGCTCTACGAGAGGGACATCATATTCGTAGATACATTCTCCTCGCTGGTCAAAAACGACATAGACGAGGAAAGGGCGCTGCAGTGCCTGGCATTTTTCAAAAAGCTTGCCGGGATGAACAAGACGCTCATCCTCACCGTCGAGGAAGGGGAACTTCCGGACTCCATAATGGCGCCATTCAAGTCCGACGCGGACATATTCGTCACCCTCCAGACCCGGATAATAGAGGGCACGACATCGCGGTCCATATTCGTGAACCGCTATGTCCAGTCCGTCTCGCCCATCGTCGAGGTGACCGGCTTTCGGATAGAGCCGAAGGTCGGGTTCATAATAGACATAACGACTGTTGCATAATTGAAAGGCGGCAGGCAGAAAGGCAGAATGGCAGCAAGGGACCACGAACAATCATTACGTTTCTGTCCGCAGCCATTCTGACTTGCTGCCAATCCTGCTTCCCATTCTGCCTGCTGCCTGCTGCCATTCTGCCTTTAACCAACTGGGAAAAGCCTATATATTTCGCTTCAGTTCTCTAATGTGAGAGTACCGCATGGTCACCGTCGACAGAATCAAGCTTTTCGAGAAGGCGGTCCAAAGCCACCCCCATCTCAAAGAGTACCTCGAAAAATGGGTTTCGGAGGGCAACAAGCTCCCTGAATTCTACGTGCAGCTCCAAAGCGACATGGCCAAGCTCAAGGAGTTCAACTACATCTATCCGGTCCTGGACCCGATGTTCATCCATGTGTTCAAGACGGGCGTGAGCGGCAAGCACTACGTCACCATCGAGCCCTCGATGGCAGAGGAGACTCACGGCAAGTACGAGGATGTCCTTTCTGCCATCCTGAAGGAAGCGCCCTACGAGAAATCGCACGAGACCAAGGCCGAGTTTACCGAGGTCCTAGACAAGCTGATGAGAAAAGTCACCACCGACAAGAAGGCCACTCAGGACAGCTGGCTTTCGCGCAAGATGAGCGGCTTCGAGGCCAAAAAGATCCTTGTCAATTCCCGCGAGTTCGAGGAGATGAAGTTCTATCTCAAGCGCAACATCATAGAGCACGGGCCGCTGGAGCCCATCATACGGGACCCGTATATAGAAGACATACACTCGATAGGCACCGCCAACCTGTACATCGTCCACAAGGTCTTTGGCATGATGGCCACCAATGTGAAGTTCCGCGACGATGACGAGCTGGACGAGTTCCTCAGGACCATGTCCGAGCGTATCGGAAAACCGGTCAGCGACGCCAAGCCTATCATAGACGGCGCCCTCCCCGATGGCTCCCGTATCAATATTGTATACAGCGAGGATGTCAGCAAGCAGGGCTCAAGCTTCACCATACGAAAGTTCAGCGAGAAGCCGTTCACGGTGACGGCCCTCATCAAGTTCGGGACGCTCAACGCCGAGATAGGAGCCTATGTCTGGCTTTGCCTCGAGAACGGCATGAGCGTCATCGTCTCGGGCGAGACCGCCTCGGGAAAGACCACCACCCTCAATGCGATTTTGACATTCATCAACCACAACCAGAAGGTATACTCGGCAGAGGACACGCCCGAGGTCATCGCGCCCCAGCCGGTATGGCAGAGGCTCATAACCCGGGACGCAGGTCCCGAAGGTTCGAGGGTGGAGCTCTTCGACCTTGTGCGGACGGCGCTGAGGTCCAGGCCCAACTACATCATCGTCGGTGAGGTCCGCGGGCGAGAGGGCAACGTCATGTTCCAGGCCATGCAGACCGGCCATGCGGTGCTTAGCACTTTCCACGCCCCCTCCACCAAACAGCTCATCCAGAGGTTCACCGGCGAGCCCATCAACGTCCCCATAAGGTTCATGGACAACCTCAACGCGGTGGTGTTCCAGTCCTCGCTTTACGAGGGCGGTCGGCTCATCAGGCGCGTCATGTCGGTGGACGAGATAATACGTTACTCCAAAGACCTGGACGGTGTGCTGACGCGTTCTGTCTTTCGTTGGGACCCGTACACCGACACGCATTTCTTCAGGGGGATGAACAACTCGTTCATCCTCGAAGAAAAGATAGCCCCGCGTCTGAAGTTCGAGGACAAGCGGATGATATACGACGAGCTTCGCGCCCGCGCAAAGATCCTCAAAAACATGGTCGACCGCAACATCGTGGCCTACGACGATGTCAACCGGATAATGGGCGGCTACTACCGCGCCGGCGGGCCTGAAGGGCTGCCGCCGGAGCTGAGACCGTAGACGGCGGGTGCCGGGGGCCGGGGGCCGGGACGAATGTGAACTATTCGTCGTCGCTACCCTGCACCCGGCACCCGGCACCCGGCACCCTGCACCCGACCCCCTGAACCAATCTAACCAATAGCACGGGAGATTCGGGCCCGATTTCCAATAACCTTAATAATCGCGTATATATACAGTGATAAACGAGGCCCGGAAAGACCCCATTGGCCGGGGGGCCATGGACGAGGGAGGTGTTCCCGGGCACTATATAGGGGTAAAGGGATGGCCGAAGACGCCTCTGCGAAACCCGAAAAAAAGGGGGATGACGAGCCCCAGGAGTTCATCGTCGTAGATTGCGATGAGCTCGACCCCAAATTCAAGGAGGAGGTCGCCCGAGAATCCGGCGGGGAGAACATCCGCCGTTGCTTCCAGTGCGGCACCTGCGTGGCCATGTGCCCCGTCGCCGAGCACGACCCGCGCTACGATCCGCGCCGCATAATCCGCATGGTCAACATGGGCATGAGAAAGCAGGTCCTTTCAAGCCCGGGCATCTGGCTTTGCTCCGGATGCTACAACTGCTTCGAGAGGTGCCCGCAGGATGTGAAGCCGACCCAGATACTGCAGGCCATCCAGCACATCGCCTCCCGCGAGGGTTACACCCACAAGGCCTTCAAGGGCGCAATTGGGCTTCTCATCCAGAGGGGAAGGCTCATCGAGGTCTCCGAGTTCGACAACCGCTCCCGCGTGAAGCTGGCCCTCCCAGAAATAAAGGAGGACGCCGAGCCCACGAAGAAGATAGTCATCCACGAGAAGCTCGACAAGAGGGCCGAGGAAAAGAAACCCGAGGAGAAGAAGCCCGAGGAGAAGAGACCGGAGGGCTCCAAATGAGCCCAAGGCGCCCCCCGGAGATTGCAGGCGAGTACGCCCTCTTCATCGGCTGCACCATCGCCACCAGGAGCCTCAACTACGAGGTCTCTGCACGCAAGGTGGCCGAGGCATTCGGCATCAAGTTCGTGGATATCCCCGCATTCGGCTGCTGCGGCTATCCCATGAGCCATGTCGACCACGACGCCGCCATTGCCGTCGCCGCCCGCAACCTCGTGGCGGCCCAGGAGCGCGGGCTGGATGTCATCACCCTGTGCTCGGCCTGCACAGGCGCCCTGACCAAGGCGTCCAAGAAGCTCGCCGAGGACGCCAAGGAAAGGGCCCACATCAACAAGATACTCCGGGAGAGCGGCTCCCCGGAATACGGCGGCAAGGTCAATGTCACCCATTTCACGCGTGTCCTTTACGAGTGGATAGGGCCCGAGGCGATAAAAAAGAAGGTCAAAAAGCCTCTCACCGGCCTCAGGCTTGCGCCCCACCACGGGTGCCACTACGAGCGCCCTGCATACCTTTTCGACGGCTTCGACAGCGCCAAGAGACCCAAGAGCCTCGAGGCCATCATCTCGGCATGCGGTGCCACTCCCGTCAGGTACCTCAACATGGAGCGCTGCTGCGGCGGCGACATTCTGGCTATCGAGGAAAAGACGGCCACCAAGGTTGTCAACTCCAAGCTCAAGGACATCCAGGCGTCCGGCGCCGACGCCATGGTGCTTCACTGCCCGTTCTGCTCCATCATGTATGATGAGTACCAGGCCACCATCGAGGAGGCATTCAACGAGGTGTACAAGCTGCCGGTCCTCTACTTGCCGCAGGTGGTCGGGCTGGCACTCGGCATGGACCCCAAAAAGGAGCTGGGGCTCAACCTGAACAACGTCAAACCCAAGGCGCTGCTTGCGAAACTGGGGGTGAAATGATGGCCGCCGCAGATCCGTCGGAGGCCCCGAAGCGCAAAAAGAAGGTCGGCGCAGTTGCGGTCATTGGCGGCGGCATTGGCGGCATGGAGACCGCCATAAGCCTCGCCGAATCAGGCTACCGCGTCTATCTTGTCGAGAAGAACCCGTCCATCGGCGGAACCATGTCCCAGCTGGACAAGACCTTCCCGACCAACGACTGCGCCATGTGCACTCTGGCCCCCAAGCTGGTGGGCACCGCCCGTCAGAAAAACATCCGCCTGCTCACCAACGCGGAGCTGGTGGAGGTCGAAGGAGCCCCTGGGAACTTCCGTATCAAGGTCCTGGAAAAGCCCCGCTATGTAGATGTCGAAAAATGCACCGGCTGCGGCGTGTGCATGGAGAACTGCCCTGTGCGTAACACTCCCCAGAGACCGACACCCGTCTCCTTTGCCGCCACACTCGACCCCGAGAAGAAGGCGGCCTACGACCAAATAATGGACCGCTATCCCGACAAGAAAGGCGCTCTCTTGCCGATATTGCAGGACCTGAACGCCGAGCACCGCTACCTGCCCCAGGACGCCATAAGATATGTCTCGGAAGTGCTGGACATCCCGCTCTCCAAGGTATTCCACGTGGCCACATTCTTCACAGCCTTCAGCCTCAAGCCCCGCGGCAGGCACACCGTCAAGGTCTGCCTGGGGACCGCCTGCCATGTCCGCGGCAGCCCCAAGGTGCTGGAGGCCGTCTCCCGAAAGCTTGGAATCGCTCCCGGCGAAACCACCCCTGACGGCGAGGTCACATTGGAGACCGTCAACTGCCTTGGCGCCTGCGCCCTTGGCCCGACGGTCATGGTCGACGAGGAATATCACCCGATGACCGTCAGCAAGATCGACGCCATGCTCAAAAAATACGGCTGGAAGCGCGCCGAGGCCGCACCGGCGCCAGGGGCGGCCTGCGCCGAAAAGCAAGGGGAGGCGGCCCGATGACGAAACTTCACACGGTCGCCGACCTCGAAAGGCTCCATTCGGAGCTCTCCAAGAAGAAGGACCCCAAGAGGCGGGCAATAGCGGTATGCGCCGTCCCCGGTTGCGGAGCCCACGGCTCGGAAAAGGTCCCGCCGGCGCTGCGCGAGGAGCTGAAGAGGCGCGAACTCGCCGACGACATCGAGGTCATCGCCACCGGCTGCCAGGGGTTCTGCGAGAAGGGCCCTATAATGGTCATAAGGCCCGAGGACATCCTCTACATAAGCGTCAAGCCCGAAGACGCGGCGGAGATAGTTGAGGAGACGATAGTCCACGGGCGTGTCGTCGAGCGGCTCCTCTACAAGGACCCGGCCACGGGGCAGAAGGCCGTCCATGAGAACGACATCCCATTCTACAAGCACCAGACCCGAAACATATTCGGCAACAACGCCCGCATAGACCCCAACAGCATCGAGGACTATATCGGTATAGGCGGATATTCCGCGCTCGCCAAGGCGCTGGGCAAGATGACCCCCGAGCAGGTCATAGACGAGGTCAAGAGGTCCGGGTTGCGCGGGCGCGGCGGCGCAGGTTTCTCCACCGGCCTGAAATGGGAGTTCGCCCGCAAGGCGGTCTCTCCCGACGGGGTGAAGTACGTCATAGTCAATGCCGACGAGGGTGACCCCGGTGCATACATGGACCGCAGCCTTCTCGAGGGGAACCCGCACTCGGTCATCGAGGGGCTCATCATCGGCGCATACGCCATAGGCGCATGCGAGGGCTACATCTACGTGCGGACCGAGTATCCGCTGGCCGTCAAGCGCCTCTATCTGGCCCTGGCGCAAGCGGAGGAGTACGGCCTTCTGGGCCAAAACATCCTCGGCTCCGGTTTCAGCTTCAATGTCAAGATATTCCGTGGCGCCGGGGCGTTCGTTTGCGGCGAGGAGACCGCCCTGCTTGCGTCCCTGGAAAGCCGCGTCGGCGAGCCCCGGGGCAAGCCGCCGTTCCCGGCCCAGAGCGGCCTTTGGGGCAAACCGACCAACATCAACAATGTGAAAAGCTGGGCCAACATCCCCCTGATAATACGCAACGGGGCCGAATGGTTCGGCAAGATAGGCACCAAGTCCAGCAAGGGAACAATGATATTTTCGCTTGTGGGCAAGATAAACAATACGGGTCTGGTCGAGGTCCCGATGGGCATCACCCTGCGCAAGATGATATACGAGATCGGCGGGGGCATCCCGAGGGGCAAGAGGTTCAAGGCCGTCCAGACGGGCGGGCCGTCCGGCGGCTGTATACCCCCGGAGCTTTTGGACCTCGAGGTGGACTACGACAAGCTGGCGGCCGCGGGGGCCATGATGGGCTCCGGCGGCATGATAGTGATGGACGAGGACACCTGCATGGTGGACATCGCCCGCTACTTCCTCAACTTCCTCAAAGACGAATCCTGCGGCAAGTGCACTCCCTGCCGGGTGGGAATCACCCAGATGCACGCCATCCTCACCGACATAACCGAGGGCCGGGGAAAGCTGGAGGACCTCGACATCCTTGCCGACCTTGCCGAGGTGGTCAAGAACGGCTCTCTATGCCTTCTGGGGGGCACATCGGCAAACCCTGTCCAGACCACCCTGAAATACTTCAAAAACGAGTACCTGGCGCACATCGTCCAGAAGAAGTGCCCGGCAGGAGTGTGCAAGGAGATAATCTCCTCCCCGTGCCAGCACGTCTGTCCTATAGGTACCGAGGCCCAGGGCTATATCTCCCTCATCGCACGGAAAAGGTACCAGGAGGCCTACGACATCATCCGCAAGGACAATCCCCTGCCCTCGGTCTGCGGCCGCGTCTGCCACCACCCGTGCGAGGCAAAATGCGCCGCCGGCAAGTTCGGCGACCCCATCTCCATCCGGGCCCTCAAGCGCTTCTCGGCCGACCACGCGCGAAGGGCCGGCTTGTCCTACAAGCCGGCCAAACCGCCAGAGGCGCAAGGCTCGAACGAGAATGTGGCCGTGGTCGGGTCAGGGCCGGCAGGGCTGTCATGCGCCTATTGCCTCGCCCTCAAGGGCTACAATGTGACCGTGTTCGAATCCCTTCCGGTCGCAGGCGGGGCGCTGGCGGTGTACATACCGGAGTACCGGCTGCCCAAAAAGATATTGGCCCACGACATCCAAAATATCAGGGATGCAGGCGTCGAGATAAGGACCAATGTCACGGTAGGCAAGGACATCCAGCTTTCCGAGCTCATGAAGGAAAACAAGGCGGTGTTCATCGCCACCGGGGCCCACCGGTCCCTGAAACTGGGCATCCCGGGAGAGGACGCAAAGGGCGTGCTCGACGGGATGGAGTTCCTCAAGGAGCTTGCCATGGAAAAGAAGGCCCAATTCGGGAGGAGCGTGGCCGTCATAGGCGGCGGGAATGCCGCCGTGGACGCCGCGCGCATGGCCCGCCGGCTCCGGGGCTGCGAGAAAATATCCCTCTTCTACCGCCGTACTCGCGCCGAGATGCCCGCGTTCAAAGACGAGGTCGACGCCGCGATAGAGGAAGGCGTGGACATGGCATACCTCACGGCGCCCACCAAAATATTGACCAGGGACGGCAAGCTGACCGGCCTGGAGTGCATCCGGATGGAGCTGGGAGAGCCCGACGCCTCGGGGAGGCGCAAGCCCGTTCCCGTCGCGGGCACGGAGTTCGTCACCGATCTTGATTCCGTCATAGTTGCCATCGGCGAGCAGGTCGACATTTCCAGGATGGTCGAAGGAAGCGGGGTAAGGACGACCGACAGGGGCACGATCCAGGCGGACCCGGCGACCTTCTCCACCGGGGTCCCCGGGCTATTTGCCGGCGGCGATGTCGTCACGGGGCCGGCCACCGTCATCGACGCCATGGGCGCCGGAAAGGTCGCCGCCGACATGATGGACCGCTACATCCGGGGCCAGCCCGTAGTGCGCGAGTACCGCCCCACGCGGCCGACCGTCTACATAGAGCCGGTCGAGCTTTCGGAGGCCGAGGTGTCCGAGGCAAGAAGGCCGAAGATGCCCTGCGTCGAGGCATGCGTGTGCAACACCAGCCTTGTCGAGGTGGAGACCGGCCTTACCGAGGAGATGGCGGTCAGGGAGGCAAGGCGCTGCCTGCGGTGCGACCTGGAGACCAACGAGGGCAAGAAGCACGTCGGCGCAAAGGAGGGCGGCTCATGTTCCAAGTGAAGCTTGATGACAAGGATGTCCAAGTCGAGCCAGGATGGACCATCCTCGAGACCGCCCAGAACCACGGCGTCGAGATCCCCACGCTCTGCTACCACAAGGCGCTGCTTCCCTACGGCGTCTGCCGGCTGTGCGTCGTCGAGGTCGTCCAGGGCGGCAGGTCCCGCATGGTCGCCGCCTGCACCACCCCCGCCGAGGCCGGGATGGTCATAAACACCGGCTCGGAGACGGTAAAAAGGACCCGCCGCCTGGTCATGGAGCTTATCCTGACCCAATGCCCGGATTCCCCCGAGATGCTCGAGATGGCGCACACCCTCGGAGTGGAAAGGTCGCGTTTCAGGCCCCTGGAAAGGGATGCGGACGACAGATGCATCCTCTGCGGCCTGTGCGTCCGCATGTGCGCCGAAAGGATGGGCCAAAGCGCCATAGGCTTTTCCGATCGTGGCTTTCGACGCAAGGTCAAGCCGCCATTCGACGCCCAGTCCGAGGTGTGCCAGACATGCGGGGCCTGCGAGTTCATTTGCCCTACCAAGACCATCAAGCTGGAGAAGTTCACGAAGAACAAGGCAAGGCCCATCCCGTCGGAGTTCGACATGGGCTTGCGGGCCAGGCCGGCGGTCTACATATCCTACCCGCAGGCGGTGCCCAACAAGCCCGTCATCGACCCGGCCAACTGCGTGCAAAAGCTCAAAGGCGACTGCGGTGTTTGCGCGCAGATGTGCAAGGCCGGGGCCATAGACTACGACCAGAAGGAGGTCGTCGAGGAGCTCGATGTTGGCTCCATAATCCTGACCCCGGGCTTCGAGACGTTTTCGCCCGACCTGCGCGAGGAATACGGCTTCGGGGTCTTCCCCAATGTCGTCACCAGCCTCCAGTTCGAAAGGATGTTGTCGTCGTCGGGGCCCTTCAAGGGCGAGGTGAAGCGTCCGTCGGACGGGAAGCACCCGAAACGCATCGCATGGCTCCAGTGCGTCGGCTCCCGCGACGAGCCGTCGGGCCGCTCCTACTGTTCGGCGGTGTGCTGCACATACGCCACGAAGGAGGCGATGATCGCCAAGGAGCATGCCCCGGGAACGGACACCCACATATTCTTCATCGACATGAGGACTTACGGCAAGGGATTCGAGGAATACCGCAACCGGGCCGAGAAGGAGTACGGAGTGGTCTATCACAGGTGCCGGGTGCCTAATATAGAGGAGGACCCCGCGACAAAGGACCTGGTCATAAGCTACCGTGACGAGACGGGCTCCACAAAGCGCGAGCGCTTCGACCTCGTTGTGCTATCGGTGGGCATGCAGACACCCCAGCAACTCAAGGACCTTGCAAAGAAACTTGGGGTAGACATAAACGACATGGGCTTTGTCGCCACCCCGGGGCTGGAGCCGATGAGCACCAGCCGCGAGGGCATCTTCGTCGCCGGCGCGCTCCAGGGCCCCAAGGACATCCCCGACGCGGTGGCGCAGGGCCTGGGCGCCGCGGCCAAGGCCACCGAGTGCATATCCTCCGAGAGGGGGACGCTGGCCGCGGTCGAGAGCTATCCGCCTGAGAAGGATGTCAATGCCGAAGAACCGCGAATAGGAGTGTTCGTGTGCCACTGCGGCTCCAACATCGCCGGCGTGGTCGACGTCAAGGATGTCGCCAGCTACATCCGGACACGCCGGGACCTCGGCGTCGTGTTCGCCGACACGGGCCTGTACACATGCTCGGCCGACCACCTCAAGCACATGAAGGACGTCATCGCCGAGCAAAAGCTCAACCGTGTAGTGGTCGCCTCCTGCACGCCCAGGACGCACGAGCCACTGTTCCAAAACACGTTGAAGGAGGCCGGCATCAACCAGCATCTGTTCGAGCTCGCTTCCGTCCGCGAGCATGTCTCCTGGGTCCATCGAAACGACCCGAAGAAGGCCACGCAAAAGGCAAAGCACATGGTGCTCATGGCCGTCGAGAAGGTCAGGCGGGCCGAGGCGGTGCACAAGGCGCCCGCCAAGGTCACGCACACTGCCCTGGTCATTGGCGGCGGGCTGGCCGGGATGACGGTGGCGGCGGAGCTTTCTGCGCAGGGCTTCGAGTCTCATATCGTCGAGAAGGAGGCCCGGCTGGGCGGCAACGTGCGCAACATATTCCACCTGCTGTCGGGACAGGACCCGCAACAGTTCCTCGACAATCTGATTTCAAAGGTCACATCGGACCCCAAGATCCACGTGCACCTCGAGACGTGGGTGCGCGACGTGGAGGGTTTCATAGGGAACTTCAGGGCGCGCTTGGAATCCAAATGCGGCACCATTTCCGAGGTCGCCACGGGCGCCATCATCGTCGCCACCGGCGCCAGCGAGCTTGTCCCGACGGGCTATTTCGGCTACGGAACAGACCCGCGCATAATCACACAACTCCAGCTCGACAGGATACTTCATGAGGGAAAGCTTGATGCCAAAACGATCGTGATGATCCAGTGCGTCGGCAGCCGCGAGGATACCGGCAGGACATACTGCTCGAGGGTGTGCTGCTCCGAGGCGGTCAAGAACGCGATTGAGATAAAGAAGAAGAGCCCGAAAACGAACGTCTTCGTTCTCTACCGGGACCTGAGGACATACGGGCTCAACGAGCAGCACTACAGGACGGCCCGCGAGCTTGGCGTCCAGTTCATCCGCTACGAGGGGACGGACAAGCCCATAGCCTCGGTCGTGGACGGGCGGCTGCGCGTCGATGTCAACGACCACAACCTCGCCACCCGTTTCATCCTGCGGCCGGACCTGCTCGTTCTGAGCGCCGCCACCGTGCCTTCAGCCACCAACCTGGAGCTGGCGCAGATACTGAAGGTCCCGCAGACCGAGCACGGCTTCTTCATGGAGGCCCACGCCAAGATATCGCCCCTCTCGTTCACCGCCGAGGGCATATACATGTGCGGGACGGCCCACTCGCCCCGGTTCATGGACGAGACAATCTCCCAGGCCCTGGGCGCCGCCCAGAAGGCGGTAGAGGTACTGTCCAAGGAAACGGTGTCCCTCGAGGGAATACCGGTGTTCATCGACGCCGACCGCTGCACCGGCTGCGGCTACTGCGAGGCGGTCTGCCCCACCAAGGCGATAAAGATAAACAAGGCCACCGGAAAAGCGGAGGTAACCGAGGTGCTCTGCAAGGGCTGCGGCGCATGCGCGGCCGCCTGTCCGTCGGGCGTGCCCTGTCCGCGGGGCTTCACGAAGGACATGATATGCACGATGGTCGACGCCGCGCTGGAGGAGTTGTGATGCGCGCCTCCGAACCGTCGCCCAGGACAGGCGTAATGTTTTGCAGCTGCAGGGGCGAGATTTCCGGCGGCCTCGGGATGGAGGAGCTGAAAGCCTACGCAAGGGGCCTGCCCGATGTGGTCTTCGTTGGGGAATCGTCCGCCCTATGCGAGAAAAAGGGGCAGGACGGGCTGCAGAAGGCCATCACAGAGAACAAACTGGACCGGGTGGTGGTGGCGGGATGCACCCCTCGCGTGTTCGAGGAGACCGTGGGCCGTGCGCTCGTGGCCGCCGGGCTCAACCGCTACATGCTGGAGATGGCCAACCTGCGGGAGCAGTGCGTGTGGCCCCACCGGGATAAAAAGAGGGCCACGGAGAAGGCGAAGCTCATGCTGGCCGCCGCCGTCGCCAGGGCGTCCCTGCTGGAGCCCCTCCACGGGGGCAGGCTGGGGATGAAGAGGGCGGCCCTCGTCATAGGCGGCGGGGTTGCAGGCATGCAGGCGGCCCGGGACATCGCGGACGCCGGCAACGATGTCGTCCTCGTGGAGGCGACGGGCAAGCTGGGAGGCAGGACATACCAGCTCAGCACCACATTCCCGACCCACGAGTGCAAGCCGGACGGCTGCTGCATACACTATTGCAGGGAGTGCATCCTCACGCCCAAGATCGAGGATGTGATGCAGCATCCCAAAATAAATGTCATGCTCAACTCGAAGCTAGAGGAATTTGGAGGGGTCTTCGGCAACTACCACGCCAAGATCAAAAGCCCCGAAGGGGTGGTGGACATTGAGGCCGGAACGGTCGTGGTGGCCACCGGGTCCAGGACCATAGACCCGACGAAGCTGCCGGAGTTCGGCTACGGCAGGTTCAAAGATGTCATCACGTTCCTCGAGCTGGAGGAGATGATAGTTGCCGCACGCTCGGGCGACAACCAGCTCCACAGGCCCTCCGACGGGAAGGTGCCTGGGACCATCGATTTCATCCAGTGCGTGGGCTCGCGCGACAGCACCGGCCGGGGCAAGGCCCACTGCTCTTTGGTCTGCTGCACCTACGCCATCGGTCAGGCCAAGGAGCTCAAGAAGCGCTACCCCGGTGCAAGGATATTCGTCCACTACATCGACCTTCGGGGTCCCTACCGCGGCTTCGAGGAGCACTACCGCGAGGCCCGGGAAATGGGCATCGAGTTCGTGAGGGGAAGGGTCGCCGAGGTCCTCTGCGAAAAAGACGGGATGGTCGTGGTGGGCGAGGATATCGACTCAGGCAAGCTGCTCAAAATAAGATCCGACCTGGTTGTATTGGCGGTCGGCCAGGAGGCCGCCGAAGGTACGGACCGGCTCTCGACAATCTTCCACATACCGCTGGACACCGACGGCTTCCTTCGGGAGTACAACCCCGCATTCGACATGCTGCGGAGAAAGGGCATCGCGGTCGCAGGGTGCGCCGCAGGGCCCAAGGGGATAAGGTATTCCGTCCAGGACGCAAGGGCCGCTGCGGCGGCCCTCAATGAGATCATGCGCTCCGGGGAAGTGGCTGTGCCGGATGTAAAGGCGGAAGTCGACGAGGCCCGGTGCTCGGGTTGCCGCCAGTGCGAGACGCTCTGCCCCACAGGGGCGATATCGATGAGGCAGCTTCCCGATTTCAGGCGAATGACCCGCCGCTGGGTGGCCTACGTGACCCCCTCGCAGTGCGCCTCCTGCGGCGCATGCGCCATGGCCTGCCCGTCGAAGGCGATACTGCTCTCCAACTACAAGATGAAACAGCTGATGGCCCAAATAGAGGCGCTTACGTGAAGGATGTGTGTGATGATGACAGAGTTTGAGCCCAGAATCGTCGGTTTCGTATGCAACTGGTGCACGTACACTGGCGCCGACCTCGCCGGCGTCAGCCGGTTCCAGTACCCGCCCAACTTCATCCCCATCAGGGTCATGTGCTCCGGCGCGGTGGACCCGATGTATGTCGTCAAGGCCCTCATAGAGGGCGCTGACGGCGTTCTGATCGGGGGCTGCCATCCGGGCGACTGCCACTACCAGTCCGGAAACTACAAGGCCCGCCGGAGGGCCACTGTCCTCAAGCAGCTGCTCAAAGACATCGGGTTGGACGAAAGAAGGGTATGGGTGAGGTGGATAAGCGCCTCCGAGGGAAAGAAGTTCGCCGACACCGTGACCGAGATGACCGAAGAGCTCAAAAGAATCGGGCCCAGCAAGCTTAGAGATGAGTGGGCGCTTTAGAGGTGATGCCGATGGACTCTGTGAAGATCGATGTCAAGGAAGGAGATTTCAACGCGGCCCTGACCCGGGCACTTGCGGCAC
>Ga0315273_10003206_pt1 | contig 19645 bp, 13 predicted proteins | sample YL17G02_0_MG_FD_205753 | JGI IMG/M metagenome (GOLD analysis project Ga0315273, IMG submission 205753) | Sediment microbial communities from Yellowstone Lake, YNP, Wyoming, USA - YL17G02_0 | ecosystem: Environmental > Aquatic > Freshwater > Lake > Sediment | place: USA: Wyoming | collected...
GGGGCACTCATTGGAGCAACCTGGGGCGCCGGATACCGCGAGCACGAACAGCCCGGCGAGACCAGCAGGCACATGAGAACGAGCCATGGAGCAGTTCCTGGAGGGGATCAAGGCCAATGTACCCCCAGCAGAGGGGTTGTCAAACGGCGGGCGGAGGGCGGGAGCTACCGGTCCTCTAGGTGCATCAGGCGCCAGACACCGCCCTCACGCTGGAAGACTGCGCGGTATTTCGGACTCGAGCTGTTGGTCAGCCCCTGCACGGTGAGGCTCAGGCGGAACTGCACCAGTGATTCAGCCGTGTCACCTTCCACTCGGGGCTGTCCACTTTCCTGCAGCACGGCCCGGAGCTTGGTAACCGTCTTCTCCTCCAGCAGCCGGCGCCACTTGACCTCTTCGTCGGAGGACATACCTGGATAGGCGTCGCGCACCCGTTTCATGTCGCGACTGTTGAGTGCCGCGACGAACGTCTCCAGCAGGCGCACTGTTTCAAGCGCTGTGTGCCGCTGCTCCTCGGCGGGGTTCGGCCGCTCAGGAGCAGGAGCCGGGGCGGACACGCTCACGGCGACGGAGCGCCGCTGCCCATCAATGGTCGCCGAAATCTCGGCGACCCCCGGCGCGTGCGCCGTGACTCGCCCGCCCGCTACGCTCGCCACCGTGGAATCGCTGCTGACCCAAGCCACCCTGCGCCCCTCTAGGCTCGCACCGTTGGCCGCGGCCGCACTGGCGACCAGCTGCAGCGACTCGCCCAGCTTGAGCGGTCCGGTCGGAGCGGAGAGCTTCAGGCTGGCCACTGGCTCGGGGATCACGGTCACCATCGCCACGCCGGAACTCGCCTCCGCCCGGGCGACGATTCGGGCCAGCCCGGGCGCGCGCCCCACCACGCGCCCCCCGATGACCGAGGCGACGCTTTCCGGCGAAACCGTCCAGGTCACCGGCTTGGCGCCCAGGAGAGCGCCCTTGGCATCACGCAGCATGGCCGAGAAGCTGCGCTCCTGCCCCACAACGACCGTGGCGGTCTCCGGCTGGATCCGGATCGTGGCGACGGCGAGAAGCTCCGCCGGCCGAGTCGTCGCGGGCCGCACGGTGATCTGCGCCGTCGCCTTGTGGCCCTCTATGCTGGCGGTGATGGTCGCCTTTCCGGCGCTCACGGCCGTCACGACCCCTGCGCTGTCCACCCGGGCAATCGCGGGCACCAAGGTCGACCAGGATACGGGCCCGCGTTGGGCGAGCACTGCGCCGTCCGCGCCAAGCTGCCGTGCATCCAACTGCACGGTTCGGCCGATGTCGAGCGTCTGGGGACCCTGCGGAATCTCGACCCGCGCCAGGACCACCGCTGGCGTTGGCGGATCCACCGGTTTGAGGCCAGCCTCACCGGCGGTGGGTCGGCCAAGGGCCGAGTCCGGCTTCCCTCCCTTCAGACTGTCGCTGGTCCCACCGCTCCCTGTCGGGCGCGTGGTATCGACCGACGGCCGACCCGTGGGCAGCTCCGTGCCGGCCTGGGGCTGGAAACGCCGCACGGACAGGAAAGCGACGACGAGGGCTGCCACACCAACCGCGGCCCATGCCAGGAACGGCTTCGGTCGCGCCGGTGCCGGTCCGAGGACCTTCGCAGTCCCCCTCCTCGCCGACGAAGCCGTCGCGGTGACAGACTGTCTGGACGGGCCGGGCGCAGCGCTTGGCGCCAACTCTGGGGCCCGTTCAGGCTCTGCCTGACGACCCAGGCTCGGCTCGACTGGTGAAACCCCCGTCCGCAACGCTTCCAGCGGCGGACGGGCAGGTGCCTCCGCTACCACCTCCGGCGACGGTAGCGGGGCCGCTGCTTCGTCGGGTAGCGGCGCCGGGGGCTCTGGCTCGCGAGTGGCCGCCGGCAGGACCGGATCGGTGGTGGAGGGGCTCACCGGGATCCGAGTGGTTGTCCGGCGTGCCGGGGGTATCGGGCTCGTCGGCGTGCTGAGCTGCGCGGCCATGGTCGCATTGGGGCCGGCCCGAGCCAGTTCGATCAGCTGCAGGCGAGCGGGGTCGTCGTGGGCCAGCGCCGGGGTACCGAAGGCGTCGTCGATCTTCGGCCAGCGCTTCTCGGGGGCCTTGGCGAGCATGCGCAGGACCGTAGCCTCGAGATCCTCAGGGATGTCCGGGTGGATCTCGCGGAGGGGCGTGGGTTCCTCGTTGAAGTGGGCGTACATCATCGCCATGGCAGTCGTGGCCGTGAACGGCTTCTGCCCGGTGAGGAGCTCGTACGCCACCACCCCCAGCGAATACTGATCCGACGCGCCCGTGACCTCCTTGCCGAGGCACTGTTCCGGACTCATATAGGCTGGCGTTCCCACCGTCACGCCGGTGAGGGTCAGCCCGGTAGCGGAGGGCGCCTTGGCGATACCGAAATCGGTCATCACCACCCATCCCTCGTCATCGAGCATGATGTTCGCGGGTTTCACATCTCGATGAATCACGCCTCGGCGGTGGGCATAGCCCAGGGCGCTCGCGGCCTGCGCCAGGATAGTCCGGGCCATCTTCACGGGCAGGTGGCCGAGCTTCCGGAGGATCGGGTCGAGCGTCTGCCCCGCGACAAACTTCATCACGAAGTAGAGCAGCGTGCTCCGCTCGTAGACTCCGTAGATGGGGATGATATGGGGGTGGTTGAGCGCCGCGGCCGTCCGGGCCTCGCGGCGGAACCGTTCCGCCAGCCCTTCGTCGATGAGCGCCGGCGCCATGACCTTGATCGCGACCTTCCGGTCCAGCGCGATATGGTGGGCAAGGTAAACCGTTGCCATACCACCGCGACCCAGCTCTGCAAGGATCTCGTACTCCCCCAGCGTCTCGTGGCGAAGCAGCTCGAGGGTGGCCTCCGAGGCGGTCTTGCGGTTCGGCAACGCCGCGACCGACATGGTGGGGACCATGCCTTGCTCCTGGGACACGTCCACGCCGCAGTTCTGGCAGAACCGTGCCCCGGAGGTGACCGCGTATCCGCAGTTAGGGCAAGTAGCCGTCTGGGTCGCCATTCTCCCTCAAGAAGTCCTACAAAGCCACTCATACAATACTCTTCAGGCGACTGGGAGACCACCTCTTGCGGGCGCCCGGGCCGGGCAATCTGAGGCTCCCGCGCCACAGGGGGCAGAGAGCCCCGTACGGCAGGCCCCGGAAAGGGGGGGTCGGGGGAATTGTCGGAAAACCGCCAGCGCCCCAGGGGAGTGGGGGCCAAGGCGACCAGTCAGGCGCCGCCGATCAGGCCGGGCTCACAACACACGGGAGAGACCTCGCATGGTACACACGCATTATCTCTGGTTCCATACGCAGAAGCGACAGGAAATCATCGACATCACCGACGAAGTGGCCGCCCAGGTCCGTGTCAGCGGAGTCCGGGAGGGGTTCGTGCTGGTGTCGGCGATGCACATCAGCGCCTCGGTATTCGTGAACGATCACGAGTCCGGGCTCTGGCACGACATCCTGGCCTGGCTCGAGGGGACGATTGCACCGTGGGATCCCGCGCGCTACCGGCACAACGAGACCGGCGAAGACAACGCCGCGGCACATCTGCGGAGCCTCACCGTGGGCCATGAGGTGATCGTCCCCATCACCAATGGTGCCTTGGATCTGGGGCCCTGGCAGCGGGTCTTTTACGGGGAGTGGGACGGTCAGCGGAAGAAGCGGGTGATCATCAAGGTGCTGGGCGAGCCGTCAGCCGCTCCTTGATCTGTGCGGCGGGCCCCTCTACCAGCCGCCAGCTCAGGAGCGCCAGCCCCAGCGAGGCCGCAGCCGCCACCGCCCCAAGCAGCAGAAGCCCGGGCAGGTCCGAGCCGGCGACACGGGGGAGGACTGCGGCGCTCAGGCCCATGGCGGTGAGCCAGAGGATCACCGGTTGGTGCCAGAGATAGATGGCGTACGAGTAGGTGCCAAGGAGACGGAGCGGTCGGGCCTCGAGGAGGCGGCCCCAGGCCCCCCCTTGCCCCCGGACCATACCCAGCACCATGAGGCAGCCGGCGAGAATCACCACCGCGGCGAGCCCGAACCCCAGCACCAGGGTGTCGTCGGCGGCGAAGTTTCGGTTCACCACCACGATGGTGACGATGACCGCGCTCGCCGCCACGATCGGCCAGCGGAGCCACCGGGCCAATGCCTCCATCCCCCCCTCTCCCTGCGCAAGGAGGGCAAAGATGGCGCCCACCGCCAGGCCGTCGCTGCGGGCCGGGAGCAGCACGTAGCTCGCCGCCATGTGGCTGGACTGGGCCAGCCCCACCCGGAGCAGGCTCGCGTCGACCACCAGCCCGGCGCACAGCACCAGCAGCGCCCGCCGGCTCAGGAGCGCCACTGCAAAGGGCCACAGGAGGTAGAACTGCTCCTCCACCGCCAGCGACCAGTAGTGGTGCATCGTGGTGGGGAGCGCCGACCAGCCATCCCGCCCGATCAGGATGTTGGTGAGCCACGAGGCAGTCCAGCCGAACGACGCCAGATTGAATTCCCGGCCGGTCAGCTGAACGGCCAGCAGCAGTGCGAGCGCGAGGTAATACGCGGGGATGATCCGAAACGCGCGGCGGAGGTAGAACCGGCGGAGCCACCCGGGCCGCCCGCGGGTCTCGAGCAGAATACCGGTGATGAGAAACCCGGAGAGAACGAAGAACAGGTCCACCCCGAGCCAGCCGGCGAGGCCCACCGCACGCAAGGCCCGGTCGGCCAGGGTAGTACCGGCCGATCCCCCCAGCAGGATGAGATGGTAGACGAACACCGACAGCACGGCGAGCCCGCGAAAGCCGTCGAGCGCCGCCAGACGCGGAGCCTGGTGGGCTTCAGCCTGACGCGCCCCGCTGCGCGCGGGGACGGTCGCCCCGAGCGGTTCGGCGACTTCGATGGCGGCCGGGGCGCTCAGGGCCGGCTCGGCGGTTGCGCAGCTCGGCTCATCACCCCGTCGGTCAGGTCCACCCGCACCCCCGCACCCGCCGCCCTCACCCGGGAGCTGCCGTCGCGAGCGAGCGAGAGAATCTCCCCGGTCCGCGCGTCACGGATGATCGCCAACGGCCACGCCCGGTCCCACCGCACCTCGGTATCCCCACCGACCCGCGTCGCGGTCACCAGCGGAGAGGATGCCGCGCTCGAAGCGCGGAGCGCCGCCGTCGGCGCCCGGAGCACGGTGAGCCCACGGCTGGTGAGCCTGAGGCCCGCCAGCCGGGCCCGGTCCCCCTCCGGGAGCGGCACCACATACGCAAACTGCCGCTCCTCGCCACCGGGCAGGTCGGGCACCCGCTCTCCCTCGAAGGAGAACGAGAACACCCGGTTGCCCGCCGCATCGAGCCCATCGATCTGCTCCGGGCCAAGCCGGGTCGGGAGCCTCGGGAGGGCATTCACCACGAACGACGGCTCCAGGATTACCCTGCCGTTGCGGATCCTGCCCCATACGAGGAGCCCCTGTCCTGCCGACGCTGCTGGTCGCACGTCCGGTCCTGTGCCACGGAATCCGAGCACGGCCATGTAGGTGTAGTCGCTGATCCACTCGGGATGGCAGTAGCTCATCAGATCCCGGAGCGTTGCCGGCGACTTGAGGGACAGCGCAGGCAGATCGATGCCCCAGGTGCCGATCCCTGCGCCCGCGTAGGGATAGCTGGCATCCGGCCCCGATGGATTGCCACAGGGGGCGTGGAGCCGCCCGAAATTGTGTCCGAGCTCGTGAGCGATGACCCCGGGTGCGCTGCCCGCCTTGTCCCACGCCACGGCTGCCGGGGCGCCGATCCAGCCCAGCCCTGCGATGCCACTGCTGTAGGTCGTCGCCACGATGCTCACGTACTCGTCCGGGCTGCCGTCCGCAGCCTGCAGGGCGCTGGTCTCGTTCAGGATCTGCCCCCAGGCACCGCTGTTGTCGTTGGCATCGAGCACCGCGGCGGCGGTGGTATACACGGACCGCACGGTGATGTTGGCCGTCGATAGCGGAAACATCTGCCTTGCCATGGCAGCGAAGACGTCCTTGTTGGCGTTGTTGACCTGGCCGGTAAGGTTGTTCACCGACTGCTTGACCGGCACGAAGCGCAGATTGAAGACCGGCACGACCTGAACGGTGACGGACTGACGGGCGTTGCTGCCAGGCCACTGGTTGTCCGTCTCGTCCGTCTCCGCGACGGCATCGCGGGGGTCGACTTCGACTTGGTAGGCAAGCCCCGCGACCACCCGGGCAGCGGGTATCAACAGGTTCCACGAAGCGGAAAGGGTTGCGGTATCGACCGCCTGGGGCACGCCGGTGCCCGGGGCTGCCACATCCAGCGAATCCACCTGGGTCACACCATCGAACACCCGGACCCGCACCGGCGGCGCCACGGTGTTCGCGGAATTGGCGGTGACGAACACCCGGAGCAGCGCATCGCGATTAGCGACCATGGGCACCGAATTGTCCGCACGCTGGGTGCTCTGGATCAGCTGCACGCCCGCGATACGGAGATTGAGGGTGAGGGCGGGGCCTCCGGAGTAGGTGACGGCCACACCCATTGAGTCGCCGGCGTTGAGGATGACGCTGTCCGCCGAGCTCTGCCCGGTCCACGTCTGCCCCTGGGCATTCACGTAGCTGGGTGTGACGTAATACACGCCGACCCCGAGCCCAGAGAGCTGGGTGGTGGCCGTAAGCAAGCGGCCGTATCCCGCGGGGCCGCTCACCGTAACCCGTGCGGCGGTTCCGGCGGGGAGGCCACTCACCTGCACCGCGAGGGTCGCGCTGGTGCTGGGGACTGTGCCTCCATCCTTTGCACCGCCGCTGCAGGCGAGGGCCAGAGTCAGGAGTACTAGCAGTACCGAGTGCCGAGTACCGAGTGCCGAGTACCTGGCCCGTCTAGAGGCACTCGGTCCTTGGGACTCGGCACTCGGTACTTCAGTTCGACGCATGGACACCACTGCCTCCGCCGTTCCGGGTCGCGCCGAACGCCGGCGACTCGAGTGGGAAAGCCCGAGGGCTGTCGACTGGGGCCCGCGCCTCTCGGGTCGAACACGCCGCGACGGCGGCGAGGCCGCCGCGCAGGTGGCCGAAAAGACTGGACATGACCGGGCTCACGACATCATGACTGGAAAAAACCGGGCCAGACTGTGGGTCTGACCCGGCGGTGGCTCTCCTGCGATGTGAACTGGGTGTGCCGCGATGGCGGTGCTGGGGATCACCAGCACAAACCTATACAGCACATCGTCTTAGGATCCGCCGTCACCCGGCCCGCCGGGCCGGGGCGAGCGCTCGCTGTCCCGCGCCTCCGGCGGGGCCGACACGACCCGATTGCGGCCCGACTCCTTGGCCTGGAAGAGTCTCGCATCCGCCCGGTCGAGCAGGTCTTCTGCCTGAGTGCCGTCGTAGCCATAGGCTGCGAGCCCGATACTGATGGTGATACGCCCCACCTCCGACCGACGGGGAATGGGGACGGGGAGCGCCGCGACGGTCCGGCGGATTTCCTCGACGCGTTCGTAGGCAGCCGCCGAATCCATGCCGGGGAAGAGAGCCACGAACTCCTCGCCGCCGTAGCGCACCACCAAGTCGCTCTGGCGGATCGCCGCCAGGATGGCGCGGGCGACGAGTCGAAGCGCCACATCGCCGGCGGCGTGCCCCCAGGTGTCGTTGAACTTCTTGAAGTGATCGACGTCGATCATCGCGAGCGCGACCGGCTCGCGGTAGCGCCGCGCCCGCGCCAGTTCCGCCTGTACCCGCTCGTCGAAGTAGCCGCGATTGGGGACACCGGTCAGCCGGTCGCTCCACGACTGGCGCCGCAGCCACTGGCTCCGGAGCACGATGGCCGCGGCCAGCAGGGTGGCGACCGCCAGCAGCACCAGCCGCGAGATCTGGGTCGCCCAGTCGAACTCGCCATAGCCGTGGCGATCGAGCGTCGGGTCCAGCAGGTCGTAGCTCAGGTGCGCGATCAGCACCAGCCCCAGGTACTGCACCGTGGCGGCCAGTCCAGCCGCCAGACTGATCCGGGCATCATAGCGGAGCGCGGTCGCCCCGAGGGCGATGAAGTAGACCTCGAACAGCAACCGATTGTTGACGGCGGTGATCGGTTCGCCCATGAACAGGAAGGCGGCGAGACCGGTGCTCACCAGGGTCACATCCAGAAGACTGGTAGCGAGGCCCAGCCAGGGACGGTAGAAATCACGGCGCAGGAGGACCTGGACCCCGAGCGACAGGGCCAGCGCCGCGAGGCAGGTGAGGATCCCGACCACCCCGGCGGGGAGATAGGGGCCGAGCAGCAAGTTCACGACCGGGATCGGCAGCAACAGCAGGATCAGGACGGTCCGCACCCGCGCGACGATCAACTCGCCTTCTGCGCCGGCGTCGATTTGCAGCGGATCGGGACGATCCAGCAGCTGCCCCCAGGGAGTGGATTCGCCGACTGGCACGAGACCCTCTACCTCGACGAAAGCCTTGGAGCGGCGGCGAGAGTGATGGTAGCCGGTCGCCATCGCGTCACATCAGCCGGTACGTCGGGCCGCTGCCGCCCTCACGCGGAGTCCAGCGCGGGCCGAGCACGTCGGTCGCCTTGCAGTCGATGCAGTTCGGCGCGTTCACCCGGAGCTCCTCACCTACCCGCTCATAGACCCCGGCCGGACAGAGATGGCTGTAGAACTCGGCCACCTCGGGCGTCAGGTCCCTGCCGACGAGCAGGTGCTGGGGGACCGTGTCGCGGGTCGCGTTGCCGGACTTGAACACCGCGTCGAGTTTGCTGAAGGTGAGGACGCCATCGGGGGTGAACGGCGGCTCGGCGGTTCGGCGGCTCGGCGGCTCGGCCATTCGCTCCCGCTCGGCATCTTCATGCATGGCAATCCGGCCACCGGGAATGCGGCCGCCGGTGAGCGTCATCAGTCCTGCCTTCAGGCCGCCGAGCAGGAACCCGTCCTTGAACGCCAGCCGCATGTTCCGGGTACGGTAGAGGTCCTGAAGCACGTAGCTCTCGTTCACCAGGCGGTCGTAGGTGGCAAGGCTCTGCGCCGACACATCGTCCGCCTTGATGGCCTGGAGAGCGGCACGGGCCGCGTACATCCCCGACTGCATGGCGTAATGGATCCCCTTGAGCGAGGGCACATCCACGAAACCGACAGTATCACCTGCCATCAGCAGGCCTTCCCCCGAGCGCCGGGCGGGCAGCGCATAGAAGCCGCCCTCCGGGATGGTCTTGGCCCCCCATTCCTGGAGCTCGCCGCCCTGGAGGCAGCGACGCACCAGCGGGTGGCTCTTGAGCCGCTGCAGCAGCACGTGGACGTCCAGATTGGCCTCCTGGTAATCCAGTCCCACCACGAGGCCGAGCGCCACCAGATCCGGACCGAGCGGGTAGAGGAAGCTCCCGCCAAAGGCAGTGGAGGGCAGTGGCCATCCCAAGGTGTGGATCACCCGGTCGAGTGGTTGCGTGACCCGCCAGACCTCCTTTACGCCGAGTGCGAAAACCTGCGGATTCTCCGAGCGGATCCCCTGCCACTCCCGGTAGGCCTGGCCCAGAGTGCCGCGGGTCCCTTCGGTCAGTACTGTGATCTTCGCGGTGATGTCGGTAGGCTCCTGATAGCTGCCGGTGGGTTGCCGCTCGCGGTCGAGTCCGGTGGGGGTGGTCCGGACACCCTTCACCGCCTGACCCTCGACGAGCAGCGCGTCGGCTGGAAACCCCGGAAAGACATTCACACCGAGGGACTCCGCCTGCTCGCCCAGCCAGCGGACCAGCTCGCAGATCGAGGCGGTGTAGTACCCCTGATTGTGCATGGTGGGCGGAGTCGGGATCCTCAACGAGCCGTCGGGTGTGAGATAGTACACCGACTCTCCGCTGACCGGCTGGCGGAACGGGAAGTCGCTGTCCGTGAGGTCGGGGAAGAGCTCCCGCAGGGCACGGGGGTTCACCACGGCCCCGGAGAGATTGTGCTCCCCCAGGCTTCCCGCCTTTTCCAGTACGCCGATGTTGAGTTCGGGAAAGCCCGATCCCTGCGCCTGCTCCCGGCGCACCAGTTTCGCGAGCTCAATGGCCCCGGCGAGACCGGCGGGCCCGGCTCCGACAAACAGCACATCCATGTCGAGCGCCTCCGCGCTCGGTGCCTGGGCGAGGATCAGTTGCTCGATCGGCAGGGGGCGCTGGTAGCGCCGGGGGAGAATCGAGGTCACGGAGGACCGCTCCTTGGGTGGGCGGGAGGGTGGCAGAATATAAGGCGGTAGTGCGGGAGGGCGGGAAGATGGTGGCAGGGTTGGAGGGTAAGGCGGGAAGAAGGTACCCCGTGAGAGGATAGATTCCCGGCCGTTCCGCTATTCCGCCAGCTCACCGGTGAGCTCATGGCATTCAGGAGCGATTGACCATGGATCTGCGCGAGACATTCCACGACCCATGGGTGTGGGGCCAGTTGGGGCTCTTCGCCGTCGTGCTCGTGCTGCTGCCCTGGGCGGCGCAGACGGTCGAGCCCGGCGGCGTATTCGGCTTCGTGGCCCAGGCAAGCCCCGGGCGGCGCTCGCCAGGCGCTGTGCCGTTCGTTGCCGGACTGTTCATCTCGATGTACGCCGTGGTGAGTCTCGGCCGAAATCTCACCCCTGCGACAACTCCGGTGGAACATGGTGAGTTGATCCGCAGGGGCCCGTACGCGCGGGTGCGGCACCCGATCTATTCCGGGCTGATCCTGATCCTGTGGGGACTCGGCTGGTGGACGAGCAACTGGCGGATGGGCCTGGTCACCGGCCTGCTGTCGTGGGCTTACTTCGACCGGAAGGCCACGGTAGAGGAACGGAAACTTAGGACCCGCTATCCCGCCTATCCCGACTACGCGGCCGGGGTTCCCAAGTTGTTTCCCCGCCTCTGGCGCTAAGGTCGCGCATCGGGACGGGGGAGTTCTCACCCCGGTTATTATCCGGCATGCATCCAGCGCCGATCCCTGGCTTTCGCGCGGTTCCCTTCACCGGCGTCATCTACGTCATGGCGGAGGCGGCGCGGCACGGCTACCGCTATGGTCATCCCGAATGGTGCAATCTGGGCCAGGGTATGCCCGAGACGGGCCCCCTCGCCGGCGCGCCCCCCAGAGTCGAGGAGGTGCATATCACCCTCGACGACCAGGAGTACGCCCCGGTTCCCGGCATTCCGGAGTTGCGTCAGGCGGTCGCCGCCCTGTATAACACGCTCTACCGCCAGGGCAAGCCGTCGCAATACACCGAGCGCAACGTCTGCATCTGCGGCGGAGGGCGCGGCTCTCTCACCCGCGCCGTCGCGGCACTGGGCGAGATCAACCTCGGCCACTTCCTGCCTGACTACACCGCGTATGAGGAGCTGCTCGACATCTTCAAGCTGTTCACCGCCATCCCCATTCTGCTTGATAGCAAGCGCGGGTATGAGTTCTCGGTCGAGGAGCTGCGCCGGGAGATCACCGGCCGAGGCCTCTCCGCCGTCCTACTGTCAAACCCGAACAATCCCACCGGGAAGGTCATTCGCGGCGAGGAGCTGCAGGGCTGGGTGGCGACGGCGCGGGAGCTGCAATGCTCGCTACTGCTGGACGAGTTCTACTCGCATTACGTCTGGGCCAAGGACTCCAATTCCGTGTCCGCCACCCAGTACGTGGAGGACGTGGACCGGGATCCGATCATCATCTTCGACGGCCTGACCAAGAACTGGCGCTATCCCGGCTGGCGTTGCACCTGGATCGTGGGACCGCGGACGGTGATCGACGCGGTCTCGAGCACCGGGTCCTTCCTGGATGGCGGCGGCAGCAAGCCGCTGCAGCGCTCGGCCGTACCCCTGCTCGATCCGGAGATCGCGCGGGCGGAGACCGCCGCGATCCGCACCGCCTTCCTCAAGAAGCGAAAGATCCTGCGGGCCGGGCTCAAGGCGGCCGGAATGCGCTTCGATCTCGATTCGGAGGGGACGTTCTATTGCTGGGCGGATGTCTCCCAGCTCCCGCCGTCGATCAACGACGGGATGTCGTTCTTCAAGGCGGCGCTCAAGGAGAAGGTGATCTGCGTCCCGGGGGAGTTCTTTGATATCAATCCCGGCAAGCGGCGGAGCGGCCGCCCCAGCCGGTTTCGGCAGTATGTGCGGTTCTCGTTCGGGCCCGAAGAGGCCTCGGTCGCGGAAGGGGTGGTGCGGATTCAGCGCCTGGTGGAGCGGACGAGAAACGAGGCGGGGGCTGCAGCGTCGTAGGACCGCGCGCACGGCAAGCAGCCCGCCGGTTCTTCGTCAGCCCACCGGCACCCGCCCTCGAGGAATCCACCGGAATACCGGATAGCTCAGCGCGAGCAGGCCGAGCGCCCAGCGAGTATTGAGTGGATCGCCGATGACATTCCCCAGCAGGAACCCCAGCGCCCCGAACACCAGCAGCCACGTGACTACCGGGTAGCCCCAGGCGCGGTACGGACGCGGCGTGTCCGGCTCACGCCACCGAAGCACGAGCACCGAGATGAAGGAGAGCATGTAGTTCAGCACGAAGAAGAACGCGGTCACCGCCAGCACCTGGTCGAACGTCCCCGAGACCAGCAACGCCGTCGTGAAGAACGCCGAGAGCACCAGGGCCGCCACCGGCGAGCCACCACGGCTCACCTGGCGCATCGCGGACCAGAAGAGCCCGTCCTCGCTCATCGCGTGCGGCACGCGACTCGTGATGAGGATGATGGCGCTCGCGGCGCTGAGGAGCGACAGGATCAGGACCACCCGCACCACGGTCTCGCCGGCGGGTCCGAAGACCTCGCGCGCCGCGGTGGCCGCCACCAGAGTCTCGCCCGCCATCCGCCCGATGGGCAGCACGTGCAGGTAGGCGAAATTGAGCAGCAGGTAGATGAAGATGATCAGCACCACCCCGCCGGCCATCGCCCGCGGAATCTGCCGGCCGGGATCCCGGACCTCTCCACTGAAGTAGAGCATCCCGTTCCAGCCGTCGTAGGTATAGATCACGCTCTGCATCGCGATGATCACTGCCGCGAAGGTGGGTGCGGCAGCGGCAACCGGCGCCACCTCCGGCCGGGCCGGTGCGGCGGCAAAGAGGCACGCCAGGCCGAGTCCCACCAGTACCAGGACCTTCAGCAAGCTCGTCACCTGCTGGGTTACATCACCGGTCCGGATGCCGATTGCGTGAATGAGGGTGAACGCGAAGGTCACGAACACCGCGGTCACCACCGACCATGGGGCGAAGGCAGGGACCAGCACGCCGAGATAGTCGCCGATGGAGATGGTGACGACGGCCATCGAGCCACAGGAGGAGATCCAGTCGCTCCAGCCGATGACGAAGCCGGTGTAGTCGCCCAGCGCGCGCCGCGCGAAGACGTACTGGCCCCCCGATCGAGGCACCATGGCCCCGAGTTCGGCAAGGGTCAGCGCCCCGAGGAGGGCGTAGAGTCCCCCGCCGAACCAGGCGGCGAGGAACCAGACGGGATTCGGGAGCCGGGTGGCAACCTCGCCCGGCGTGCGCAGGATGCCGATGCCGATGGCATTGCCGATGATGACGGCCACACCGAAGGCGACGCCGAGGATCTGAAGCAGCCGCCCCCGCTGAGGCGGGGAGATTTCGGCAGGAGTGGCCGTCACGGAATCCCGCGGAGAGGGTTGGGGAGGCCAATGGTGACCCCTATTCGCCGCGGAGCTTCTTCACTTCGGCGGTGAGACGGGGGACGATCTCGAACAGGTCGCCCACGATGCCGTAGTCGGCCACCTTGAAGATCGGGGCGTCCTTGTCCCGATTGATGGCGACAATGGTCTTGGCGGTGCGCATCCCGGCGAGGTGCTGGATTGCCCCCGAGATCCCCACCGCGACATAGAGACCGGGGCTCACCGTCTTGCCGGTCTGTCCTACCTGCGATCCGTGATCCCGCCAGCCGGCGTCGACCACCGCCCGGCTGGCCCCGACGGCCGCGTTCCCCAAGGCGGCCGCCAACTCTTCCAGCAGCTTGAAGTGTTCCGGCCCCTTCAGACCGCGGCCGCCGGAGACCACGATCGGCGCCTCGGCCACATCCAGGGCGGCGGTGGCGGCGGCCTTGATCCCGGTCACCTTTACCCGCTGGGTAAAGGCGGGGATGGCTGCATTGGCAGCGGCGCCGGCCTTCGGGGATTCGAGCGGCTGCATCGTGTTGGGACGGATGGAGAGGATCGCCGGGGTGCCGTCGAGTCGGAGGCGCTGCAGCGCCTTGCCGGCGTACAGCGGACGGGTCACCACGACCTTCCCGCCTTCCGCGCCGAACTCGGTCACGTCGGTCGCCAGACCGACGCCGAGCTTTGCGGCCACCCGTGGCGCGAGATCGCGCCCTGTGGCCGTGGCGGCGAAGACGATCGCTGCCGCCGCTCTTCCCGCCTCGGCGACCACCGCGGCGCAACCGTCCGGATTGTAGAGTGTGAAATCCGGATGCGTGGCGGTCAGTACTCGGTCCGCCCCGAAACGACCCAGTTCATCCATTCCGGCCACTGCCCCACTGCCGCAGACGATCGCGTCCACTGTTGCCCCGAACGCGTCGCCGAGCCGCCGAGCCGCCGAGACCACTTCCAGGGACACCTTGCGCAGCGCTCCGTCGCGCTGTTCCGCGACCGCTAGGATCGTGGCCATCAGATCGCCTTCGCTTCTTCACGGAGAAGTCGGATCAGCACCGGGACCGCGTCGGCGCCCTCGCCGACGATCTGTCCGGCCTTCCGCTCCGGAGGGAGGGACAAGCCCAGCGCCGTCACCGTGCCCGCGCCCAGCCTGGTCGGCTTGACGTCGAGCGGCTTCTTCTTGGCCGCCATGATGCCCTTGAGCGAGGGAAGTCGCGGGGTGTTGAGACCCTTGTCACAAGTGAGCACGGCCGGGAGGGCCGCGGTCGCAACCTCGACGCCGCCTTCCACTTCGCGCTCAGCCTCGAGCGCGCCGTTGGCCACCGTGAGATGCGCCACCGAGGTGACGCATGGCAGTCCGAGCAACTCGGCGACCATCACCCCCACCTGGTGGTTGCAGTCATCCACGGCGAGCTTGCCGAAGAGAATGAGATCGTAGCTGCCGCCCTTGAGCTCGAGCGCGAGGGCCCGGGCCACTTCCAGCCCGTCAGCGGTTCCGGCGGCCTGCAGGAGGACGCCCCGATCGAACCCCATCGCGAGCGCCGTCCGGATCGTCTCCTGCGCAGCGTCGCCGCCCAAGGAGTAGACCACCGTCTCGCCGGTGCCGGCGGCCTCACGGAGCTTGAGCGCCTCTTCGAGCGCGTACTCGTCATAGGGGTTGGGGACGAACTTCACCCCGGCTTCGTCGATCGACTTGCCATCCGGCGCCAGTACGATCTTGGTCGTGGTATCGGGAACCCGCTTCAGGCAGACGGCGATGCGCACTCGGGTGACCTCAGCGTGCAGGCCCGGCACCAGGCAGCATGAATTCGCGACCGCAGCGGACCGATCGCCGGGCGAAAGGAGCCGATCGGCTGCGCCGAAAAGCTAGCCGACGCCACCCCAAGGTGCCAACGGGAAGCCCCGTGTGGCCCGACAGCCCGGTCCCCCGGCCACCCCCTGTGCCAGGAGCCGGTGCTCACTCCTCGCGCGGATCAGCGGGCATCTCAAGCGCAAGACTCGCCCTGGAATGGCACAGTTGCGCCTGGGGAACGCAGGAGCAGCCAGGTGCAGGCCTGAACTGGGCGAAACCACGGTCCGACCATGGGCGCCAAAGGCGAACTCTGCGCGCCCAGGTGCCCGAGCAGCACTTTCCAAACCAAGATATTCAGTCGCGGCGGCGCCCCGTCCAACACCGCCATCCCAGCGACCGCCTGGTCAGTCCGCTTCCGCGGCCCCGAAGCTCCGGCTCAGCACCACCTTCAGCGTCCGTGCGTTCATCGGCGTCAGGAACCGTTCAAGCGTTGCTGTATTCCGATTCTCGTTGAACGTCCCGAAGATGGCCGCGTGGGAATCGAAAAGGTTGGTCACGACCGTGTTGACTTCCCAGGCGCCGAGGGTGATCCCCGCCCGAGCGCTCGCGGTAAAGTAACTGTCGAGAGGCTGCGTCTCATTGGCCTCGTCACCCCTGAGCCACTGACTTCCGGTATAACGTCCATCGACGCCGATCCCGAGCCAGCGGTTCACCTTGTAAAGCGCCCCCCCCTTGATCTGGTGAGCCGGCACCAGCGGAATGCGCGCACCTACGCCGACCGCGTTAGGCCCGGCCAGGGAACTGGTCTGAAACTGGGAGTCCGCGCGGATGCTGAAGATGTCTGCGGCAGTGCGGTAGGTCGCCCAGGTGAAAGCGTAGTTGGCGTACAGCGAAAGGCGCTCCGAGGGGAAGGCCTGGAGCCCGACCTCCACGCCTTCGCGACGGGTGTCGCCGATGTTGGTGAAGTATCCCTGGAAGGTGGCATTCTCGGACTGAATGAACCCGATGTCGTCGCGCACATCGGTCCGATAGGCGGAGGCGGTGACGATGGCGCTTCCGACGACGAGCTTGCCGCCGATCTCCCAGGTCGTCGCGACCACGGGCTTGAGCGGCGGGTCGTCTCCGAGCGCGAAGGGAAGCGGGCAGGCCGCGAGGGAGTCGGCGCAGGCCAGCTCCAGCACGGCGGGAGCGCGGAAGGCCTGGCCCCAGGAGCCGTAGACCGATGCGCCGGAGCCGACGTCGACGCTTACGCCGACGCGTGGGCTCAGCCGCTTGAACGTGCTGGTCGTGTCGGCGGACGGATCGAGCAGGTCCTGGAACGGCACGCGGATGTAGTCGTAGCGGGCGCCGCCGGAAAGGGTGACCCTCCCCGCGCGATAGTCGAGCAGCGAATAACCCGCCGCGTCCCGGCTCGGACTCTTCACATCGGTGGTCAGGCTGTCGTCGAGGGTAACGGGATCCTCCTCGAGCAGCTGCACGTGGACCCGGTTGGTGTTGGCGTCGAGGCCGGCACGAAGGGAAAGGACACCGGTGCCGACCGGCGTGGCCCAGCGCCAGTCCGCGCTGCCGCCGACCGTGCGATTGTTGGTGAACGACCGGACGTTGTCATCCGGCGCCTGATTGACGTTGAACCGTTCCGCGTTGGTCCGGCGGTGATACAAGCCGAAGTTGAACCGGCTGCTGCCCGCGAGGATGAAGCCGTGAGCAGCGGCCTGCAGGATGTCGAGATCTTCGAAGTCCCCGATGGTGAAGTTCGTCTGGGGATCGGTGTTGAAGATCGACTCCGGGAGCGACCCCGCCGCCTCGGTCCGGGACTTCGCCCCGAAGGCCTGAACGCTCACACCCGAACGCTGCCCCGACTTCCCCAGATTCACGAAGCCGTTGTAGTTCTCCGCGGAGGTCGCCTCTCGCCATCCGTCCTCCCGCTCGTAGCCGCCCGCCGTGTAATAGCTGACCCCCCGCTTCGTGAGGCCGGAGACGCTCCCCTCACCTGACCAGTTGCCGAACGAGCCGCCGGATGCCTCGAGGTGGCCGCTGAACGGCCCCTGTCCGCGTCGCGTGATCAGGTTGATCGCTCCGCCGAGTGAGTTAGGACCGAGCAGTGAGGCGGTGCCGCTCAGCAGCTCGATCCGCGCGATATGTTCCATCGGGAGCAGGTCGAAGTTCACTTCGGCTGCATCAGGTTCGTTCTGGCGGACACCGTCGAGAAAGACCGAGACCCCTGGGGGCAGGCCGACCACCGGGCCGACGTTCCACCCGCGGGTGCTGAGATTGAGCTTCCACGGCGTGCCGAGATCGTCGTAGAGCGAAATGCCGGGTTGGGTGGCGAGGGCGTCGGTCAGCAGCCGCGGTTCCCAGGCGTCGATCTCCTTGCCGGTGACGGTAGAGATCCGCGCGGGGATGCCGGAACCGATCGAGACACCGGCGGTCGGCAGGATCGAGCCCACGACTTCGATCGGTTCGAGCTCCACGGCCGTCGTGTCCTTGCGGGTGTTGGCAGGCTGCTGCGCCGCGAGGGGCAGAACAACGGTCAGGGCCAGGAGGACACTGGTCGGGAAGGATCGCATCGTCAGGAAGGTGGGAAGAAGAGTGCCGGGGTCGCCGCCGTGGGGCCGGAGCGGCCGGACTAGAACGCGGAGAGCCCCGTGATGCTCTCGCCCAGGATCAGGGAGTGCATGTCATGGGTCCCCTCATAGGTATAGACCGACTCGAGGTTCGCGAGGTGCCGCATCGAGTGGTACTCCGCAAGGATCCCGTTGGCGCCGAGCAGGCGGCGGGCTTCCCGGGCGCATTCACAGGCGATATTCACGTTGTTGCGCTTTGCGAGCGAAACCTGCGCCGGAGTCATCGTGCCCCGGTCCTTGAGCCGGCCCAGTTGCAGGGCGAGCAGCTGCGCCTTGGTGACTTCGGTCAGCATGTCGGCCAGGCGCACCTGCTGGATCTGGGTTTGGGCGATCGGCCGGTCGAACATCACCCGCTGGCTGGCGTACCGGACCGCTTCGTCATAGCACGCCATGGCAGCGCCGATGGCCCCCCAGGCGATCCCGTAGCGAGCCTGGGTGAGGCACATGAGTGGGCTCTTCAGGCCACCGGACCCGGGCAGGAGGGCGTCCTTCGGCACCCGCACATCCTGGAGCACCAGCTCACTCGTGTCCGAGGCCCGCAGCGACAACTTACCCTGCTGATCGCGGGCGGTGAAGCCGTGCAGGTTGGTCGGAACGATGAATCCGCGTACCGACGTCGCATCCTTCAGGTCACCGGTCTTCGCCCAGATGATAGCCACCGTTGCCTGCGAGCCGTTGGTGATCCACATCTTCGCGCCGTTCAGGATCCAGCCCTCGGGCGTCTCGCGCGCCGTGGTGATCATCCCGGCGGGATTGGAGCCGAAATCCGGCTCCGTCAACCCGAAGCACCCGATCTCCCGACCGGCCGCGAGGGCGGGCAGCCAGCGCCGCCGATGTTCCTCGGACCCGAAGGCATGGATCGGATACATCACCAGGGACCCCTGCACCGAAGCGAAGGAACGGATCCCGCTGTCGCCCCGCTCCAGCTCCTGCATGATCAGCCCGTAGGCCACGTTGTTGAGGCCGGCGCAGCCGTAGCTCTCCGGCAGATTCGCGCCCAAGATGCCCAGTTCGGCCATCCCCGGGATCAGCGCCTTGGGGAAGCGGCCCTCAAGATAGCATTCGCCGATGACCGGCATGACGTGACCGTCCACCCAGGCGCGAACCGTATCACGGATCGCCCGCTCCTCTTCACTCAGAAGCGATTCCATGTCGTAGAAGTCGACGCCGGTGAACTGGGGCATGGTGGGGGGTCGGACCTGGTGAAGGGCTGTCGGCTATCAGCTATCGGCTATCGGCTATCAGCATACAGCCGATAGCCGAAAGCCGATAGCCGATAGCCGATAGCCGAACTCAATCGACACGGACCGCCCGAGGCGTAATCCCCATCGCGCGGGCCATGCGGCGGAACTCGCTCCCATGGTCCACCGCACGGCCGGTCTCGGCCTGCCATTGATGAATCATCTCATGCAGCAGGGTCTCTCGCACCCCCCGCCACCCATCGCGCCGCAAATGCCGGCGGCTGATCCCGATGTGAATCGGGCGCCCGGTCCTTCGCTGCATCCGGAGCTCACCCAGACGGGTCCGCATCCGCGGCGAGAGGTGGATGGGGATCTCCTCCAGGCACCCGTCGAAGTGGGCACGGTTCAGCTCAGCATGCAGCCGCTGAAGCTCCGCCACGCTCGCCTCCTCCCCCGGCCGCGGGCGAGAGGGGCGCGTCTCCGGAGTGTCGGCTGGCGCATGGTCCTCGGCCGGGAACGCGAGAAAGATCCGGCGCGCCTCGAGCCGCTGTGGTCGGCGCGTCCCCGGACGGACAAAGC
>Ga0315273_10003207_pt1 | contig 19644 bp, 30 predicted proteins | sample YL17G02_0_MG_FD_205753 | JGI IMG/M metagenome (GOLD analysis project Ga0315273, IMG submission 205753) | Sediment microbial communities from Yellowstone Lake, YNP, Wyoming, USA - YL17G02_0 | ecosystem: Environmental > Aquatic > Freshwater > Lake > Sediment | place: USA: Wyoming | collected...
TCTCGCCAAGCATTGTTAAGTCAGTGTTGGGTGGTGAAGAAATGACACCGATCAGCATCATGTTGAAGACCGTAATGGTTCAGAGATACGATTTCTAAGGAAATCGCAATCTAAGAAAGGGGCATATGCCCCTTTCTTATGAATAACTTTTAGGTAGTGATAAATACAAGTTGCTGCGGGAATAGCTCAGAGGCAGAGCGGAACGTTGCCAACGTTCAGGTCGAGATTTCGAAATTCTTTTCCCGCTCCATTTAAATTAAGGATTCATCATGAAGAAATCGTTATTGTTATTGACAGCACTTGCATTCTCTTTCGGTACTATGGCAGCAACCGCTCCAGCAGCACCAGCAGCACCAGCTAAGGCAGCTTCGGCCGCCGCACCAGCAAAGGCAGCTTCGGCACCAGCTAAGAAGGCAAAGAAGGCAAAGAAGGCTGCACCGGCAAAGAAGGCTGCACCAGCTAAGGCAGCTTCGGCACCAGCTAAGAAGTAAATTCTACCGTTCGGTAGACACCTATGTGATAAATACATATATTATCACATAGGTATTTTTATGACTAAAATTATTATCTCTTTATTATTATCACTTTTTTCATTATCGGTATTCGCAACCGATATGGTATTACCTATTCGCGGCGTAGCAGACGGCGATACAATTAGAACAACACTAAAGTTACCATGTCCGTTATGTGCCGCATCGGTTAGAATTCGCGGTATAGATACCCCGGAAACAAGTTATCTAGCGAAGTGTCCAGCAGAAAAGGCAAAAGGATTAGAAGCCAAGGCATATTTAATTAAGATTACGGCCGGCCAGACAGAAATGACGGCTCGTAATATCAAATGGGACAAATACGGTGGTCGCATTGATGCTGCTGTTGAAATTAACGGGGTTGATGTAGGTGCAGATATGATTAGTAAGGGATTTGCGAAACCTTACACAGGCGCAGGCCCAAAATCAGATTGGTGTAAGTGACAGCAATAAATTGATGTGCTATAATTAGCATGTAAATAAGGATACGCCCTTATAGCTCAGTTGGTAGAGCGCCAGTTTTGTAAACTGGATGTCCCGTGTTCGAATCATGGTGGGGGCACCAAATAATGAAATTTTTTAATTGTTTAAAATGTGGTGATTCACATAAAATTGATAATAGGTCAAAGAATAAATATTGTTCAATCAGGTGTCAGATTGATTACCAATATGATCAGATTATTGCAGAATGGAAAATAACTCATGATGCCAGAAGTGGAACCGGCACTGCTCCTTGGTTAAAAAGATATCTGTTCGAGAAGCAAGGTGGGTCTTGTAATTGTTGTAAGAATACCGAATGGTTAGGTAAACCGATAAATCTTGAATTAGAACATAAAGACGGAAACGGAGTTAATGACCACGAAGATAATCTAGAATTACTTTGCCCAAATTGCCATAGTTATACACCTACATATAAGGGCAGGAACCGTGGAAACGGAAGACATACTCGTCGAGAAAGATATAAAGAAGGTAAAAGTTTTTGAAAGGTATAAAATGTCACAACTAAGAATTGATGCGAATGATATGTTCACGATTGATATCACCGTTCGTGAAAGTGATCCATATACCAAGGCAGTCTTTGTAAAATTTGAAAGAAATTATCTTCCAGAATCCAGGCAAGGATGCGACGAAATGTTTCTTACTACGGATCAGTTAGAGAGCCTTGGTAGATTTCTGTGCCGCCAAGCAGATGAGATTCGTCGAGCTCGCCATCCGCAGCACTTAACAATTTACTCTGTAGATACGCCTAAACCGTCTTATAAATAGTATCTGCACGAGGGGTGAATGCCACCTCTGGTTTCAATCTTATGGGAAGATTGACATAAACTATGTGGTCATATTTCAGCAATATAAGGGATAGATGGCCGAAGATAATCGTTGTACGGTGCCTTTTACAGAGCCATTTAGTGTTTCACTTGATAGAAGGTTAGTCACAGCATGTTGTAAAGTAAACATGCATCCGTTTGATGAGACCACCGGTCTTCTGCCACCGCAGGTTATAGAATTAAGAAAATCAATTCTAAATAACGAAAGAAGTCCACATTGTTCTGCATGTTGGAAAAGAGACGACGAGACTGGTCTGACTCATAGACAACGCCATTCATTGCATTTTAGAAATCCCGAATATTGGAAAAATAAATGGGAAACACTTACACCTGAAGATCCAGTAACATCGGTTATGTTGGCATTTTCAAATAAATGTCAGTTAATGTGTATCTATTGTTCTCCCGGCGTATCGAGCATGTGGGAGAATGCACCCGAAAAGTTATTACCATTTAAGCATCGTTTTATAAAAATAGAAAATCCGCCTATCGATATTAATGATGTGGCAGATATAGATAATATGAGGCGCATTGTTGTCAGCGGTGGCGAGCCAATGCTAGAACCACAAGCAGTTAATTTTCTACAAACACTGAGACCAAATCCAAACAGAGATTTAGGAATAATTACCAATCTATCATATGGTGATGCAGTTTTTGGTACATTATGTGAAATCGTTGAAAAACATCAACGAATGGATGTTATGTCAAGTTTAGATTCGGTTGGTGATAATGTAACAAGAAAATATATAAATTGGGATCTATGGTCGAGGAATTTCAAGGCATTGATTCCGAGTTTTATAGAGAGAGTGAAAGTATATCCAAAGATTTCTCTTGGCGTAATTATTACCGTTACCATATTAAATTATAAAGATGTACAGGGCGTAATTGAATATATATTATCATTTAGAAAACAGGGTATTAAAAATCTTGTATTCGTAATTAGTCCTATAGCCGATCAGACATTGGTGTCTATTAAATCTGGTAGACCAGATCCATATTATAGTGTACAATTGTCAATGGAAGACAATAATCTTCTTGATGAAAAAGAGAAGAAGCAAATTGAATCTTACAATAAATACCTTAAGGGTATTACTGTAGATGAAGAATTGGAAAAGTTAACACAGGCATATCTGGAAGTATATTTGAAATAATGCGGGATTGGCATATTGGTTGTGTCCTAGCCTTCCAAGCTAGTCAAAGGAGTTCGATTCTCCTATCCCGCTCCAAATTTAACTACGAAAGAAACTATGAGATTTAAGTTTATAATTACTGCGTTTTCACTCGTATCGATTTCTGCATATTCGCAGACTACTATTCCAACTATTCCAGTTGATCCGCGCTGTGGGCAGATTTTTTGTCCCATTGTTGTGCCAACTAATCCCTGTAACATTGATCCGTCTCTATGCAAGGCAGTCCAACCAGTACAGCCAGTTCAACCTATCCAGCCAATTAATAAATGCTGGTTACCCGAGGGTTGTCCTCCGGTGAATAAGCAAGATGAGTTCAAATGTATGAACGGTCTCAGATATCAGAAGATAAAGACGCCCGACGGTATGTGGGTATGGAAACCAGTTCTCTGGCCGACCGGCGAACCGGTAAAATGTGAAACACGCTAACACAAAGGAAATTAAATGAAGAAACTACTGATCGCCGCAACCATAACAATGGCATTTTCTGCTGCTGTATGTGCTCAATCATTATCAGGTTTGGCACTTGAATTACAAACTGATGTTGCAGCATTGCCTGGATTGAATACGGTAATTGCTGATATGTCGTCAGCCAACAATATGCTTGATAAAGAGAGCAGAGTGTATGTTGAAGATCAAAAGCAAAAACACGCTTTGATAGCAGCAGCGGTTGCTAAGGTAGAACGTGAGGTAAAGGCCCCAGCCTTTCAACCAGTACAAAATCATTTAAATGAATACAATGCTCGCTGTGGTCGCACATTCAATCGTGATACCGAGATGGGACAGTACAATCAGTGTCTTGCTGATAAGGCAGTTGTTGACGCTGAGGTAGTAAGGGTTAGTGCTTGGTGGGTACAATGGGCATCCGCCTGGAACAAAACAAATGTCGAGCCGATAAATGCAGTGATTGAAAAGCAGAATGCACGGATTGTACAAAACAATGCCAAGATACAAGCTAATGCCGCAACAGCAATTGCTGCACAGAATAAGAGCCTTGCTCTTAGGGCCCGCATTGCAGAAATTGAAGCAATTTTCCGAAAGGTGTGTAAAAGTATTCCGGGTGAAGATGGTCCGTTTACACGCCAAGAGGCATTGAAGTATTGTAGCAGTATCATTTGGGATGGTATAAGCATTACTCTTCCGCCTATGTATACCTGGCAAGGTATCGGTGGCGCAACGACAAATTGAATACCAGAATTTAAGGATTGATATGAAGAAATTATTAGCATTTATTCTGCTGGTTCCGTTTTTGGCATCTGCCCAGAGCGGCAGTTTTGGCGGCGGATCACCCACTCCACCCGAAAAATATACACCACCTCCGCTTGAAACAGCTACCTGGCGCGGCACCGGAACCGGAATTGCATTGTCAAGACTCGATGCATGCAAAGATGCCCGCAGAGATGGCAATCAGAAAACTGAGGTGCAATCCTTTAGATTACAAAGGGATGCATATCGGGTAATTAAGGGATCGGCGATGTCGGATTGTATGTGTGAAGGTCCAGCTGCCGGTGGTTGGCACAACTGCATGGTTGATATCAGTGTAACTCATACAAATCGCTAACATGAAACATTTGTTTGCAATTTCTCTATTATGCATTTCTTCTACCGTAATTGCACGACCTTGGTCGGAAGCGTTTGATGAGGCAGTTGAAAACAAGAGCAAGAATCAATGCGAGAATGTTTATGATAGAATGAATAGTCAGTGTGATATTGCAGGTATCTATCGAGGTGGCCAGAATATGGGTGCGGTATTTGCCTGCAGATCTGATGCCAAGAGATTACTAAGAAATTGCAAAACCAGCATCGATGAAAATGTGGCCGAAGAAGCAGAAAAGAAAAAAGAAGAAGCTGCTGAACGAGATCGCCAGCAAACACGAAAAGACGAAGTCAATCGAGCAATAACTATCATGAGGCAAGGTCCACCTGCTTTAGAACTTGCCTGCACCTTAATACAAACCACCAGGCCGCAATCATTTGAACGAAACATCGAAATGAAAATTTGGAGTGCCGGCGTTTGTAGCGGCGGGTTTGGAACACATGAATGTTCTATTTCGACAGCACAATTTTCTGGATGGACACAACACAGGAGATGGGCATTGAATAGAACAACAGGCGAACTATCGGTTGAATCTCTCAATGATAGTAGTTATACCGCAGTCTATACCTGTAAGCGAGCAACATCTTCGACCATTATTTACTAGAAGGTACTAAAATGGCAATTCCAAGTCCACTCAAGTTCTATCAGCATCGTTATGGTGGAATTTATTCTATAGATAAGGTAAAGGCTATAAATACACTTGACAATACCTTGTGTGTTGTGTATACTTGTGAATTCCCGTTTGAACGTCAGACATTTGTTAGACCATATGATGAATGGTGCGAAGAGGGAAGATTCAAGGAAATTTCCGGAGATGCCTTATATAAGGTATTTCAAAAGGATAGAAAAACATTCCAAGAGGAAATAACAGCAGCAAAAGAAGCCGCAAAAAAGGATAAATAGTTTTCTAACTTTGGAGAGAACTATGACTTTATTTTGGATAGCAGCTGGCGCATTTGTGGGTTGGAATTTCCCACAGCCATTTTGGGCAAAAATGATGCAAGCTAAATTGCAGAAAATGTGGGCAGATTTTAAAGCAAAGAAGTAAAAATTAGGGAGCATAGCTTAGTGGCAAAGCACCGGCCTTATACCCCGGCACACCGTGGCGCTAGATTGGCGCATGACCTTGGTTCGATTCCAAGTGTTCCTACCAAATTTGGGATATATTAAGGAAGATTGGGTGAGTGGCTTAAACCTGCAGTCTTGAAAACTGCCGCTCCAGCGATGGGGCCGTGAGTTCGAATCTCACATCTTCCTCCAACATTATGAATACAAAAAATATATTTGATCATTGGGGAACATTGGTTGATATAAGCTACTCTGAATTCATGTCGCAGCCCGCGAGCATATGGAGAGATCTTCTTATTAGAAGAAATTTAATATGTTTTAGGGGAATAACTGAAAATTTAACAGATTTAGAATATTATGAGTTTGGCAAAAAATTTGGATATGTGTGGGGGAAAGACGATTATAAGAAACCATATATATCAAATGGTTTTGATCCAACATTATCTGATCACAATTCAGAAATTCCGGTAAGTTATTTTCAGCCCAATAATAACATGTTTTCTTTTAGTGAGATGTTATATCATGCTGATATGCCGCATATAAAGGAACTAAGTTTTCCCGGCAGATGTTTATATATGTTTAAAAATACGATAGATGGCTCGGGATCTACAACATGGTTAAATTTAGAATCAGGCTGGGAACAATCTACTATTGAAGAAAAAAGTGCATACGATAGTATTTCAATTGTAATGAAAGATATGTATCGTGTGCATGAACAGCATGAAGAGATCCCATTCTTAAAAAAGAATCCAAACACTAATAAAATGAGTCCTTCTGTTAATACTTATAGTGCCTCTGAAAAATCTAAAGGTTGGATTAATCATCTTAAAAAAAATGGAATAGATCTTTCATATAAAGAAAGTGGCGACATTATTAATTCTGTATATACATTAATTGAGAGTAAAAAAGATACAATCTATAGGCATAATTGGGTAGAAAGAGACATTATTGTTTATGATAATTGGTTTAGTCTTCACAAAAGAGATCGTATAACTCAGATTGAAGGAAATCAATATAGGCAACTTCGCAGGCTAACATTTAATATATAATTTTGGCTTGAATAATGATAACCCTTATCGCCGCTATTGGGCGCAACAACGAATTAGGATTTGGAAATAGACTTCTGTGTAGTATTCCGGAAGATATGAAACATTTCAAATCCTATACAATGAGTAAAGTTGTTATAATGGGATCTAACACTTTTATTAGTATTGGAAGACCGTTACCAGGACGAAAGAATATAGTTATTACATCAAAGCCGATGATGGGTGTGATAGTAGCAAAAGATATAAATTCAGCACTATCTATTCAACATTGCTATGATGAAATGGTTATTATAGGTGGAGCATCCATTTATAAGCAAACAATCGATCTAGCAGATAAGTTAGTAATAACACACATTGATAACGATTTTGAAGCTGATGTATTTTTCCCTATCATCGACTTGACAAAGTGGAAGATAAATAGTATACTAGAGGGGAGCAACGAAATCTATAAATATAGGTTTGTTGAATATACAAAAAATGAGAGCATCGGAAATACTAAATGAGAAGCCAGTTGAATCTGCCTGGATTTCAGATTTAGTATATAATCGCCCTAATAGGGTATTGACTATGAGATTATCAAATGGAGTCTCATATTCAATACCGGGTATTAGTAGAACAATGTTTGAGCGTTGGACTAAAGCACCATCAAAGGGCTTTTTCTTTCACCAAAATATAAAAGATACATATCAGGTAAGAAAAATTTAGGACTTTATTTCAGCGGTAGAATATCACATTGACATTGTGACGGTCACAGGTTCGAATCCTGTAAGTCCTACCATAGATTTCTCTCGTCCAATGGATTTGGCACCAGGCCTTCTAAGCCCGGTTCGGAGGGTTCGACTCCTTCACGAGGGACCATTTTACTACAGAAAGACACACATGACATTAGCAATTCTAATATTTGTATCATTGGTTATAGGCCTCTTTGGTCTGTACATGGTAAACAAAGTCGGAAATTACGAAACCAAATGGGGAGCCATGATGGTCGGCGGCGCGGTAGCTACCGCAGTTCTGTCATTGGTTTCAGTTGGCCTATTCATCGCGTCAGTCCTATGACACAGAAATTCACATTCTTCTATGAATCTGACAGCCCATTCTCGAATTGGTATCCGCAGACTTTTGTACATGAAGGTAAGGAATATAATTGTTCCGAAAAATATATGATGTACAAGAAAGCAATGCTATTCAAAGATTATGAAGTTGCTGAAATGATTATGCAACAAAATGATCCACGTAAACAGAAATTCCTCGGTCGTCAGGTTCGCGAATTCGATCAGGAAATTTGGATGGCAAATTGTCAAGAAATTATGGTACCTGCGTTGGTATCAAAATTTACGCAGGATTCCTATAGTCTAAAATGTATGCTTGATACCGGAGATTCTATTATTGTTGAAGCAAGTCCTTATGACAAAGTATGGGGAATTGGCATGAGAAAGGATGATCCGGATGCGACAAACCCTTTCCAATGGAAAGGGCAGAATCTTCTTGGTATTGTACTTATGAAAGCGAGAAAAATAATTGTCAACGGATGATAAATTCCAGGAAAGTCTTGCTATTGGTATTGCCGGCGAAGATAGTGTTTTTGAATATCTAATCAAGAATTTTGGATTAGTTGAAGACACCCGCAGTCAAGTACACGGCGACGGATACGGCCCGCGAATGGTGGGCACCGAGGGGAAGGTTATACAACCGGATTTCTGTGTTTATAACAAACCCGGATCTCCAAAAGGAAGATTTGCCGTTGATGTAAAAGTAAAATCCTCTCTATATCCATTTAAGGGTAAGAGGTGTTTTACGGTTGATAAGAAGCTCGAGGATTACAGACGCATAGTTCAAATCAAACAATTAGATTATCTAATGATTATTTTTGTCTATGAAGGCAAAATGTATTTTTATAGAGATGCTGATTGTATTGGTAATAAATTCATGAGCAATGAATACGGACACGGAAATGTTTATTATTTTGAGTTCGACGAAACAAAGATTAAATATTAATCTGCTAAATTCTTCAATTTAGAAATATATCTATTTTTAAATTTTTCTGCACTGGTTACCGCAACACTCCATAATTTTCTATATGTCCAGGTCATGACATCATCTGTTGTGTATCCTAGATTTACGCCATTAAAGACCTCCCAGCTAGATACTCTGTTTCTATTAATAAGAATATTTTGAGTATATTTACAAAATTTGTCAGCATCAATTGATGTCATTGTATCTAATTCCCAATACCCTGATTTGTCATTGACATTTTTATATCCATAGGTAGAATAATTTCTAGTAAATTCAGAAGAAGCGAATATATCATCTTTTTCAACATACAATGTGAGTGGAACAAATTTATGACATCCTATGTCATTAGATTTACACCATTCTAGAGATTCTTTTAGGCTTTCTTGTGTCTCGAACGGAAGTCCTGCTATAAGATTTACATGAATATTAATCTTACTATTCCATAGATCCTTATATAATTTGGGAATATATTCTTTTCCGTGTTTTGCACCCCAGCCTTTATCTATAGATTTTCCTGCGCCGGGATGAAAGGTTTCTATACCAAAGAAACAACTTCTTAATCCACTCTTAACAAGCAGGTCGGCACTTTCCGGTTTCGACCATATAAGATCGGCTCTAAGATATCCGGTCCATTCAATATCAATAGAGGTTTTTTCCTTGATGGTTGATAGATTTCTTATCTTATCTAAGTCCTCATTTACGGTGTCATCGAGGAACATATATTTTGTTGTTCCAAATTTTTCATTATTATATCTAATCTCATCGAGTATAAGATCAAAATGCCGTTGATAGGTAAACTTTGGTTTTCCTAAATTTTGATGTGAACAAAACTTACATTTGAATATACATCCTCTACCCAATTCAATCGGCAATACTTCATTATCTAATATAGCATCTGATTCATCAAATCTGTGAGATAGGTTTACAATATCAAATTTTCTATTTAGAAGTGAAGTTTTGTTTACTTGCGATTGACACCATTCGACTAATTGATTTTCAGACTCACCAACAAAATGTTTATCAAAGAACTCTGGATTCCATGTCTTTCGTGCCCCACCTGATATAATTTTCAGATGTGGCCATTTATCTTTTATGCGTTGAATACTATTTTTTAGATTAGCAGGAACATTTTTATCAGTTGGCCAAAATGTTGTCGAAACACCTATAGCAAATGTATCTTTGGACACAAATTGAGTTAAGAGATCAAAAATTTCATCAGCAGACAACAACTGACAAAAATCTATAACCTGAGATTTAAATCCAAACTTTGATAACCAATGTTTTAATTGATAACAAGAGATAGACCTTGAAAATTGAATTTTGGTAAATGTTGAATTATTAGGCCATACTCCGTTTAGGAAGACAATATGTCTCATTACAATGTACCCGGATCATTAATGCCTAATTGATTAAATGCCCATGCTCTTTCCTTGCACTGAAAGCACATATTACATCTTCCAACGGTTCTCTCTGTACACGAATGGCTTAATTCTAATAGCTCTGGAATATTTTCTTGATAATATAGATCCAATGTGCATTCCTTCGTAACTCCCCAAAATGGTAATGATCGACGCTCGTAGTGTTGTTGAGGTGCCCTAATAGGTCCGACAACACCTATGTCGGGTACTTTATTTTCAGCAACATAAAGAAGATCGTATTTGTTTGTACTCAATAGTTCCTTAATGACAACTTTTACAACAATTTGATGTGGAAGATTTCCATCACCTATAATCATTGGTTCGGATAAATCCACCTGTAATTTATTAGAAATCCATTTAACAATATTCGGCGAATAATTTGCACCACCATCGGGTCTTGGAACGGTGAATAATGTAAAGTTATGTTCGGAGCCCGCATCTCTATTCATTTTAGCTAAGATATATAAGAGAATGGCAGAATCTGCCCCGCCAGATATAGCAAAGAGTATGTTTTTCTTTGAACCAGCAGGGAGATTAATTTCAACATTGCTTTTATTGGGACCGCAAATATATATCATGCTCTAAACTCCTCGTTGTATATTTATAGAGAGATAAATATGAATAGATTGTATTTAGACATATTTAACCATATACTTATTGACCTGGCATGAGAAGTTATCTAAACAAAGATACATTCTTTAAAAAGATGAAAAAGAAGCCAGAGTTACAGGCAGTGTTAGATAACATTCATAATTTTAGTGATGAACAGATTAACGCACTAACCGGATCCCATTTCCCTCAGTGGATTAAGGATCAATTAAAAGAATTACGAAAACGTAATGGCAGCACATCAAATGATGAAGCAGAAAGAATTGCTGCATTAATGATTGCAGCAAGTAAGAAATAGCTGGATTAGTATAGTGGTATTACATTGCCCTCGTAACGCAATGACGTCAGTTCGATTCTGACATTCAGCACCAAACATGCTCCTATAGTTCAATGGATAGAATAAGTATTTCCGAAGTATTAGATTCAGGTTCGATTCCTGATAGGAGCACCAATGATTCTTGAGAAGACTGAATTTAATTTTGATCTTAAATTGGTTTCGGATGATGTTCAATTTTTTATGAACAAATATCCACATATGACTTCTCTTGGTTTAATGCATTCTGCAGATGCACGTACTGAGGAAGAACGATTGTGTGATTGTACCGGCAATGCCGAATTTATTAAGAAAAATAAACCAGATACAGATTTTATTATCTTTAATGAATCTTTTGCAGGAACATCCTTGCAATCAATGTACGAAACATTGTCATCAAAATTCAAATTATGTAGATTTAGAATCATGATTATGAACGGCCCTATGGCCTACTATGCACATAGTGATCCAACTAGGAGATTACATTATGTGGTAGAGACAAACAGAGATTGTATATTTCTATTTCCGGAAGTAGAAGAGCAATTTCATATACCGGCAGATGGTAATGTGTATATAGTTGATACACGATTAAGGCATACCTTCGTAAATGCAAGTAATCGCAGAAGGATTCATTTACTATTAAGTTTATTTCCAGAGACAAAATAATGGCATCATTTTTCAGAGAGGGCACCAGGCTCTCATTCAACGGCTTTAAAGGCCCAATAATTAAAATCACCGAAACTTACAGAAAGAATGTAATTGTTATGAAGGTTGAAGAACTTCCTAAGAAGAATCCTTTTCCCGGCCGCAAGATAGAATCAATAGGAATCTTTGAATATCCAGACGGCACATTAGAATTCATGTCTATCATTGATTGACAAAATTTGTCAATATCTGTATAGTTTTGACATGGTATAGACCGTGATAAGTAATGTCAACACGGAGACATTAATATGAAAGTTGAGATTTACGGTACAGAGACATGTGGATATTGTAAGATGGCAGTTTCGTTATGCGAGAATAATGCAGTAGAATATAATTATGTTGATGTAGGAAATACAACAAATTTACAAAATTTAACAGAGAGAATGGGTGCCAGACCACGTACTGTTCCACAAATTTTTCTTGATGGAATTTATCTGCCTGGTGGATTTACTGGATTAAAACAGGAATTAACTAAAAACTGAGAGAAGGGTATGCCAAGAAGATCACAACATGATGAAGATTATGATTATGATGAATACGACGAGCACGAAGATGTTCGTAAATTACGTCGTTCACGGGAAGACGGTAAGAAGATAGAAAAAAAGAAGCCGTGGGAGCGAGAGGATGTATTCAATCGTGATCACGACTACGATGAACGTAGATAAATAGTATACTGGATGGTTAATTGTCCGGGGTGACAAGCCTGCCTCGAAAACAGGTCGTGTTTGAAATACAGCATGGGGATCGAGACCTCAGCCATCCGCCAAGGAACATTATGAGACTAGATGAAATCAAAGATCAGATTGGAAAACTAACACCGTCGATTGAACAGATAATGAAGAAGCACGGGGTATCTCGTGCAACCATTGAAGCTCAGCTTAAAAAGGGCATAAAGGTAGAGACAGAACATACAAATGATAAAACATTAGCAAATGAAATTGCTAGGGATCATTTGGATGAATTTCCAGATTATTATGATCGCTTAGATAAAGCAGAAAAGAAATAACTCGCTATAGTACAGTGGAAAGTACATGTCACCGCCAATGGATTTGGTGCTAGGTTTCCTAAACCAGGTTACGAGAGTTCGAATCTCTCCGGTGGCTCCACAATTTTACACCACTTCTTTCTATTATCAGAAATAGTAAGATATTGAAGATTTGATAAAGAATGCGGTCCACCCTTTGATATGGGAATTTTATGATCGACTTCATATCCCACCGGACAACCTTGATAGAATAGTTTGATGGCAGAAAGATCCTCATCGACTGGTGTTTGATATTTCTTCTTTGCAGCATATCTGGCATATGCTTCTCTATGCATCATTTTATTAGCATGAATCTGTTCTTCTTTTGATTTATATTTCCTGAGATGGGATAATTTTTCTTTCCTACATTCTTCTGAACAAACTTTTAGATTATTAGTTTCTTTATTGCAAATAATGCAATTTCTAATCATACTTACATATTTTCCGCTCTTTGTTTTGAATCGGTTATTGTAGGATGCAGAACAGGATCTATCACAGAATTTCTTTTGATATTTCCCTAATAAATTTGCTTGACAATGTAGGCATTTGAGCATACCGTATTTATCATATTAGACGTAGGTTCGATTCCTACTAGCGGGACCAATAAAAAAGGGCACTTAAAGTGCCCTTTTTGTTGACTAAAGTTTCTATTAAGTTGTTGTAATTGTATTAGAATTAGCAACCACAGAAGCCACAGCGTTAGATGCTGTAACCTTGCATAGAATTAGACGACCAGCTGCTCCTGCTGGAATTACAAATGTATTGACATTTGTTCCAACATTTGCGCCATTGAGTGTCCACTGGTATGAGAAGGTAATAGTTGGATCACCTGTCCATGTACCATCTGTTGTTGTCAATGTGCTGCCAACTACAGTTAGTCCGGTCACTGCTGGAGCGACTGTATTAACTGGATATCCAGCTTCGGCGGCAGTAATCAAGTCTGCCTGTCCAGGTACAACTGCTGGCAATGTTGACCAACTATAATCGGCCTGAGCCTGAACAGCTGGATCACCAACTTCACGTGCAACGGTATTTGCAACGGTATAAATTGATACGCGGAACTGTGCAATCTTTGCGCAAGGTAATGCCGATCCACCAAATGGTGTTGCATTAATAAAACACTGGCTTGGTTGCAATGCTGCAACAGATGCTGCATTTACCATGAATACTATTTCGTTCTTTGTTCCATTGCTTACAATATATGCAGCGGAACCTGTTTGCTTAACAATGTAAGCACCTGTTGAAGTGGTGTTGTCTGCCCAACGCACTCCATTTACTATGATTTGACTGCCAGCGGTAACTGCTGGACCGAACCACTTTTTTTGAATAGGTCTTCCCATAGGGGCCTCTCCTTTACTCTAATATGTGGAACCATTTCCTCATATATTATATTTATCACAATTACTCCAATTGACAGTCTACATGTCCTATTGCATAATAGTGACACATTGTTAACACAGAAAGAGCACACAATGAAGCTTGCAGTAGATGTAAATGAAGTTATTTTGTCCAATGTGGGTACAACTGGCGAATTCAAAATTCGCAATTCCGCCAAGGCATTTAAGATCCTTTCGGATGGATTGTACTCCAACAAAATCCGCGCAATTATTCGTGAGCTCTCCTGCAATGCAGTAGATAGCCACGTTGGTGCAGGCAAACAAGATGTTCCATTTGAGGTGCATCTCCCTACCTTCCTTGAGCCGTGGTTTGCTGTTAAGGATTTTGGTTTGGGTCTCGATGGTGACCAGGTTGTCAATATCTATACAACCTATTTTGAATCCACGAAGACTGATTCCAATGCTTTCATTGGTGCATTAGGTCTTGGATCCAAATCCCCTTTTAGCTATACCGAGAACTTTACGGTCACGGCTATCAAGGATGGTATTAGGCGCATCTATAGTGCGTTCATTAACGAATCGGGTGTTCCTTCCATTGCGGAAATGAGTGTTGAACTCACAGATGAAGGAAACGGCGTTGAGGTAAAATTTAGTGTTACTGACCGCGGCGATTATCAATCATTCCGCAGTGAGGCATATAACGTCTTTACCTGGTTTGAACGCAAGCCTACCATTACAGGCGTAGACAATTTTGCACATAATGATATTGAATACACGGAAAAGGATATTGTCCCCGGAGTCCATTCACGTAAAATCGGCGATTATCAATCATTCCGCGGTGTGGCAAGCATGGCACTGATGGGAAATATTGCCTACCCATTGAATAATATTCCTGATGCCCCTAAAAACATTGGTTCCGTTGCTACCTTGCTCGAATGTGGTCTGGTGCTTGAATTTGGAATAGGTGATTTGGATTTTGCTGCATCCAGAGAACAGCTTAGTTATGTTCCTCTTACGCTGAATAGCATCAAACAGAAACTTGAGGATTTGAATGCTAACCTTGCGAAACACCTTGCTATAAAGGCAGATGCCTTTACAAGCGAATGGGAGCGTGCTTTCTTCCTTCAATCTGAATTACGCACCAAATTATACTTCTCAGCAGTCAAAAAATATGTAATTGATACTAAGTTTCCTTTGTTTGGAGATGACTATAATGGTGTGAAGATTTTTGATCAAACGATTGAGGATCTCACCAACCGCGGACTTGAAATTAAGGCTTTCCGTTCAAGCCGGGGCACTTCCCAGAAAATGTCAGAGCATTCTAGTTATGTAAAGAATTCTGTCACAGGCACCACGGAATATGTAAAGTCTTGGCAGATTCCGGTTGATAAGAGTATTGTTTTGATTTTAAATGACATCAAGACAGGATGTGTAGCACGCGCCCGTTATCACTTTAATAAAGAGGATACCTCTACCCAGGTTTATTGTATTTCCCATAATTCGCAGGACCCAGTAGTTAGGCAAGTGGAATATGATAAATTGGTTGCAGAACTTCATAATCCTCCAAAAATCATTAAAGCAAGCGAACTCAGAAAACAAGAAAGAGTCAAACCTGTTTCAAGACAGGGTATTCTGCACATTCGTCTGAAATCGCAACGCCGCAGTGGCCATAGTGATTCCTATACATGGGAACCGTATACGGCTGTACTGGACGAAAATGAAACATATTATTATGTTTGTTTGAGCAACCACGACCCTATTGGTAAGGATGGTCTCCCTATCAATTTATTCAAGATCAAAGCTCAGATGGATGAATGCGGAATTACTGATATTTCCAGTATAAATATTATTGGAGTTAGAAAGAATCGCATTAAGGAAATTCAGGAACTGGATAACTGGATTTGGTTTGAAGAAAAATTGAAGGAAGAAACAGCAAAAATCTCTGATAACCATATCGCATCGTTGGTTGTAGCAGAGATGCTTGACTCTTATTACAACAGAGTTTATACTAATAAGAAGGTCGCAAAACTTGTTGGACCCGATTCAGATTACGCTAAGTATGTTGAAACATACGGCAATGTTAAGCGTGTAACTGGAAACGTGACACAACTTGTTTCACTTTGTGGCATGTACGGTAAAGCAGTCCATGTTGAAGTTGTTAAGAAGAAGATCGAAGATACCAAGAAAGCATTGTATAAGAAGTATCCATTGCTGAAACTTATGACAGATAAGGATATTGAACCGGCCGATGTGGCACAATATATTACTTTAATTGACAAACAGGAGAAAGTTTAATGAGCAACGCAATTCCGTACCTTTTGCAAGGTAAGAACATTATTTTGGTTGTGGATGGCAAGAGCCACACAATTAGCAAAGACACTCATATTGCCTATGGCAAGATTGTTGAAGCACTTAAGGACCAGGACTGGGATGCTCTGCGTGACTTAGTTGAACCTAAGAAGGCAATTGTCAACTTTGGTCATGGTTATGTGTCAATCGAAGACAACAAGGTTACATGGAAAGGCCAGCCGTTCCATAACGCCCTTGCAACTCGCATGATTGAGATGTATCAGGATGGTTTTCCAATCGACCCAATGGTTCGCTTCATGGAAAACTTGATGGATAATCCCTCCAAGCGTTCTGTTGATCAAGTGTACGGCTTCTTGGAAAAGAACAAGTTGCCGATTACCGAAGATGGATATTTCCTTGCCTACAAGCGTGTTCGCAGTGATTATATGGATTGCCATACCGGCACCATTGATAACAGCGTTGGTGAAGTTGTGGAAATGGATCGTAACTTAGTTGACGACAATCCGGATTCATATTGTTCCACTGGTCTGCATTTTTGCAGTGAGAGTTATTTAGGACACTTTGGAAGTTCCGATCAACCGGTAATGATCCTCAAGATCAATCCTGCCGATGTCGTAAGTATTCCTACTGACTATGATGGAGCTAAGGGCCGTTGTATGCGCTACGAAGTGGTAGCCGAAGTCGATGGTGATCCTGCAGCAGCATTTGTGGCAGCAGTAAATGGTGATTACAACGAGCCGCAGTCGCGCACAGCACCGTGGCCATTTGCAGAAAAATCATCTGAATTCGATTTTGATATGACTGATGATCAATTCGACGATTCTATTTACAACGATGATCCTTCGGAAGACGACGATGAAGAGTTGTATGACCTTCAGCGAGTTCACGGTGGTTGGGTTGAGTTTAAGAATCTGACACTTGAACAAGCCGAAGAACAACTCGAGAAAAATGTTCGGCAGAAGAAGGCCCAACTGAAGATTGTTGTTGCTGGAACTGACGAAGAACTCTAAATGACTGGGGCCCTTGTGCCCCTTTCATTGTGATAATGAGAAGAATAATATTTTCTCTGTTGCTTGCTTTTTCTATAAATTTGCATGCAAAGGGTCGTGATATAGATATTGAGACGTTTACACCGAATGAAATAAGCATTATTTTCGATAAAGAAAATTCATTCAGTTTAGACGGGCTTCCTGACCTGGTTGAAAAAGAAGAAAAAATTAAAATATGTGTTGATGAATATATCAAAAAGCAATCAAAGTCATACGCCAAGATTGCACAACAGAATTTATACGATTTGATACATAATTTTGATAAGATAATTTCACGAATATATGGTAAGAAGAAGGCCGATGTAGATAATATTCCATATGATGAAAAGCTTGAAGCATTGGCAAAAACGCAATGTGAAATATATTATACTATGGGTATTTTGAAATAGTTTTAGTATGTGGTCTTATAGGACTGGACGAGTACCTGCAATCAATAAATAGTGCCTCTGGATTATTTGCTGTCGATAGCAACCATGTGTCTACTAAGGGTGGGGCGGCACTTCACTCTATAAAGTGAATGTAACCGCGGAGGATCCGCAATGCAGGACGGGGAACTTAGGTGGGGTGCCTAAGTACATACTTGATGCGGTAGCCGGGAAACTTGCTACCGCATCTTTTTGGAGTAAATAAAATGTTGGATTCTGTTGCTTTTATTGGATATGGATTTGTTGGCAAGGCATGCCATAAAGCCTTTGAGCATAATACCAAAGCCATCATTATTGATCCTAAATATTCGGATATTACGGTTGGTGATTTGGAACTTCTACAACCGAAGCTTATATTTGTCTCAATTAACGCACCTACACTCGAGGATAGAAGCGTTGATACGAGCACAATTTATAACATTTTCCAACAATTAACAGACATCAAATACAAAGGTCTCGTCGTACTAAAGAGTACATTGCCACCTGATATAGTTGAAGATTTATACGATAAATTTGGGTCTGATTCTGTAATGTCAAAGATAGGTCCATTGCGTTATGTCTATTCCCCGGAATTTCTAAGAGAGAAAACATGGGAAAAGGATGCTGTGAGTCCGCAGATGATGATCCTTGCTGGTAATTTTCATGATTGCCAGGAATTGGAAATGCTTTATAAAAACCATTCACAGATACCAAATCATTGTATTTTATTCCATACTGATTATTATACAGCATCGATGGTTAAATATTCCATTAATACATTCTTAGCAATGAAGGTTACCTTTATGAATCAAATATATAAGATGTATTCTGATCACGATGGGCATTCCCGCAATCCACATCCAGAGATATGGAGGGCCTTTACAGATATGCTCTCGGCCGATTTAAGATTTGGATCGAGTCATCTTCAGGTTCCGGGACCTGACGGTCAATATGGTTATGGTGGTTCTTGTCTTCCAAAAGATATAAAGGCATTTATTGGATATGATAAGAATGAAAGATTATCTGTTCTTCGTGATGTCGAGCTTGCTAATACACAGATTAGGTTGACAGGTGATAGTAAACCCAAGTAAACTAAGTTATGAAATATCTCTTCCTTGATGATGAAAGAATGCCCAAAGATGTTACCTGGCTGCTTATTGGCGGTGTAGGTAGCTGGGGCGCGGATTGGAAAATTGCTCGCAGTCTCCAAGAAGCCAAGGAATGGGTATTGGCAAACGGTTTTCCAGATGTGATTAGTTTTGATCACGATCTGGGGTTGATGCACTATGCTAATGATTATTCGGATGGAAAAACCGGATATGATTTTGCTAAGTGGTTGACCGAATATGACATGGATACGAATACCATGCCATCCGATTTCAAGTACACCATTCATAGTAAAAATCCAACAGGTTCGGATAATATCCGTGGCCTCCTTGAGGGTTATTTGAAATTTAAGGGATTCAGATAATTTTATCAATTCCTGATAAATAAGTATAACAACTACCTTTAGGACCGTTGTTACGCCGATCAGGCGTCGTGCAGGGATAATTCGCTACTATCCCTGTACTTTTTATCTGGAGTTACCATGAGGTTGTACGAATTATTTGAAGCAAAACCTGCTAAGAAACTTGTAGTCGCTGCGGTAAAACCTCGTGACTTCGTGGCGAAAGCGGTTACTAGAAAAACAGGCAGTGGCTCGCACTCTGAAAATA
>Ga0315273_10003208_pt1 | contig 19643 bp, 20 predicted proteins | sample YL17G02_0_MG_FD_205753 | JGI IMG/M metagenome (GOLD analysis project Ga0315273, IMG submission 205753) | Sediment microbial communities from Yellowstone Lake, YNP, Wyoming, USA - YL17G02_0 | ecosystem: Environmental > Aquatic > Freshwater > Lake > Sediment | place: USA: Wyoming | collected...
CGGTCCATGCTCGGCGCCACGAGCTGCAGCAGCCGTTTTGCGACGCGCCCTTTCAGATCGAGGAAGAGCAGGTCGTCGACGAACGCCTGGTTCGCGGTCACCTGCTCCGCGAGCGCCCGGATCACCGAGCGCGCGGCGCCGGGTTCGCTCGCCACGAACGTGACGAAGTCGACGGCGTCGACCGACCACACCGAGCTGTCGGTCAGGGTGACCGCGTCGGTGCTCCGTTCCCTCTCCCCGAGCACGCCGAGCTCACCGAAGAACTGGGGCGTGTCGAGCGTGGCGTGCAGTACCCGAGATCCGTGCGGGTTCACCGAGCTCATCTCGACCCTGCCCTCCACGAGGAAGAACACGTCGGGGGCGTCGTCGCCCTGGTGGCATAGGTAGGTGCCCTTGCGGTACCGATGCACGGCTCCCGAGGCTGCGAACTCGCCGACGCGGGCCTTCGCCACGCCGGCGAGGAACGGCGTCGCGGCCATCGCGTCGCGGAGTGCCGTCTCGGGGGTCGTGGACTTCGCCATCGGGGCAGCCTACCCAGCTTGTGCCGTCTTCGTGAAGCGCGACCCTGCATCGCGACCGTGAAGCGACCATGCAGAAGGGGCCCGGATCACCGGGCCCCTTCCGAACGGATCGTGTGTGCGGCGCTTACTTGGACATCTTCTTGCGCGAGACCTTCTTGCGGGAGACCTTCTTGTGGCTGAGCTTCTTCATCGTCACGCGCGCGGCGGCCTTGCTGTCGTCCTCGGCCTTGGCGGTGCCGGTCGGTGCCTGCGGGGTGATCTTCTTCTCGGCCATCTCGTTCCCTCCTGTGGTCCGGGAGCCCCGCTGATCGGCGCTCCGTTTCGATGACCAGATGCTCGCACGGCATGGGGCCGATGTCGGTGTTCCGGGTCACGGAAGTCGGGTGCTTCCCATCACACACCTGGCGGTGACGCAGGTCACGTCGTGGTGTGACGTGCGTCACAGCCGGTCCAGCCGCCGTCACGCGTCCAACTCGGGCAGGTCGATCGGGTCGGGCCTCGGGGAGCAATGCCCGCAGTACAGCGCGTCCTCTACCACCAGCGCCCTTGTGACCTCGTGGCTGCGGAACAGCTCGAGGACGTAGGGCTGCGTCTGGGCGTGGTCCTCGCACGTCCCTCTCCCGCAGAATCGGCATGCCCCGACGGCGGTGCGTCGGCAGGTCCAGCAATCCATCGCGCTCCTTCCTAGTGCTTCTCCTTGCGTTCGGCGATGTCGCGGGTCCCCGGGTTCCTGAGCCCCTCGGCCACCACCTGCTCGAAACCCTCGCGGTCCAGGCGGTACGCGCGCACCGACGTCGTGGCGATCACGGTCGCGTTGCGGGGGGCGTCGGTGAGGAGCGCGGCCTCGCCGACGTAGTCGCCGACGCCCACGGTGGTGACGAGCTCCCCGTCGCGGATCACGTCGGCGTGGCCCGACGCGATGGCGAAGAAGGCGTGGCCGGGCTCGCCCTGCACGATCGGTTCCTCGCCCGGCGCCCACTCCACCCAGTCTCCGTGCTCCAGGAGGTACGAGAGCGCCTCGCTTCCAAGGTAGCGGAAGACCGGCAGCTCGCGGAGCTCGGCGAGCGACTGCATCGTAGGCGCGAAGTCGGGGGCATGGATCGCGTCCGCGAGCAGGCGGTCGAACGTGCCGCGGTCCACCTGGAACAGCTCCACCTCACCCACGGCGCGCGCGCTGGCTTGCCGCGGACGCGTCGTGAGCATCGCCATCTCGCCGAAGGCATCGCCGCGAGACACGGACTGGAGCACGCGGGTGTCGCCTGTGTCGGGGTGCTCGTCCTCGATCTGGACCGAACCCTTGCGCACGACGTAGAAGGCATCGGCGCGGTCCCCTTGGCGGAAGACGACCTGTCCGGGCCGGACGGTGCGCAGGCCCACCCGGCCCGCGAGGTCGCTCAGCACGTCGCCGGGAAGATCGTCGAAGACCGGGAGTGCGTCGATCAGTTCGGCCGCCTCGATCCGCCACGATGTCTCCAGGCGGAACTTCACCCTCGCCCAGATCGCCTTGCCCCGGCGCACCAGCGTCCGCACGAGGTTGATCAACCCACGGATCGCCGGCCCACCGAGGAAGAGCGCCAGGACCACCAGCAGCAGACGCGAGCCAAGACCGCCCTCCCACAGGCTCGTGATCAGGTCGCCGAAGATCTCCTGCCAGAAGAAGTACGCCCCGTAGAACGAGAAGATCGTGAACAGGACCCCCACGAAGCCGTACAGCCCGAGTCCGACCTCTTGGGCGGTGAAGTGCTCCCGGACCTTCAGCTTGTGCCAGAGGTCCTTCTGGATGAACTGCAACGACCTCGGGCGAAGCTCCGGCATCTGGATCAGGTCGGAGAGGATCCAGTATCCGTCGAGCTCGAGCAGCGGGATCAGGTTCAGGAAGATCACGAAGTAGTTCAAGATCGCGAACTTGTACAGGAGGTCGGCCCCGCCCGAGTCCGGGAACGCCACGATCGCGATCGAGGCGAGCCCGGCGAGCACCAACTCGGCGAACGGACCGGCGGCCGACTGCAGGATCCGCTGATCGCGCTCCATCATCAGGCTGTCCGACGCCTCGACGAAGAACGCTGGGGACCCGAAGTAGATCATGAACCCCGCGCTCTTCACCCTGCGGCCGTAGTGCGTCATCACGCTCGCGTGCGCGAGCTCGTGGGCGAAGGTCAGCACGAAGCTCAGGAGCAGGAGGAGCACGGTTTCGGCCGGCGCGGCCTCGCCGCCCAGGGAGAAATCGCCGGATCGCTGTGCCGTGATGAACGCCGCGAACCCGGCCGCCGCGACGAGGGCGCCGAGGACCGCGCCGGCCGGATGGAAGAACGGCCGGAGCAGCCACCGGTAACACCACGTGACCAGCCGATTCGCCCCCGACCAGTCGATCGAGAGGGTCTTGGCGAAGGTCCGGATCTTCCGGCGGGCGGGGGTCGAGGGGTCCAGGTGCGCCGCCACGGCCTGGGGCACGTCGATCGGCGCCGGGTCGAGGAACCCGCCCGAGTGCAGGGCGGCCACGAGGGACGTCACCCCCGTGGTCTCGAGGTTGCCCTCCTCGGTGAGGCGCTCCGCCACGAGGTCGGCGGAGGTCCGCTCGCCGTCCATCAAGGGCAGGAGCTCGGCCTCCCACACCTCGAGCTTGTAGTGCTGGGACCGGGCGGGGTTCGCCACCATCGCGTAATCATTGCCCCACCGGAGCTCGAAGATCTTCTGCTCGACTCCCTCGGCCAGCATCGGGCGGAACTTCGCGGGGTCGGTGCGATCGTCGAGGGTCTCGTAGATGCCGGTCTCCGCCTCCTCGGCCTCGAGCGCCTCGAGCGCATCCTCGATGGCGGCCGACGCGCTCGGCCCGTCGGCTGCGGGCACCGCGACCCGCTCGCGCAGGAGCCGGTCGAGCCCTATCGAGCGTGCGGCGCGGCGCCGGCGGGAGAGCACCTCGTCGACGGCGATCACTCCGGCGACGGCCAGGAGCACCGCGAGCACGACGTAGATCACGGGACCCCTCTCCACCTGTCTCGGACCGCCGGAGCATACGCCCCCGACCCCGGTGGGGCGCAAGGATTCGCAAGCCCTCCCGCGCCTCCTGCTAGCCTCGCGTCGATGCGGATCGACGTCTTCACGATCTTCCCGGGGATCTTCGAGAGCCCGCTGCGCGAGAGCCTGCTCGGCAAGGCGCTAGCCGGCGGGGTCCTCGACGTGCGGGTGCACGACCTCCGCGACTGGACCTCGGACCCACACCGCAAGGTCGACGACTCGTCGTTCGGTGGGGGACCGGGCATGGTGATGGCGGCCCAGCCGGTGTTCGACGCGGTGGAATCGCTCGACCCCGATCGTGGTCGGGTCCTGCTGTTCTCGCCCGCGGGGCGACGCTTGAACCAGGCGTTGGTGCGTGAACTGGCCTCCGAGCCGCACCTGGTGCTGATCTGCGGCCGCTACGAGGGGGTCGACGAGCGCGTTGTCGAGGGGCTGCCAGCCGAGGAGGTCTCGATCGGCGACTACGTGCTCTCGGGGGGCGAGGTCCCGGCGCTCGCGACGATCGAGGCGGTGACGCGGCTGATCCCCGGCGTGATCGGGCGTGAGGAGTCGCACGAGCAGGACTCGTTCAGCGAGCCCGGCGTGCTCGACCATCCGCATTACACGCGGCCGAGGGGATTCCGCGGGATGGCGGTCCCCGAGGTCCTGCTCTCGGGCGATCACGCCGCGATCGAGGCGTGGCGCGCCGAGGCGGCGCGCGACAAGGCCAGGCGGAACCGGCCCGACCTGATGCCGCAAGACGAGGGGTGATGCGGCCTCGGGAGGCCTCCCGCGGCGCTGGTATCATCGAGGACCGTTGCCATGAACACGACCGACCTGATCGAGAAGCCGTTCCTCCGCTCGGATATCCCTGAGTTCCGCCCCGGCGACACCGTCAAGGTGCACGTGCGGGTCGTGGAAGGGAATCGCGAGCGCGTCCAGGTGTTCCAGGGCGTCGTGATCCGCCGCCAGAACGGCGGTCTGCGCGAGACCTTCACCGTCCGCAAGATATCCTTCGGCGTGGGCGTCGAGCGCACCTTCCCAGTGCACTCACCGTCGATCGCGAAGCTCGAGCTCGTCTCTCGCGGCGCGGTCCGCCGGGCCAAGCTCTACTACCTCCGTGAGCTTCGCGGGAAGAAGGCCCGCATCAAGGAGCGTCGGATCGACGACGCCAAGCTCGCCGCGATGGAGGCAGCGGCCCTCTCGGCCGCCGAGGTCGAGGCCCCGGAGACCGCAGAGGCCGACGACGTCGTGTCGGCCGACGAGTCGGTGGAGTCTGTGGAGGTCGAGACGGGCGAGACCGAGGTCGCCGAGGCCTCCGACGAGCCCCCTTCGGGCGACGCCGAGCCCGCCGCCGAGGCGGAGGAGCAGGCCGAGGCCTAGCACGTGACCGACCGGGCGAGCGAGCAGCCGCCGGTCGAGGCGCCGACCTCCGTCGAGGCGCCGACAGCAACCGACACCCCCGAGGCGAGTGCCGACGGATCACGCCGCTCCGCCTGGCACGAGCTTCCCGTGATGCTCCTGATCGCGCTCGTGATCGCGATCGTAATCAAGTCGTTGCTGGTCCAGGCCTTCTTCATCCCGTCGGAGTCGATGGAGCCCTTGCTCCAGCGCGGCGATCGGATCCTAGTGTGCCGAGTGTGCCTGCACGTCTCCGATATCCAGCGGGGTGACGTCCTCGTGTTCTCGGACCCCGACCCCGAAGAGGGAGCCCGCCGCGGGGCCGTGGGCGGCTTCTTGCACTGGCTCGGCGAGGGCGTGGGCGTGGCGCAGCCTCAGGATGAGGACTTCATCAAGCGAGTGGCGGCGCTCCCGGGGCAGACGTGGGAGATCCGCGAGGGCGGCCGGCTGTACGTCGACGGCGAGGCGGTCGCCGAGCCATACCTGAACCTCCCGACCGACACGCAGCCCTACGGGCCCGAGACGGTCCCCGATGGCATGCTGTTCATGCTCGGCGACAACCGGCTTCATTCGGGGGACTCCAGGTTCGAGCCGCCGGTGGGGCTCGGCTACGTGCCGATCGACAAGTTGATCGGGAAGGCGTTCGTGAAGATCTGGCCGCCGTCGCGTTCGGGGTGGATCCGGTGACCGAGAACTCCGCGATGGAGCGCTACGAGCGCGCGCTGCGAGACCAGGGGTTCGCACGGGTGGCCGGCGTGGACGAGGCGGGCCGGGGCGCGCTCGCGGGCCCCATGGTGGCCGCCGCCGTGATCTTGCCCGATGGGTTCGGTCTGGACGGGATCCGCGACTCGAAGCAGCTCAGCCCGAAGCAGCGTGATGACGCCTTCGTGCGGATCCACGCCGACGCATGCGTGGCCGTCGTCAAGGTGACTCCCGCCGCGATCGACAAGCGCGGGCTGCACCGCTGCAACATCGCCCTGTTGCGCGAGGCGGCCTGCGATCTGTCTCCAGAGCCCGACTACGTCCTCACCGACGGATTCGCGCCTCCCCGGATGCCGTTCCCCACTCTCGCGGTGAAGAAAGGGGACGCCGTGAGCGCGAGCATCGCGGCCGCCTCGATCATCGCGAAGGTCACCCGCGACCGGATCATGGACGAGCTCCATCGCCGCTACCCCGAGTACGGGTTCGACGCGAACAAGGGCTACGGGACCGGCGACCATCTCGACGCGCTCCAGCGGCTCGGCCCGACGCGCGTCCACCGGCTCTCCTTCGCCGGGGTGGGCCAGCCCTCGCTCCCGGGGATGGGGCGAGGGGTTGCCTCGCCCGCGTGAGAAGCTGGAGGGCATGACGAGCGACGACGACATCGAGCGGTTCGAAGAGGAACGCGAGCTTGAGCTGTACCGGGAGTACCGCGACGTACTTCCGATGTTCGCGTACGTGATCGAGACCGAGCGCCGGTTCTACCTGGCGAACAAGGTCGAGCTCACCAGCCTCGATGGCGGCTGGGTGCGTGTGGAGCTCACCGACGCCTGGGTGTGGGACATGTTCCGCCCGGCGCGGTTCGTCGCGAACGTGAAGGTGATGACCCGGCGCGACGTGAACGTCGAGGAGCTGGCCCGTCCGGGCGAGCCCACGACGATCCCCGATACCCCGTAGCGACCAACCGCCGGGCCCGGCTGTCGGTGCCGACGGCTACCGTCTCGGTGGTGACCCGAGCACGTATGGCGACCGGTGCGACCGGCGAGCGGGCGGCTCTACAGGCGTACCGCCGACGCGGCTACAGACTCGTCGCGCGGAATTGGCGCTGCCGGATCGGTGAGCTCGATCTCGTGCTGCTGCGGGGCGACACGATGGTGATCTGCGAGGTCAAGTCCCGGCGCGGCCGCGCCTTCGGCGAGGGATGGGAGGCGGTCGACGCGCGTAAGCGCCGGAAGCTCCGTGCGGTCGCCACCGCGTTCCTGCGCTCGACGGACACGCGGGCGGAGGCGATCCGCTTCGACGTGGCGAGCGTGCGGGTCGCGCCCGACGGTTCAGCCGAGGTCCAGGTCTTCGAGGACGCCTTCTGAGAGGCGGCGCAGGGCGTCGATCATCGTGTCGACGTCGGCCTCCACGCTCAGGTAGTTCACGAACCCGGCCCGCAGGTAGGTCCGGCCACGCAGGGTCGTCACGCTCACCCACGCCTCGCCGCTGACCTCGAGCGCGCGCTGCAGCTCGGCCTGGTACCGGTCGAGCATCTCGGGCGGCCACGTCTCCCACCCCTGCGGCAGGTGACGGAAGCACACCACCGAGAGCTCTGGATCCGCCGGGACGGGCTCGAGGTCGGGCTCGGAGACGCAGCGGCCGGCGAAGTAGGCGGCCAGGTCGTCGGTGCGCTCGACGAGGGTCCCCAGCCCGGCCGTGCCGAGCTGCTTCCAGCTCATCCAGAGCTTCAGCGCACGGAAGCGGCGAGTGCCTTCGAGGGAGTACTGATACCAGTCGAGCGGCTCGTGCTCGGGCCGCGCCGACCGGTAGTACTCGGGGGACCTGTGGAAGGTGCGGCGCAGGTCATCGCGCCTGCGCACCACCAGCGCGCCGATGTCGTAGGCCTGGAAGAACCACTTATGCGGGTCGACGGTCACGCTGTCGGCGCGCTCCAGACCGGGCACGCGGTGGGCATCGCGCGTGGACAGGAGGGCGGCGCCGCCGTACGCCGCGTCGACGTGCAGCCAGACGCTCTCGCGTTCGGCGACGTCGGCGAGCCCGGGCACGTCATCGACGGAACCGGTGTTCGTCGACCCGGCCACCGCCGCGATCGCGAGCGGGGTGAGCCCGGCGGCCCGGTCCTCCTCGATCGCCCCGGCGACGGGCGCCGCCTGCAGACGGAAGCGCTCGTCTGAGGGGATCACGCGGAGCGTCTCGTCGGGCAGGCCCAGCACCCCGAGCGCCCGCGCGATCGAGAAGTGCGCCTGATCGCTCACGTAGATCCGAACGCCCTCGAGATCGGCGCCCCGCGGCGCGCCCACCGTGCCGCGGATCGCCGGCAACCAGATGTCGCGCGCGACGGTCATCGCCATGATGTTCGCCATCACGCCGCCGCTCGTGAGCACGCCCCAGCCGTCCTCGCCGATCCCCACGAGCTCGCGGAGCCAGGAGGTGACCTCCTCTTCCACGAACGTCCCGATCGGGCCGGCGTGCCAGACGTCGACGCCCTGGTGGATCCACTGGGCGAGCACCTCGCCGGCGATCGACGAGGGGAGCGGCGGCGGCGTGAAGTAGCTGAACGATCCCGGGTGCTGCGCGTTGTAGGTCGCGGGCGCTACCCGGGTGCGGAACTCGTCGAGCACGTCGTCCCAGGCGCTGGGTGATAGGGGCGCCGGCGCGGGGTGTGACGTCGGCCCGAAGAACGCCTCGCGCGCTTCCGGGTACGTGTCTGCGTGCATCGGGCGGCGCAGGGCCTCGCCGTAGAGCCAGTCGAGCGCGGCTCGCCACGTGGACTCCCCGAGCGCCTCGAGTGCTGGGCGTGCCGAGGGTTCGCGGTAGTCGATCAGCTCGGGATCGGGGCCGATCTCGCCCGTGTCGTGGGTCATGCGGGCAAGGCTAGCAGCCGCCGATCAGCCCTCCTTCACGGTCGCGTACCAGACGCGCTCGGCCACCTCCACGACCTCGTCGGAGACGCGGGACAGCCGCCGGTAGAGCTCTCGCCTGCCCATCACCTCTCGGAGGTCGTCGACCTCGATCAGCGCCGAGGCGGCGTCTCGGTACACGCGCTCGAGCCGGCGCTGGGTCTTGATCGCGGCGTCGGCGGACTCGGTCGCCGGACCGTCCGCCTGGGCCCCCCGCTTGGTCAGGCGGCCGAACGCGTCGTCGAGCCGCCGCACGCCTTCCAGGAGGAGCTGGGTCATCTCGCGGACGTGCGCGTCGGGCGCGATCCCCATCACCTCGGCCTCGCGCACGGCGTCCTTCGCGCCGTTCATCACGGCGTCGAGTCGCTCCGACATCGTGTAGAGGTCCTCGGCGTCGAGCGGCGTCGTGAACGACTCGGTGAGGGCCGCCCTGACCTCCCGCTTGCGGTCGTCGGCCTCGTGCTCGAGCAGGCGGACGCGGTCGGCCTCGGCGGCATCACCGGTGGTCGCCCATGCGACGAGCGCCTCGAGGCCCTCGATCGTGACTGCCGCCTGCGCGTGGAGCATCCCGAGGACGTCGTGGTCCTCGGGCAGGAACCAGGGGAGCTTCATGTGAGCCACCTCCAGACAGGGAGCGAGAGTACGGCGAACGCGGCCGCGGCGGGCATCGTCGTGAGCCACGCGATCCCGATGTTGCCCACGATCCGCCAGTTCACGTGGCGGGCCCGGCGTCGCCCGATACCGATGCCGACGACCGAGGACGAGACGATCTGCGAGGTGCTGACGGGTGCGCCGATCACCGACGACGCCAGGATCACTCCGGCGGAGCTCGCCTGACTCACCAGCCCGTCCAGCGGTCGCAGCCGGACGATCCGGCTGCCGATCGTGCGGACGATGCTCCACCCGCCCATCGCGGTCCCGATCGTGAGGGCGAACGAGCACGAGAGGATCACCCACCTCGGGGCGTCGAGCGTCGCGGTGCGCCCCGTCGCGAGCAGGAGGGCCGCGATGATCCCTACGGTCTTCTGCGCGTCGTTCGCGCCGTGGCTGAACGCTAGCCATCCCGAGGTCACCCACTGGGCGTTGCGGATCACGCCCTCGACCCGCACGGAGGCCCGGCGGAGCGCCCGGCGGGCGATCCGCGTGATCAGCGCGGCCGCCGCGAAGCCGAGGACGGGCGAGATCGCGAGCGCGATCAGCGAGCCGAACACCCCCACCGGCCGCCCGTGCTCGATCCCACCCCAGTTCACGGCGGCGGCGCCCGCCGTGGCGAGGGCCGCACCCACGAGCCCGCCTACCAGCGCGTGGCTGGAGCTCGAGGGGATCCCGCGCCACCAGGTGATCAGGTTCCACACGACCGCGCCGGTGAGGCCGGCGCCGACCACGGTGACCTCCTCGCTCGCGGGGACGGTGACGATCGTGGCGATCGTGTTGGCGACGGCCGCGCCCAGCAGCAGCGGGCCGAGGAGGTTGCAGACGGCGGCCAGGAGGATCGCCTGGACCGGACGGGCGACCCGCGTGGCCACGAGCGTCGCGATCGCGTTCGAGGCGTCGTGGAACCCGTTCGTGATCGCGAACGCGAACGCCATGCCGATGGCCAGCCGGAACCCCGTCGCAGGCCTCCTTCCCACGCGCCCGCACGACCCGCGGATGATAGCCCGGCGTCTTCTCCGGCTCGCGGTGTGACGGCGATCACGGTGCGGGCTCGACCGGGCCGATAGCGTCCTCCGCATGTACGGACGAGTGCTCGGCGTGACGGTGCTCGGGGTGGGGGGCCATCTCGTGACGGTGGAGGCGTTCGTCGGGCGAGGGCTGCCCTCGCTCACGTTCACGGGGCTTCCCGGCGCCGCGGTGCAAGACGCACGGGAGCGGATCCGCCCGGCGGTCGAGCACGCCGGGCTCGAATGGCCTTTGCGCCGGGTCGTGGTGAACCTGGCGCCGGGCAACCTCCGCAAAGAGGGTCCCGGGCTCGACCTCCCGATCGCGGCTGCGCTGCTGGTCGCCACCGGGCAGATGAAGGAGCGGACGGTCGCAGGATGGGCCTTCGCCGGTGAGCTCTCGCTCAAGGGCGAGCTGCTCCCGACCCCGGGGGTGCTGTCGGTGGCGATCGCAGCCGCGCGCGCGGGACTCGCGGGCGTGGTGGTCCCCGAGGCCAACGTCCTCGAGGCCGCGCAGATCGACGGGCTCCGCGTCGTCGGCGCCCCTACCCTCCGCGAGGTGGTCGGCCTGATGAAGGGCTCGTGGTCGCCGCCCGCGATCGAGCCGGGGACCGCGAGCCCCGAGGTCGACGCCGGCGTCGACCTCGTGGAGGTGCGCGGGCAACAGCAGGCCAGGCGCGCCCTCGAGGTCGCGGCCGCAGGCGGGCACAACCTGCTGATGGTGGGCTCTCCCGGGGCCGGAAAGACGATGCTCGCCCGGCGGCTCCCGACGATCCTGCCCGCGCCGACCCGCGAGGAGGCGCTGGAGGCGAGCCAGCTCCATTCGGTCGCGGGCCTGTTGACGGGTCGCGGGCTCCTGCGGTCGCGGCCGTTCCGGGCGCCGCACCATTCGATCTCGACGGCGGGGCTCCTCGGTGGTGGCACCACCGTGTTCCGGCCCGGCGAGGCGAGCCTCGCCACCCACGGCGTCCTCTTCCTCGACGAGCTCACCGAGTTCCGACGCGACGCGATCGAGGCGCTGCGGCAGCCGCTCGAGGACGGCCGGGTGATCGTGACGCGCGCCGCAGGGTCGGTCGAGTTCCCCGCGAGGTTCACCCTGGTCGCAGCGGCGAACCCGTGCCCGTGCGGGTACCACGGCGACCAGCGGCGCCACTGCCGGTGCCCCGACCACCGGATCCAGCAGTACCGCCAGAAGCTGTCGGGCCCGTTGCTCGACCGGATCGACCTCAGGCTCCGGGTGCCCCGGCTCACGAAGGATGAGCTGATGGGCGCCGACGGCGGAGAGTCCTCCGCGTGCGTCCGCGATCGCGTCGAGGCTGCCCGCGAACGCCAACGCACGCGATACGCGGCCTTCGGCGCCCTCTGCAACGCGCACCTGCCGGGACCGATCGTCCGTCGCGAGACCCGACTCGGACCCGGGACCGAGGACCTGCTCGCGCGCGCGGTCGACGCGCTCGCGCTTACCGGGCGAGGCTTCGATCGTGCGCTTCGAGTGGGGCGCACGATCGCCGACCTCGAGGGCGCCGATCGGGTGGCGCCGTCCCACCTGGCCGAGGCGCTCTCGTATCGGACCGGCTTCGACGGAGAGGAGGACCTCGCCCGTGCGGGTTGACGACGTGCCCAGGGGATGGCCGCCGGGGTTCGGCGCCGGCGACGAGCGCGAGCGCGACGCGCTCCTCGTGCTCTCGAGCCTGCAGGGGATCACGCCGCGACGGCTGCGGCGGGTCGCATGGGACGAGGGGTCCGCCTCACGATGTCTCGCGGCGATCCGAGAGGGTCGGGCCGGAAGCCGCCTCGACCGCGAGTACGCCGACCGGGTCGACCCTGCGGCGGTATGGGCAGGGCTCGAGGCGTGTGACGCCACCCTGCTGACCTACGGCGGCCCCGGCTACCCGGTCGAGCTCGAAGACCTTCAACACGACCCGCCGGCGTGGCTGTTCCTGCGGGGACGCCCGTTCGAGGCGGGGGAGCAGCGCGTGGCGATCGTGGGCTCGCGGAGCTGCTCGGCGCTCGGGCGAGAGGTCGCGCACGACCTCGGCCGTCGCCTGGCGGGCGCGGGGGTCCATGTGGTGAGCGGGGCGGCGCACGGTATCGACGAGGCCTCGCACCGAGGCGCCCTCGCCGCACCCGGGCGGACGGTGGCGGTCCTGGGCGCGGGCATCGACGTGGCCTACCCACGGTCGAACGCCGAGATGCTCGACCGCATCCTCGCCAGCGGCACCGTGGTGAGCGAGTACCCGCCGGCGGTGCCCGCGGTACCCCGGAACTTCCCGGCGCGCAACCGGATCGTCGCAGGCCTCGCCCGGGCGCTCGTCGTGGTGGAGGGCGCCGGCAAGAGCGGCTCGCGCATCTCGGTCGATCACGCGCTCGACCTTGGACGTGACGTGTTCGCGGTGCCCGGCCCGGTCACGAGCCCGCTCGCCGAGGTGCCGCTTGCCCTGATCCGGGAGGGGGCCACGATGATCAGGGGCGCCGACGACCTCCTCGACGACCTCGGGATCACGTGGTCGCCCCTCGCGCCGCCGCCCGAGCTTCCCGCGCAGGAGCGGCTCGTCCTCGAGGCCCTCACCTCGCCGATCCCTGCCGACGCCCTCGCGCGCGACGCCGGGCTTTCGCTGTCGGACACGCTCACCGCGCTGCTCGGCCTGGAGCTCCGTGGGCTCGTCCGCGGGGCGGGCGGACGATTCGAACGAACATTGCGTCCTGCCGGGGGCGGTTGACGCAGGCTCCTTGCACCGCCCCGCGCCCGCTGCTAGACAGAGCGGCACGCCCGCCGAACCGCCGGAGGATCGACCGTGCCGTCAGAACTTCCCCCGTCCGAGCTCGCGCTGATCGGCGCCTTCGCCGACCACCTGGCGCTCGAACGCCATCTCTCGCCGAACACCGTGACGGCCTACCGCCGCGATGTCCGGCAGCTCGCGACGTTCCTGCACCGCGATCGGTCCTCGCTCGCGGTGACGACCTACCCCCTCCTGCGTCGGTTCCTCGCGCAGCAGCACACGCTCGGATATGCGCGCGCATCGATCGCGCGCAAGGTAGGCGCGATCCACACCTTCTACCGCTGGTCGGTGGCCGAAGGAAGGGTCGCCGACGACCCTTCGATCCTGCTCGGGCGTCCGAAGGTCGTGAATAGGCTGCCCACCGTGCTACGGCCGCGTGAGGCGGCCGCGCTCGCCGAGGCGCCCCCCGAGCCGGGCGGCGACCTCTCGCCGGTCGAGCGCTCGATCGCTCTCAGGGACCGCGCCGTGCTCGAACTCCTCTACGGATCCGGGCTCCGCGTGGGTGAGATCGCCAGCCTTACCCTCGACGGCATCGACCTCGACCGCGCCCGCGTTCGGGTGCGCGGCAAGGGCGACAAAGAACGCGAGATCCCGATGTCGGAGTTCGCTACGGCAGCGCTGCGGAGGTATCTCGCCGAGGGCCGCGGGGTGCTGGCGACGCCGGGGGCGCGTACCCTTTTCTTCAATCGCAAGAAGAAGTCCTTCAGCGAACGGGACATCCGTACGATGGTGGAACAATATGTCGAGCGGTTGTTGCCGGGCAGGCGGGTCACCCCCCACACCCTGCGACACTCGTTCGCGACGCATCTGCTTGAAGGAGGGGCCGACATCAGAGCGGTACAGGAGCTGTTGGGACATGCCAGCGTGGGCACCACGCAGCGCTACACCCATGTCTCCCGCTCGCGGCTCTTCGAGGCCTACGAGCGGTCCCACCCGAGGGCCTGACGTGGCCACCACGAAGAAGGCGCCCGCCAAGACCGCCCCGAAGAAGACCGCTGCCGGCTCTGCCACGGGCACGATCACGGTGCCGCCCCACGTCGACGACGAGCTCGGGCGCCACTGGGCGGCGTTCAAGGGAGACGGGTCGCCATCGGCCCGCGAGAAGCTGATCCTTCACTACGCGCCGCTCGTGAAGTACGTCGCGAGCCGGGTGGCGACCGGTCTCCCGGCCAACGTCGAGCAGGCCGACCTCGTGAGCTACGGGATGTTCGGGCTGATGGACGCGCTCGGCAAGTTCGAGCCCGGCCGCGGGAACAAGTTCGAGACGTACGCGATCCCGCGGATCAAGGGCGCGATCATCGACGAGCTGCGCGCGATGGACTGGGTCCCGCGGTCGATCCGGTTCAAGGCCCGCGAGATCGATAAGGCGAACGCCGACCTCGAGGCGATGCTGAAGCGCCAGCCCTCCGAGAAGGAGCTCGCCGAGCGCCTCGGGATCTCACTGCGCGAACTGCACGACGTGGTGTCCCAGATCTCGTTCGTCTCGGTGCTCGCGCTCGACGAGATGGTGTCGGTGGGCGCCGACCGGGGTGAGCAGGTGTCGCTGATAGATACGCTCGCCGACAAGGGGATCGACCCGACCCAGGGCGTCGAGTCCCAGGAGACCCGGGGCCTCCTTGCCGCTGCGATCAACGACCTCAGTGAGCGGGAGAAGATCGTCGTCACGCTCTACTACTTCGAGGGCCTTACCCTCGCCGAGATCGGAGAGATCCTCGGCGTGACGGAGTCCCGCGTCTGCCAGATCCACACGAAGGCCGTGGGTGTGCTCCGCGGTCAGCTCACCGAGGTCGACTGACCACCTGGCGCCTCGCGCCGAATTCCGCGACTACCTCCCCTCTCGAGTGACCCTCGTCACGGTTCCGGCCTCGCGTTCGGCATAGGTTCGTCGCATGAGACGGATCGCGCTCCTGCTGCTCCTGACGCCCACGCTCGTTCTCGCCGGTGTGGCGCCCGCGCCTGCGGCCGGCCTATGGACCTGGCCCGTCGCGGGGCCGATCCTTCGGGCCTTCGATCCTCCGGACAACCCGTACGGCTCGGGCCACCGCGGGATCGACATCGGCACCGCGGTCGGCACCGCGATCACCGCACCCGCCACGGGCGTGGTCTCGTTCGCGGGGAAGGTGGGCGGCCAGCTGTTCCTGACGATCGCGCACGGAGGAGCCCTGCAGTCCACGGCCTCATGGCTCACCGACGTCCTCGTCCACAAGGGGGACGCGGTCACGCAGGGACAGGTTGTGGCGCACACCGGGTGGGGGCACGCCGCGGATCCGCTCCCGCAACTGCACTTCAGCGTCCGGCTCGCCGGTGTCTACGTGGATCCGCTCCAGTACCTCGCGCCGATGGACGTGAGCGCGCTGATCCGACTCGCGCCCCTCGGAGGGGCGGCGGCTCGGGTCGCGGGCCTCGGCGGGGCGGTCGCGCCCCCTGCGTTTAGGATGACCCGGCCTTGGACACCCCTGTGGGTCCTACCCATCCCGTCGCTCGCCCTGGCCGCCGTGCCGGCGTCTCGGCGTGGGCCCTGGCCGCCGGGCTGATCCTGGCGGTTGTGTTGCCCGCCGCCGCCGCGCCGGCGGTGAGCTGGTCAGGCTTCCAGGGCGACCCCGCGCACTCCGGGTACGCCTCCGACGGACCACCGCCCCCCTACGTCGAGGCGTGGACCTCGCTCGCCGAGCTCGGAGGTACGTCCGGGCAGTTCGGTCTCTCGCAGCCCGTCGTCGTCGGTGACACCGTGGTTGCGCTGGGGACCCGGAGCGTGGTCGCCGTCGATCTCGCGACCGGTGAGAGCCGATGGACCGTCGGCCGCGACCCCGGGCCCGCGGTCCCGCCGGCCGCCTACGCGGGCACCGGCACGGACGCGATCGTCTACACGGAGGGCTTCGGACCGCACCCGCCGGGGAGCCGGGTCTCGGCGAGCGCCAGCGCGTCAGCGAGCGCCTCGGCCACAGCGAGCGCTTCACCCTCGACGAGCGGGGACACCGACGCCGGGCCGGTCGACTCCCACCTCGTCGCGATCGACATGGAGACCCAGGGCTCGCTCTGGAAGCCGACCGAGCTCGACGCGGTGAGCTACACCGGCGTGACCGCCGCCGACGGCGTCGCCTACGTGGGCACCGAGGCCGGCTCGGTCTACGCGGTCGATCTCGAGACGGGGACGACCGCCTGGACCGTCGACGCGGGGGGGAGCGTCGACACCCCGCTCGTCGTCGTCGCCGGGCTCGTGGTCGCGACCACCCGTGCCACGAACGACGCGCCGGCATCGGTGGTCGCCCTCGCGGCCGCCGACGGGTCGGAGACGTGGCGATGGAAGGGCGACACGCCGGTCTTCCGCCTCTCGGCGGCCTCCGCCGACGACACCCATGTCTACGTGGGGTACTCCGATCAGAACGGCACCATGCGCGCCCTGGACCTGAAGACGGGCGCGCTCGCCTGGACGGCCCGCATGAACGCCGCGGTCAACCTCGTGTCGGCGCCGGTGGCCACCGGCGATGCCGTCTACGCGCTCGACTTCCGTGGTCAGCTGTACCGGTTCGACCCGGCCACCGGTTCCCGAACCTGGGACTTCGCCATGAACGAGCTCGTGCTTCGGTCCGGCCCCGTCGCGGTCGGCGATCACGTGGTGTTCGGCACGACCGGAGGGCGCTTGGCCGCCGTCGAGGCGAGTTCGGGCGACGTCGTCTGGCAGACCGAGGCGGGGCAGGGGCAGCTCCGCTCGATCGCAGTGACTCCCGACCGGCTCGTGGCGGTGCGCGGCGGGGTGCAGGCCGGCCTGGTGGCCTACGACACGGATCCCTCGGGCGCGATCGTCCGCGTGCCCTCGCCCACCGTCTTCAACCCCGCGGGGTTCTTCGGGTCTTTCGCGATCGGCGCGCTCGTCTTCTTCGCGGTGGTCATCCTGGGCGGGCGCTGGCTCCTGCGTCGCGCCGGTCCCGCGCTCGCGACCGAGGCCGCCGAGGGCGAAGACGCAGGCGTCGACGACCTCGACGCCCCCGCGGACGAGGACGACGCATGACGAACAGGAACAAGAAGAAGCAGCCGCCCAGCGGCTATCGGGCGCCACGCGCGGCGGCGCCGTCGCGGCAGCAGGCCGCGCCCCAGCGGCAGGGGATCTTCGGCTCGCTCTTCTCGCCGCGCTCCGCGGCCGATACCGACATGCCGAAGATGCGTACCTCGATCGGGCGCGGGTTCATCACGGCCGCCGGGACGCCCGGGATCGTCGTCGCGATCGCCGTGGTCGTGTTCCTCGAATGGCTCGCGGCCGTGCTGGTGGGGTTCCAGGGGCCCTTCGCCGTCTTCGTGAACGCGCTCGCGATCCCGCCCGTGGGCACGAGCTTCGACTTCCAGATCGCCCAGGGGATGTTCGGGGTCCAGGGCGGCCTGATCGCGGTGCTCGGCTTCGTGGCGATCCGCGGCGTGATCGTGGCGCTGTTCACCGGCGCGATCGTCGACGTGCTGCAGACCGGGTCGGCCACGCGTTGGTCACTGGTGCGCGGCATGCGGGCGATCCCGACGGCGATCGCGACGAGCGTCGCCTCGATGGGCCTCGTGACCGTGGCGATCTTCATCGGGCCCGTGCTCGGTCTCGGGCTCGGTGCCCTGCTGCAGGTGGGGGCCCTCGTCGTGGGGATCTACCTCTTCGTGTTCGCGCCGACGATCGCGGTGGCCGAGGGCCGCGGGATGCCCGAATCGATGTCGCGCTCGATCCGCGCCGGTCGCATGCCGGGCGCGGGGAATCTCGGGTTCGCGGTGCTGTACGTGATCCCGACGATCGCGCTCCTGGTCGCGCCCGGCAAGCCCGGCTCCGACATCGGCGTGAACCCCACGATCGGCGCCTGGGTCTTCGTGCTCGCGATCAACCTGCTGCAGATCTCGATGCTCGCGGCCTTCTCGTTCCGGTACCTCTCGGTGGCGGGCGAGGTGCCAGAACCGGCTCCCCGCCGAGCCCGCCCGGCTCGAACCGGCTGAGGGTCGGCCGAACGGGCCCGCTGCTAGACTCCTCCCGCCGGCGCCTAGGTGCCGAGCACACACGTCCGAGGACCGCAATCGCCGGAGGTCCCGCGCCCACATGGGCGGGCCGGTGACGGGAAGATCCGGGCGGAGGATGACAACCGAGCACAAGGAGTAGCGCCATGCCTGTCGTCACCAGGCGGGAGCTCCTCGAGGCGGGCGTGCACTTCGGCCACCAGACACGACGGTGGAACCCGAAGATGCACCGCTACCTCTACGGGGAGCGTTCCGGGATCTACATCATCGACCTCGAGAAGTCCCTCTCGGGCATCGAGGAGACCTACGAGTTCGTGCGCGGCCTCGGCCGCCGGCGAGGGATCGTCCTGTTCGTCGGGACGAAGAAGCAGGCCCAGGAGGTCGTCGAGGAGCAGGCGAACCGCGTGGGCATGCTGTTCGTGAACCACCGCTGGCTCGGCGGGATGCTCACGAACTTCACGACGATCTCCAAGCGGCTCCTGCGCCTGCGTGAGCTGCGCGAGATGGAGCGATCCGGCGCGATCGACTTCCTCCCGAAGAAGGAGGGCATCCGCCTGCGCCACGAGCGCGAGAAGCTCGAGCGGAACCTCGGCGGCATCCAAGATCTCGAGCGCCTGCCCGACGCCGTCTTCGTGGTCGACACGAAGAAGGAGCAGATCGCCGTCAACGAGGCGCGCAAGCTGGGGATCCCCGTGATCGCGATCGTCGACACGAACTGCGATCCCGACGAGGTTGACTACGTGATCCCCGGTAACGACGACGCGATCCGGGCGGTGAACCTCGTGACTCGCGTGGTCGCCGACGCCCTCGCCGAGGGCTACGGCATGGCCAAGGACGAGATCGTCGAGAAGGCGACCGGCCAGGCGCTGCCCGCGCCGACCGGTGCGAAGCCGACGGCCGCACCGGCCGCCGTCGACGAGACGCCCTCGGCCGAGGACGCCGCCGCGATCGCGGCCTCGACCGTGTTCGAGCCCGACGCCCCGCCGGCCGCGGCCCCCGCGGCTCCCGAGAGCGCGACCCCCGACGCCGCCGAGGCTCCGGCGCCCGAGCCCGCAGCCGAGGAGCCCGCAGCCGAGGCTGAGGCCGGCGCCGACGCCCCGACGCCCGAGGTGACCGGATGAGCGACATCTCAGCCGGGCAGGTCAAACAGCTCCGCGAGGCGACGGGCGCGGGCATGATGGACTGCAAGAACGCCCTGGTCGAGACCGGCGGCGACTTCGACAAGGCCGTCGAGTTCCTCCGTGAGAAGGGGCTCGCCTCGGCCGCCAAGCGCGCCGGACGCTCCGCGAACCAGGGCGTGGTCGAGAGCTACATCCATTTCAACAAGACAGTGGGCGTGCTGATAGAGGTCAACTGCGAGACCGACTTCGTGGCCAACACCGACGAGTTCCAGGCGCTCGCGCGCGACCTCGCGCTGCACGTCGCGAGCCCGGCGGCTCCACGATTCGTCGATCGCGACCAGGTGCCGCAGGACGAGCTCGACGCCGAGCGCCGGATCTTCCAGGTGCAGGCCAAGGAGTCCGGCAAGCCCGACAACGTGGTCGAGAAGATCGTCGAGGGCAAGCTCTCGGCCTATCTCAAGGACATCGTGCTGCTCGACCAGCCGTTCGTGAAGGACGACAGCAAGACCGTGCAGCAGTTGCTCGACGAGGTCTCGGCTAAGGTCGGCGAGAAGGTTGCCGTCAGGCGCTTCGCGCGATACAAGCT
>Ga0315273_10003210_pt1 | contig 19640 bp, 16 predicted proteins | sample YL17G02_0_MG_FD_205753 | JGI IMG/M metagenome (GOLD analysis project Ga0315273, IMG submission 205753) | Sediment microbial communities from Yellowstone Lake, YNP, Wyoming, USA - YL17G02_0 | ecosystem: Environmental > Aquatic > Freshwater > Lake > Sediment | place: USA: Wyoming | collected...
CCGGACGCGCGCCACCGCGCGGTGTGGACGCGGTGGCGGCGCGGGTGGTCCCGCTCGATCACCCGTTTGCGCGGGCGCCCCGGAATCGCGCGGACCGGGCCGGTGCCGCGGGCGCGTTCCGGTTCACACCGAGCAGACCCGGCACTCGCCGGTGAACTCGGCGTGCGCGCGGGCCCGCGCCTCCTCGACCGCGAAGCCGGGCACCCTTCGCGACTCGAGTACGGCGGCGGGGCGACAGCCATCCCGATACACCGTGACCCCTTTGCACCCGAGACTCCAGGCCAGCCGGAAAGTCTCCTCGACGTCGTCCACCGCGGCGGCCGCGGGCAGCAGGACGGTCTTCGAGACGGCGTTGTCGGTGTACTCCTGCACCACGGCCTGGACACGAACATGCCACTCGGGGCTCACGTCACGAGCGGTCATGAAGCGTGCGCGCATCGACGCGGGCACCTCCCCGATGTCCGCGAGTGTGCCGGTCTCGGCCACCCGCGCCACGATGCGCTCGACCGGCAGGCCGCGCCGCTCCAGTTCGGCGACGAACACCGGATCGACCTCGGGTAGTTCCTCGCCGTCCAGCGCGCGCCGCACATAGGCGAGCGCGAAGCGCGGTTCGATACCGCTGGTGGTGCCCGCGAGGATGGCGAGCGTGCCGGTCGGGGCCACGGTGGTGACGGTGGCGTTGCGCATGCGCTCGTAGCCTCGCGGGGGCCACACGCTGTGCGCGAACGCGGGGAACGAGCCGCGCCCGGCGGCCAGCCGCGCCGATTCGAGCCGCGCGGCGTGGTCGAGCTGCTCCATCACGCGCCCGGCGAACGCCAGCGCCTCGCTCGACGCGTACGGGATCCCGAGCCGTTCGAGTGCGTCGGCGAATCCCATCACGCCCAGGCCGATCTTGCGCTGGAGACCGACCATCCTCCCGATCTCGGGCAGGGGCCAGCAGCTCACGTCGAGCACGCCATCCAGGAAGCGCACCCCGAGCTCGGCCAACTCGTCGAGCCCATCCCAGTCGAACCCCCGGGCGGAAACCAGCTGAGCCAGCCCGATCGAGCCGAGCGTGCACGCCTCGTAGGGCAGCAGCGGTTGCTCTCCGCACGGGTTGGTGGCTTCGAGCCGCCCGGCCGAGGGGACCGGATTGGCGCGCTCGATCGCATCGAGGAACAGCAGGCCCGGATCGCCCCGGCGCCACGCCGCGGAGGCGATCGAGCGCCACAACTCGCGCGCCGACACCCGGCGAGCCACCCGGCCGTCGCGAGGGTCGACCAGCGGCCATTCTTCGGGGCCCGCGGCGGCGGTCATGAACGCGTCGCTCACCGCCACCGACAGGTTGAAGTTCTCGAGCACCCCCGGCTGGTCCTTGGCGCACACGAACTCGAGGATGTCGGGGTGCGACACGTCGAGCACACCCATGTTGGCTCCTCGGCGCCGGCCGCCCTGCCGCACCACCTCGGTCGCGGTGTCGAACACGCGCATGAACGAGACCGGCCCCGACGCCACGCCACCGGTCTCGCGCACCACGGCCCCGCTCGGGCGCAGGTGCGAGAACGAGAATCCGGTCCCGCCGCCCGATTGGTGGATGAGCGCCGCATCCCGCACCGCGCCGAAGATGCCGGGGATGCTGTCGGGCACCGGCAGCACGAAACAGGCGGCCAGTTGTCCCTGTGGCGTGCCGGCGTTCATCAGGGTGGGAGAGTTGGGCAGGAAGCGCAGCTCGGACATCGCCCGCGCGTAGCGCTCCTCCCACATCGCCCCCGCGCTCTCGCCATCGTGCGCGCGATCCGCCTCCGCCACCGCGTGGGCGACACGCTCGAACATGCGCTCCGGGGTCTCGACCACGCGACCCTCGGCGTCCTTGAGCAGGTAGCGGCGGGCCAGTACCTGCTCCGCGTTGCGGTTCACGGACGGGTCCGGGCGGGGGGCGGGCGAAGGACGCGCCCGGCGACGGATGGCCGGCCGGTGGAGCGGGAAAAGAAGAAACCGCGCGCGGCGCGGCGGCGGACGCGTTGCGGCCCCGAAAGGCGCGTCCTCACCTCGCCTGCGCGCGGTTCGATGATACCGGCGCGGGTCACTCCCCGGCGGCGCGCTTGCGCTGCCGCGCGAACACCGAGTGCACCACCTCTCGCAACTCGTCCGGATCGATCGGCGCCACGGCATAGAACAACGGCCGCAGCGATTGCACCGCCTTGCGGGTTTCGAGGTCGCCCTCGCGCGCCAGCAGGATCAGCGGGGTGTCCGGCATGACCCGCCGGAGCAGGTGGAGCACCGCGAGATCGACGTCGATGTCCGACCTCAGGCAATAGACCACGACATCGGGCGGATGACCGATCACCGCTTCGAGCAGGCGCTCGCCGTCTTCGCAGCTGATGAGCTCGAGACCGTCGCCTTCGAGGGACCGGCAGGCTTCGCTGCAGCCATCGTGCAGCGGATCGCAGACCACGATGCGGATCGACATGGCGCTCCACCTGTCGGACGGGCGCCCGCGAACAGGATCGTGGGCCACCGTCCTGGTGAAAATATCGGGACGCCGCCCGACCACGCCGCCTCCGACCCGTCATTCTCGCGGCGGGGCGCTGACGGCGTCCCGTGAAATTTACGCGGCGGCCGTACAAGCCGACCGAGGCTCGCCGACCATCGGGGCTCGCCACTTTCCGTGGCTAGGCCGCCGCACGGCTGGTACATAAGGCAACGCGCGTGCCGTGCTCACGGTCTCGACGCGAATCCCGCAACTCGTTGCCATTGAACGGGGCTGGAGTTATCCACAGGGTCTCGTCCCGGCTTGGGAAGCGATTCCGCACTGACTCCCTGTCATGGCTTCATGTCGAACCTGAATCGTTGGCAGGAGCCAACATGGCAGCATCCGGGGCCGGCCAGCGCGAAAAGAGACGGGACCCACCCCGGTTCGCGGGGTGGGTCCCGTGTTCGCCGCGTGAGGGTCAGTCCCCGGCCGGGACGTCGATCTCCTTCAGCTTGCGGTACAGGTTGCGCTCGCTGATGCCCAGGATCTGGGCCGCCTTCTGCCGGTGGCCGCGGCATTCCTGCAGCACCCGCTTGATATAGCGGCGCTCGACCTCGTCGAGGGTCACCAGCCGGTTCGAATCCTCGTCACCGCGGATGCTCGGCTCGAGCCGCACCCCGAGCGGCAGGTGCTCGGGCTCGATGGTCCCACCGTCGCACAGGATCAGCGCCCGCTCGATCACGTTCTCGAGTTCGCGCACGTTGCCCGGCCAGCCGTAGCGCAGCAGCACCTCGACCGTGCCGGGCGATGGCCGGACACCGCGCTTGGGCACGATCGGCGAATTGCGTATGAAGTGGTCGGTGAGCAACGGGATGTCCTCGCGCCGCTCGCGCAGCGGCGGGATATGGAGCGAGAACACGTTGAGCCGGTAGTAGAGGTCCTCGCGGAAGTGCCCGTCCTTCATCATGGTCTCGAGCGCACGATTGGTGGCGGTGATGACACGCACGTTGACCTTGATGTCGATCGTGCCGCCGACGCGCCGGAACGTCCCGGTCTCGAGCACGCGGAGCAGCTTCACCTGGAGCGGCGGGGTCAGCTCGCCGATCTCGTCGAGGAAGATGGTGCCGCGGTCGGCGACCTCGAACAGGCCGTGCTTGAGCCGTACCGCGCCGGTGTAGGCACCCTTCTCGTGTCCGAACAATTCGCTCTGCAACAGATTCTCGTGCAGCGCGGCGCAATCCACCACCACGAACGGCTGGTGCGAACGGCGGCTCAGCTTGTGCACCGCGCGCGCCACGAGCTCCTTGCCCACGCCGCTCTCACCGCGGATGAGCACGGTGGAATCGGTCTCGGCCACCCGCTGCAGCAGCATCATCATGTCGCGGATCTGGGGCGAGTGCCCGATGAACTGCTCGCCGGCGCCGAGCCGGTCGACGTCGCGCTTGAGCGCGGTGTTGCCGCGCCGCAGCATCTGCTTCTCCATCGCCTTCTCGAGCACCGCCTCGAGTTCGGCATACTTGCACGGCTTGGTGAGGAAGTCGTGCGCACCTTCCTTCATGGCGCGGATGGCCTCCTGCATGGTGCCGGCACCGGTCAGCATGATGACCTCGGTGTCCGGGGAGTGCCCGCGGATCTCCTCGAGCAGATCGAGCCCATTGCCGTCCGGCAGCTTGATGTCGAGCACGATGAGGTGGAAATGCTGCTTGGACAGCCGCTGGCGCGCTTCTTCGAGCGTCGCGGCCTCGGACACCTCGTAACCGCCGCGTCCCAGCTCGCGCGCGGTGAGACGACGGAAGCCCTCCTCGTCGTCCACGAACAGCAGCGACGCCGAGGTGATGGCGTTGTTCGCCACACCCGCCGGGCTCTCGGCCGCGTCGCCCGAATGGTGCAGGCGGTTCATCGTTCGCTCCCTCCCGGTCCGTCCGCGGGCAGCTCGACCACGAATCGCGCGCCGCCGCCTTCGCGGTTCTCGGCGCGGATCCGGCCGCCGTGTCGCGCGACCACGCGCTGTGTCACGGACAGGCCGAGGCCGGTGCCCTTGCCGGCCGGCTTGGTGGTGAAGAACGGGTCCCAGATGCGATCCAGGTATTGCGCCGGGATGCCGGGGCCCGTGTCCTCGATGCGCAGTTCGATATCGCGCCCGCGCGTCGACGTGGAAACCGTGAGCGTGCCGGATTCCGGCATCGCCTGAACGGCGTTCATCATCAGGTTCATGCACACACCGCGCATGCCCGATTCGCGCGCCCAGATCTCGGGCAGCAGCGGATCGAGCCGCTCGATCACCTCGATGCCACTGCGCCGGGTCTGGAACGCCAGCAGCGCGACGGTGTCGTGGAGCGCGCGGTTCATGTCGACGCGGCTCGACGCCACCGAGTAGGGCTGGGCGAGCAGCATGAGCTTGTCGGTGGTCTCGCGGCAGCGTGTCACCTCGCGCTCGAGCAGTTGAACGATCTCGCGCGCATCCTCGATGTGCGCCGCGTCCAGCTCGCGCCGCTCGATCATGCGCGCCAGCGTCTCGACGCCGGCCAGCACCGAGGCCAGCGGGTTGTTGATCTCGTGCCCCACGCCCGCCGCGAGCATGCCGACCGATGCGAGCCGCTCGCTGTGGGCGACCTGCGCCTCGAGCGCGCTGCGGTCGCTGATGTCGCGCCAGACCTCGACCACGTGTGTGACCTCTCCATCGGCGGAGGTGACCGGATTGAAGGTGGCCTCCCAGCGCTTGGGTGCGCCGGCCGGGCCGGCGATGTTGCGGATCTGGCGCTGCGTGGTCTTCTCGTCGAACACCCGGCAGGCGGCGCAGCGTTCGGGCGAGGCCCCGAAGTCGACTTCGGGGCAGCGCAGCGCGGAATCGCAATGCAGGCCCGCGACGCGCGTGCCCTGGACGCCGAACACCTGGACGTAGCGGCGATTGGCGGCCACCACGCGGCGCTCCCGATCCAGCACCACGATCGCATCGCTCAGCGCGTCGATCATCGACGGCAGCACGTCGCGCAGCGAGGCGACGTCGTAACGTGCGGCCGCGGATGGCTCTGCCGGCATGATCAGCGGCAGCGGCCTGGGTTTGGATTCGGGCTCGCGCGGCTTCTCGGTGCTCATGGGGGGCTCGGGGATGGGTGACAGAGCGACGATGGCTGCCTGTCAGATTGGCACCACTGGAAAGCGAAAGCAAGCGACCGGTCAAGTGCAAGGTCGAAGCATGAATTCGCAAGGCATTGCCGCACAAGCTTTTGCGATGGCAGTCGACTGCCAGCACCACCTGACATTTGTGGCATGGGTGATGCCCCTTGATACCCGCGCGCGAGACGTCCGTCCCGCGCACCGGCCGGCGTCCGCCAGCAGCGCCCAGACGCCGGCCCCGGAGCAGGCGCGGCAGGAGGTGGCGCGATGAAAGCGCTCACACCCGCCCAGGGATTCACGTCCTTCCGCAGGGAGATGGATCGCCTGTTCGAGCGCTTCTGGGAGGGCGACTGGGATCGCTTCCCGCAGATCGGCGAATGGACGCCGGCGCTCGACATGGTGGAGGACAAGGAGTCCATCACGGTGAAGCTGGATGTCCCCGGGATGGAACCGGGCGATCTCCACATCACGTTCCAGGACGACGCACTCACCGTTCGCGGCGAGAAACGGACGGAGAAGGAGGAGAAGGACAAGACGTACTACCGCAGCGAGCGGTCGTACGGTTCCTTCACCCGGGTCATCCGTCTGCCCGCTTCGTGCGAGACCGGAAAAGCGAACGCGACGTTCAAGAACGGGGTGCTCAACATCGTGATGCCGAAGGTCCCGGCGGCGAAGGGGACCGAGATCCCGATCAAGGTCACCTGAGATTCCCAGCCGAGACCCGAGTACGATGGGGCCGCTCCCCGCGGCAGGGAGCGCCCCATCGCGTGTTCGGGGCGCCAGGTTCCGTGCGGGGGGCGAGCGGATGACGAGGAGGAGGATGGGATGAGCCAGCCGTCGCACGGCACCCGCGTCGAGTTGCACCACGAACAGGGGTACCGCTTCCGCGTGAGGTTCCCGGGCGGGATGCCCGAACTCATCACCGACGAACCGCCGCCACTCGGTGGCGGCGCGGGCCCGAACCCCACCGCGCTGCTCGCCACGGCGCTCGCCAACTGTCTCGCCTCGAGTCTGCTGTTCTGCCTGCGGAAGCAGCGCATCGAGACCTCGGCGTTCGAGACCACGGTCGAGGTGGACACCGCGCGCAACCCCGAGGGGCGCATGCGCATCACCGGTGTGCGCATCGATCTGGCGCCCGAGGTGAGCGCGGCGGACCGCGAACGCATGGGCCGTTGTCTCGAACTGTTCGAAACATTCTGCGTGGTCACCGAGAGCGTGCGCCACGGCATCCCGGTCTCGGTCGGCGTGGAGCCGCGCGTCCGCGGCTGACGTCGTCCATCATGGGCGCGGCGGATCCGTCGCCCGAGGAGCACGCATGTCCGACGCGTCCGATCGCGAGGTCCCCGCACCCTGGCCCGGACGGCTGCTCGAGCGCGCGCGACGCCTGGCGCCGGCGCCCGCGGCCGGCAACACGGTGAGCGATCTCATCGATGGCCACACCGACGCCGAGATCGCCACGAGGCACGGTCTGCCGATCGCCACCGTGCGCGGCGTGCGCAGCTTCTACGACCAGCTCGAGCGCGTGCCGCGGGCATGCGACGGCACCGCGTGCCGCTTCGCCGATGGCCCCGAGCTGGCCGAACGTCTGAGGAGCTTCGGCGGCGAGATCGGGCACGTGCGCTGTCTCGGCCACTGCTACGCCGCGCCCTCGTTCCAGAGCGGGAGCACGGTGTACGCGCGCCCGCGCGGCATGGAGTCCGCGAACTGGCTGGCGGGCTGGGGCGAGGGCATGCAACCGGCGGCGGACCTGGCGCCGGTGCCGCGCATCAGCCTGGTCGACGAGCCCGTCATCCTGCGCCGGCTCATCCCCGGCGCGCGGCCCGATCCGTTCGAGGACTACGCCCTGCCCGACGGCGGCACCATCCTCGCCGCGGTCGAGGCGGCGAAGCTGCGCGGACGCGGGGGTGCGGCGTATCCCACCGCGGCCAAGTGGCGCGCGGCGCGCGACACCCCGGCGCGCGAGCGGTTCGTGGTCGCCAACGGCGACGAGGGTGATCCCGGCTCGTTCGTCGACCGTCTGCTGCTGGAGGAGGACCCGCATGCCGTGCTCGCGGGCATGCTGGCGTGCGCGCGGGCGATCGGCGCGCGGCGCGGCTTCCTCTACATCCGCGCCGAGTACCCGCGCGCGCAGCAGGTGGCGAGCGCGGCGATCGCCGCGGCGCGGCTGCGCGGTGTGCTGGGTCTGGAGTTCGACGTCGAGGTGCTGTCGGGTGCCGGTTCGTACGTGTGCGGCGAGGAGACCGCGCTGCTCGATTCCATCGAGGGGCGCCGTGGCGAGCCGCGCGTGAAGCCCCCCTATCCCGCGCAATCGGGGCTGTGGGGCCATCCCACCGTGGTGCAGAACGTCGAGACGCTCGCCGCCGTGCCCTGGGCGGTGAAGCAGCGCCGCGCGACGGGCACCAAGGCGGTCTCGCTCGCCGGGGCGCTGGCCTGGACCGGCGTGGCCGAGATCCCCCTCGGCATCTCGATGCGCGAGGTGCTCGAGCGCGCGGGCGGTGGTCCGGCGAGCGAGCGGGCGTGGCGCATGGCGGTGGTGGGGGGGCCGATGGGGCGCGTGATCCCGGCCGCGCACTTCGACGTGCCGCTGTCGTACGAAGGGCTCCCCGGTTTCGGCCACGGCGGCATCGTGGTGCTCGACGAACGTGTCAGCCCGCGGATGCTGGCCGAACACCTGTTCGGCTTCGCGCGCGGCGAGTCGTGCGGCAACTGTGCGCCGTGCCGCCTCGGCACCGCGCAACTCGCGCACGTGCGAGACGCCGCTGGCATGACACGACTGCTCGACACGCTCGAGCGCGGCAGCCTGTGCGGCTTCGGGCAGGGGGTGCCGCGACCGATCCGCGACCTGATGCAGCACTGGGGCGGGGAGGTGTTCGCGTGATCACCATCGACGGCAGGCCGGTCGAGCCGAAGGGCACGCTGCTTGACGCCTGTCGCGCCGCCGGCGCGACGGTGCGCAGCTTCTGCAAGGACGACCGCCTGAGCGCCGGCGGGCACTGCCGCTCGTGCCTGGTCGAGGCGGACGGCCGTCTCGTGGCCGCGTGCTGCACACCGGCGAAGGAGGGCGCGAACGTGATCACCGACAGCCCCGCGCTGGCCGAGTACCGGCGCGACCTCGGCGAGTTGATGCGCACCGAGAGTGATCCGCGGGGCCGCGTGGGTGCGGTGCTGGCCGAATGGGGCGTGACGGGCGAGCGCTACCGGCGCTCCGATCGCGCCGGGCATCGCGACGCCAGCCATCCCTACCTGCGACTCGATCTCGACGCCTGCATCCTGTGCCGGCGATGCATCCGCGCGTGCGAGGAGATCCAGGGCCGGTTCGTGTACGCCATCGAGGGCCGCGGCGTCTCGTCGCACCTGGCATGGGGAGCCGCCCGCTTCGCCGACAGCGACTGCGTCTCGTGCGGGGCCTGCGTGAGCACGTGTCCGACCGGCGCCATCGCCGACCTGGACCGTGCGAGAGAGACCGCCCTGCCCGCCGCCGCGCGCGCCGTGCGCACCACCTGCGGCTACTGCGGGGTCGGCTGCCAGCTCGAGGTCACCGTGCGCGACGAACCCGGGGGCGCCCGCATCGGGCACATCGATGGCGCGGATTCGCCCGTGAATCATCGCCATCTGTGCGTGAAGGGCCGCTATGCGCACGGATTCGTGCGGCACCCCGAGCGGCTGCACGCGCCGCTGGTGAGGCGCGGCGGCCGCCTGGTCGAGGCCTCGTGGGACGAGGCGCTCACGCTGGTCGCGCGCGAGTTGAACGCGCGCCGCGGCGCGATCGCCGGACTCTCGTCCTCGCGTTGCACCAACGAGGAGAACTACCTGTTCCAGAAGTGGCTCCGCGGCGGTCTCGGCACCCACGATGTCGACTGCTGCGCGCGGGTATGCCACGCGCCCACCGCGGCGGGCATGCGCGAGTCGTTCGGCACCGGCGCCGCCACCAACTCGCTCGCCGACATCGAACACTCCGACCTGCTGCTGCTCATCGGCTCGAACGCCACCGAGGCGCATCCCGTCACCGGCGCACGCATCCTGCAGGCGGTGTTGCGCGGCGTGGGGCTCGTCGTCATCGACCCGCGCAAGACCGAGCTGGCGCGGCACGCCGACATCCATCTGCAGCTGCGGCCCGGCACCAACGTGCCGCTGCTCAACAGCCTCGCCTGCGTGATGGTGGAGGAGTCGCTCGTCGACCGCGGGTTCGTGGACGCGCGCACCGAGGGCTGGTCTGCGTTCGAGCGCCACGTGCGGAAGTTCGCACCCGAGACCATGGCTTCGATCACCGGTGTGGACGCGACGCTCGTGCGGGAGGCCGCGCGCCGCTACGCCCGTGCGGCGCGCCCGATGTGCATGCACGGGCTCGGCGTCACCGAGCACCTGCAGGGCAGCGAGGCCGTGATGCTGATCGCCAACCTGGCACTGCTGGCCGGCGCCATCGGCCGCGAGGGCGTGGGCGTGAATCCGCTGCGCGGGCAGAACAACGTGCAGGGGGCGGCCGACATGGGCTGCCAGCCCGACTTGCTCACCGGCTATCTCCCGCCCGACGACCCCGGCGTGCGCGAACGCTTCGAGCGCGTGTGGGGCCGCCCGCTGCCCACCCGGCCCGGGCGGCGCCTTCCCGCGATGTGGGAGGCGGCACGGCGGCGCGAGCTCAAGGCCATGGTGCTGTTCGGCGAGGACGTGCTGCAGACCGACCCCGACGCCAACGCGGTGCGCGCCGCGCTCGAATCGCTCGAGTTCCTCGTGGTGCAGGAGCTGTTCCTGTCCGAGACCGCCAAGCTCGCGCATGTGGTGCTGCCGGGCGCCAGCTTCCTCGAGAAGGACGGCACCTTCACCAACGGCGAGCGCCGCGTGCAGCGCGTGCGGCAGACCGTGTCACCGGTCGAGGGCGCGCGTCCCGACTGGCGAATCATTCGCGATCTCATGACCGCGACCGGCTGGTCGCAGGGCTACCAGCACCCCTCCGAGATCATGGACGAGATCGCCCGCGTCGCCCCCGCGATGTTCGGTGGCATGTCGTACGCTCGGCTCGAGGGCGACGGACTGCAGTGGCCGGTGCCCACGGCGGATCATCCCGGGAGCCCGATCCTGCATCGCGACAGCTTCCCGCGCGGGCGTGGGGCTCTCGCCTGCGTCGACTACGTGCCCTCGCCCGAGCTGGGGCGCGGGCTGACGCTCGTCACCGGACGGCTGCTCGAGCACTACAACTGCGGCACCATGACGCGCCGCACGCCCAACCTGGCGATCGTGAGCGAGGAGCGGCTCGAGATGAACCCCGCCGACGCCAGGTCGCGCGGCATCGCCGACGGCGAGATGGTGCGGGTGAAGAACGAGCGCGGCGACGTGCGGGTCCGCGCCCGCGTCACCGCCGCGGTGGAGCCGGGCACGCTGTTCATGACGTTCCACTTCCCCGCCACCGCCACCAACACCCTCACCAGCGACGTGCGCGACCGCATGTCCGACTGCCCGGAATACAAGGTCACGGCGGTGGAGGTGACGCGGGTCGGATGAACGCCGCGCCGCCGCGGCCTCACCTTCGAAGCAGACCCAGGACGATCTCCACCACGATCAGCACCTCGAGCGCCCCGGCCCGCGCCGCCTGCGCATCGGTGCGAACGGGGCGCACGCGCCGGAGCGAGCGCACGTGAGCGACTCGCCGTTCACGCCCTCGCCGGCCTCGCGTGCAGGTGGGCCTCGTGCGAGAACGGGCCGGCGGCGCGGGCGTAGTCGTCGAAGCGCATGACGACAGCCTCCTCGGGCGATCCGGCGGCGAAGGTGATGTCGCCGTCCGATTCGTCGTGCTCCAGGAAGCACTGGTCGATCACGGTCTCCACCCCGAACAGGCCACCGAACGGCGGCACCGCCCCGGGATCGCAGCCCGGGAACAGCCGCGCGAGCTCCTCCTTCGTGGCGAACTCCAGGCGGTGATGCCCGCACACGCGCCGCACGGTGGGGAGATCGAGGTGCTCGGAAGCGGGCAGCACGAGCATGAGGTATCCGGCGGGTGCGGTGTGCAGCACCACCACTTTGGCGAACTCGCGGCGGGCGACGTGGCTCGCCTGGGCGGCGGCGGCGGCGGTGTGGACGGGCGAGTGCCGCAAGACCGTGTACTTGACCCCCAGCGCGTCGAGGTGCCGGGCGACCCGTTCATGGAGTGGCATGAGATCCTCCCCACGGCCCGGCCGCGAGCGCCGCGCCAACGGGGGCGTCTTGCATGGACCGCGCCGCCGCGGGAACGGCTCGCGCCCGTCCGGGGATCGATGCGGCGACACGAGTTGCGCGCGGTCCCGGTTCGCGGACGGTGGACGACGCACTGTCAGCGCGTCAGTCGCGCCTGACGGCACGGCGGTCGCCGAACGGCCATCCGGCGCCCGGGGGCGTGGTACGCTTTTCCGCATGCTTGGATCACGCTCGGGCAGCACCCGCCGCCTCATCCAGCTCTGTATCGGCTATTTCATCTCGTACGTGGCCACGGGCGTGCTGGTGAAGGTGTTCACCGGCGGTATCCGGCAGCCGAAGATGTCCGAGGTCGCCTACCTCATGAACAACACGCTCGGCTCGAGCCTGTTGTGCGTGGCGGTGGTGCTGCTGTTCGGGTGGCTGGGTCTCAAGAGCGCCCGCAAGGTCCGTGTCCTCGGTGTCGAGGTGCCGTCCGAGGTGCGCTACATCATCCCCTCCGGCATCTGCACCGCGGTCATCATCCCGGCTACCACCATGCTCTACCTGCTGCCGATCTCGGTGATGGTGGCGATGGTGATCATGCGCGGCTGCGTCATCATCATCAGCCGCGCGGTGGACGCGATCCAGATCCGGCAGGGCATCCTCCGGAAGAAGGTCTACGCCGAGGAGAACTGGGCGGTGGTGTTCGCCCTGCTCGCGGTGGGCTCGCAGATCATGCTCATCCCGATCATGGCGCGGCTGGCCGCCGCCGGCGTGGACGTGAGCCGCTTCGGCATCAACGTGAAGGCGCTCGCCGGCAGCTTCGACTTCGTGCACCACCCGCTCGCGATGGCCATCCTGTCGAGTTACGTGGTCGCCTATTCGCTGCGGATCTACATCATGAACTTCTTCAAGAACACCCGCCCCAGGGGCGTCGAGCAGGACAACCGCGGCTTCTTCGCGGTCGAACAGATCGCGGCGAGCGCGACCATGCTGGTGGTCGGGTTCCTGGTGGTGCAGGGCCCGGTGTGGTTCGGCTGGACCAACCCGGCCGTGGTCGAGTTCCGTGCGGCGGCATTCCAGCCCGACCTCCCGGCGCTGCTCGCCGGAGCGCCGTACGCGCTGGTGGCGTTCTTCTCGGTGTTCCTGTTCATGTTCCACGGCCGCACCGCGACCTTCGCCGGGCTGGTGAACCGGCTCACGTCGCTGCTCGCCGGCACCACCGCCACGGTGCTGCTGGCGTGGTGGTTCGGGCTCCGGCCACCCGCCATCACCGACTGGGTGTCGCTCGGCTTCATCCTGGTCGCGGTGGGCTTCCTGTCACGCGCCGAGCGGAGGCGCGTCGCCGAGCCCGATGCGCCGGCCGCGTTGTCGCCCGCTGCCACGCCCGGCGTCGGCGGGGCGGTCCCGCTTCCGGCCCCCCGAAAGCTGCACTAGCGTTTCGGTCGAGGGGCCTCGAGCGCAAGGCGCGAGGAAGCGACGAGCGAGACGTGTCCGCTAGGACACTTCGCAGCGACGAGCGCCCGATCAACGCGGCGATCGAGACCCCTCGGCCGAAACTCGCCTACGAGGCGCGGACCCCGATCCGCGCGTCCAGCGCGAGGCATCCGTGCCCGGGCTCCATCACCCGCAGCGGGTTGAGGTCCATCTCCTGGATGGCCGGGTGGTCGCCGGCGAGTTGCGACAGCCGCAGCAGCACCTCCTCGAGCGCCGCGATGTCGCCCGGCGGGGCGCCGCGATATCCGTCCAGCAGCTTCGCGCCGCGCACGCCCCGCACCATCTGCCTCGCGTCCAGGTCGGTGAGCGGGGTGACGCGGAACACCACGTCCTGGAGCAACTCGACCTGCACGCCGCCGAGACCGAACATCACCAGCGGCCCGAACGACGGATCCCGCGTGATACCGACGATGACCTCGACCCCGGCATGCACCATCGACTGCACCAGCACACCCGACATGGCGTCGGGCTGGCCGCGGTCGCGCAGGTTCTTCTGGATGGTGGCGAACGCCGAACGCACGCCCTCGTCCTGCTTGAGATCGAGCACCACGCCACCCACGTCGGTCTTGTGCGTGATGGTGTCCGACACCAGCTTCACCACCACCGGGTAGCCGATCTCGCGCGCCGCGCGGACCGCTTCGTCGGCGGTGGTCGCCAGACATGAGCCGGGCATGCGCACCCCGTAGACCGCGAGCAGGTCGCGCACCTCGCCGGCGTCGAGCCAGGTCGCGCCGTTCGTGGCACCGCGCGCGCGCTGCGACGCCGCGGCCACGATCGCCGCCGCCCGCTCCCGGTCGACGTCGGCGAAGCGGGGCACCGCGCCCTCGGGCGTGTCGAGCCATTCGCCATAGCGCACGGTATGCGCGAGCGCGATCGCGGCCGACTCGGGGAACACGTACGACGGGATGTGCGCCTCGGCCAGCGAGCGCAGCCCCTCGGGTACCCCATGCGCGCCCATGAAGCACGAGATCACGGGCTTGAGCTTGTCGCCCGCCGCGCGCCGCTTGGTCTTGGCCGCCTCGTTGGCGCGCACGCACGCCCGCGCCACCTCGATCGTGCCGGTCGGCGTGGGCTGCACGTACACGATCAGCAGCGAGTCCACGTTCGGATCGTCGAGCAGGATCTGCACCGCCTTCTCGTAGTTGGCGGGGGTGGCCGACGCGATCATGTCGACCGGATTGCGCGTGCTCGCCTCGGGCGGCAGGAACGCGTGCAGCGCCGACACGGTCGTGTCGGTGAGCGGCGTGACCTCGAGCCCGCGCGACTCCAGCGCGTCGGAGGCCATGATGCCCGGCCCTCCGGCGTTGGTGAGGATGGCGACGCGGTTGCCGTGCGGCACCGGCTGGTTGGCGAGCAGCATCGCGACGTCGAACAACTCCTCGAGCGTGTCGGTGCGGATCACGCCGGCCTGCAGACACATGGCGCTCACCGCGGAGTCGGCGCCGGCGAGGGAGCCGGTGTGGCTCGACGCGGCACGGATGCCGGCGCGGGTGCGGCCGCTCTTCACCGCGACGATCGGCTTCCTGCGGCCGACGCGCCGCGCGATCTCGAGGAAGCGGCGCGGATTGCCAAAGGACTCGAGATAGAGCAGCACGATCTTCGTGCCGGGATCCTTCTCCCAGTACTCGAGCAGGTCGTTGCCCGACACGTCGGCCTTGTTGCCGACGCTGATGAAGTGCGAGATGCCGATGTTGAGGCTGGCCGCGTATTCGAGGATGGCGAGACCGAGCGCGCCGCTCTGCGACGAGAATGCCACCGAGCCCGCGGGCGGATAGGGCGGAGCGAAGGTCGCATCCATCGAAACGCCGGGCTCGGTGTTGAGGACCCCGAGACAGTTCGGACCGACCAGCCGCATGCCGTAGCGGCGCGCGATCTCGACCGCGGCGCGCTCGCGAGCGGCGCCCTCGGACCCGGTTTCCTTGAAACCGGCGCTGATGATCACCGCGGCGCGCATGCCCTTCCTGCCGCACGCCTCGAGCGTGTCGAGCACGTGGGCGGCGGGCACCACGACCAGCGCCAGGTCGACCGGGTCGGGCAGGTCCTCGATGCGCGCGTAAGCGTGCACCGACTGCACCACCGCCGACTTGGGATTGACCGGGTAGACCGGTCCTTCGAAACCGTGCTCGAGCAGATTGTGGAAGATCTGTCCGCCGATGGCGTTGATATCGCGCGAGGCGCCGATCACCGCGATCGAGCGCGGGCGGAACACCGCGTCGAGGCCGCGCGGGCCGTCGGCGGGGCGTGCCATCGCAGGCGTCCCGGTGGCCGAGACCACCGTGGCGTCGGATTCGTTCATGGCCAGGCTCCTGACGGGTCTTCGGTGTGGCGGGACCGGCGAGGATGCCCGCTCGTACCGCCCATCGTAGCACCGGGTGCACGCTGGCGCCCGCGGGGGCGGGCGCCGCAACGCAGGGACCGCAACCGTGGATCCGGGACACCGATCGACCGCCGGCGCCCGCCCCCGCTCAGCCGGCCTCGAGACCACCCGCCACCTCGCGCAGACGCGGCAGCGACGGGATCACGAAGCGGCCGTCGCCGGTGGTCAGCAGCCCGTCGCGACCCCACTGCGACATCACCCGGATCGCGGTCTCGACCGTGGTGCCCACCATCGCGGCGATCTCCTGCCGCGAAAGCCTGAGCGGCACCTCGATCCCGTCGGGTGTCTCGCGGCCCAGCCGCTCGGCGAGCGACACGAAGAGCGCGGCGATGCGGGTGTCCACGCGCAATCCACGGATCTCCTCGAGCTTGCGCACCAGCGCGATGTTGAGCTTGGTCAGCTCGCGGATGAGCGCGCGCGCGATGGCGGGCTCGCGCTCGAGCAGCTCGAAGAAATCGCGCTGGGGCAGCCGCAGGAGGGTCACCGGCTCCATCGCGACGGCGCTCGCCGGATAGGGCATGCCCTGGTACACGGCGACCGCGCCGACGGGCTCGCCCTCGCCGAAGATCTCGAGGATGACGTCGCCGGCCGGGGCGTGCCGGACGATCTTCACCCGCCCGCGCACGATGAGCGTCAGCGCGTCGGCCGGGTCGCCCGCGCGCCACAACTCCTCGGCGCGCGCGTAGTCCCGGATCGAGCACAACGCCTCGATGCGATCGCGCTCGCCATCGGCGAGGCCTCGGAACATCGGCATCGAGCGCACCGCGGCGCGCAGACGTTCGGCGCGGATCTCGGACATGCACGCTCCCGGAGCGCGGTTCCGCCGCGCTCGGCGTTCCGCGGCGACGGAAGAGGCCAGAGCGGCGGGGGGGCCACCGGCCGGCAGGATGCACGAGCCGCGTCGCGGCCGCAAGCCGCGTCGCGGCTTCGGGTTGTGCCGCCCGGCCGGGATGGCGGAGGGAATCTTCCCCAGGTATGACGCGCGTCATAACCCCCCGCCCCCTGCGGGACCGATGCTGCTCCCGCATGGAACGAACCGCACGCCCCCGCCCCGCGAACGATCCGTTCGCACGATTCCGCCGCGAGCACCGCGGCGTGCTCGGCCGGCTCGACCGGCTCGAGGACGCCATGCTGCTCAAGCGGCCCACCCGCGCCTCCGAGACGCTGCTGCGCGAGGCGGTGGCCCACTTCGAGCGCCAGTTCGCCACCCACATGGCGGCCGAGGACGCGGTGCTGTTCCCCGCCGTCGGCGCCAGCTTCCCCGAGGCGCGCGAGACGCTCGCCCCGCTCGCCGACGAGCACGTGGTGCTGCGCTCCATGCTCGTCACCCTGCAGCAGACCCTCGACCAGCCGCGCGATCGGGCCCGCGACGAACAGCTCGTGGTGCAGACCCGCGACCTGGTGGACCTGCTCCGGATCCACATCGAGAAGGAGGAAGCGGTCGTGTTCGCCCTTGCCGAGCGCGTGCTGCGTCCGCGCGGCGTGCGCGAACTCTCCCAGCGTCTCCGTCCGTTCATCCACCCGGGCCGTACGGCCACTCCGACCCGCCGTACGACCCGGCGGCAACCGAAAGGAACGCATTCATGAGACGAATCTCCCCGGGTCTCCTCGCGCTCACGTTCATCGCGGTCCTCGCCGGCTGCGGCGGCGGAGCCAAGCAGTCCGCCGGCACCGACGGCGGCGCCGGATCCACACCGGCGCCGGCGGCCCCCCCGTCCGCGACGGCGATGCCCGACAAGTCGCCGTACGACCAGGGCCCGCGCGCCTTCGACCAGGGCCCGGCCGACAAGACTGCGGCCGCTCTGGGCGAGAAGCTGTTCTCCACCAAGGGCTGTTCCGCGTGCCACGCGTTCGGCAAGCGGCTCACCTGTCCCGACCTGGCGGGCGTGACCCAGCGTCGTACCGCGAGGTGGATGGAGAACCAGATCCTCCACCCCGAAGTGATGACGAAATCCGACCCCATCTCCCATGGGCTGTTCGCCACGTACGCGCTGCAGATGCCCAATCAGCATCTGACCGAGTCCGAGGCGAAGGCCGTCATCGATTACTTCAAGAGCCGTGACGCCCGGGGCGCCGCGGGAAGCAAGGAGGGCAAGTGATGAAGCGGCTTTCGTCGTGGACCCTGGCTGGTGCGCTGGCCGTGGCTGCGGTCGCGACCCTGGCGGGATGCATGGCCTCGGGTGGTGGTGGCAAGGGCGCGTCCGTGAACGCATCGGCGGCCGAGAAGGTTTACGTGAAGCCGGGCGAGCACGACGCGTACTACGCGTTCCTGTCGGGCGGCCATCACGGCAATGTCTACGTGTATGGCATCCCGTCGTGCCGCCACATCACCACCATCCCGGTATTCACCCCCGAACCCGCGGTGGGGTACGGCCATGACGAGGAGAGCAAGGCGATGCTCGGCGGCTACACCTGGGGCGACGCGCATCACCCCGGCCTGAGCGAGACCGACGGCGACTACGACGGGCGCTGGCTGTTCATCAACGACATGCCGAACGCCCGCATCGCGCGCATCGACCTGGCGGACTTCAAGACCAAGCAGATCTTCGGTCCGATCCCGAACCTTTCGGCGGCGCACGCCTGCCCGTTCCCGACCCCGAACACCGAGTACGTGTTCGCGGCGTCACGATTCTCGGTGCCGGTGCCCAACCGTCTGGTCAAGGTCGAGGACTACGCCACCGAGTTCAAGGGCATCATCGCCGGCATCAAGGTGGATCCCAAGAGCGGCGAGATGAAGATGGGCTTCGAGATCCTCATGCCGCCGTTCGACTACGACCTCGCCGACGCCGGCAAGGGCCCGAGCATGGGCTACGAGTTCTTCACCTGCTACAACAGCGAGATGGCGCACGATTCGCTGGAGGTGAAGGCATCGCAGGCCGAGATGGACTACGTCGCGGCGGTCGACTGGAAGGCGGCGCAGGCCGCGGTGGACGCCGGCAAGGCGACCATGATCAACGGCGCGCCGGTGCTCGATCCGGCGAAGGTGCCAGGCATCGTGTACCTGGTGCCGGTGCCGAAGAGCCCGCACGGCGTCGACGTCAATCCGACCGGGGAGTACATCTGCTGCTCGGGCAAGCTGCAGGCCGAGGTGTCGGTGTACAGCTTCGCCAAGCTCAAGGCCGCCATCGACGCCAAGAAGTTCGACGGCGACAAGATGGGCGTGCCCACCATCCGGTACGACGACGTACTCGAGGCGAAGGTGCCGGTCGGTCTCGGTCCGCTCCACACCCAGTTCGACGACAAGGGCAACGCCTACACCTCGCTGTTCCTCGATTCGCAGATCGCGAAGTGGAAGGTGGGGCCTCCGTGGAACGTGATCGACAAGATCGACGTGTACTACTCGATCGGCCACCTCATGGCGTCCGAGGGTGACACGCGCCACCCGACCGGCGAGTACGTCGTGGCGCTCGACAAGCTCTCGAAGGATCGCTATCTCAACGTCGGCCCGACGCATCCCGAAGCGGCCCAGCTCATCGATCTGCGCGGGCCGAAGATGCAGCTGCTGTACGACTTCCCCACGTACCTGGAACCGCACTACGCGCAGATGATCCGTGCCTCGAAGCTGCACCCCTTCACGGTCTACCCGCTGGAGAAGAACCAGAAGCCGGGCAACATCAAGCGGGCCGAGGACGCGCGCATCGAGCGCCACGGCAACCGGGTCGACGTGTACGGACTGGTGGTGCGCACCCACTTCACGCCCGACATCGTGCGCGTGAACCAGGGCGACGAAGTCTACTTCCACTGGACCAATCTCGAGCAGGACGACGACATCGCCCACGGCTTCGGCATCAACTGGTCGAACTGCAACATGCAGATCGAACCGGGCGAGACCAGGACCATGCACTGGACCGCCGAGAAGGTCGGCATCAATCCGTTCTACTGCTCGAACTTCTGCAGCGCCCTGCACCAGGAGATGCAGGGGTACATCGAGATCCATCCGAAGGGCGCGCCGGTGTCGAGCCTGCAGCGCCCCGACCCGAGGCAGGTCGCCGAGATCGACGCCCTGCTGGCCAAGCGCTGACGGACCCACGCGGGGACGGACCGGCACTGCGC
>Ga0315273_10003213_pt1 | contig 19626 bp, 15 predicted proteins | sample YL17G02_0_MG_FD_205753 | JGI IMG/M metagenome (GOLD analysis project Ga0315273, IMG submission 205753) | Sediment microbial communities from Yellowstone Lake, YNP, Wyoming, USA - YL17G02_0 | ecosystem: Environmental > Aquatic > Freshwater > Lake > Sediment | place: USA: Wyoming | collected...
CCCACCGGGAGGGCGAGGCTCCTGCCGAGCCTTTTCGCCGGATGGCAGAAAAAAGGCTCGGCAGGAGCCTCGCCCTCCCGACCCATGGGGCGGAAATCTGCTCTCCGATCTCCCTATCGCCGTGCAACAAGCGTCGTCTACTCAATGACTACCAGTTCTTTTCCTGCGGTCACGGCATCGCCTTTCGTCGCGTGAATCTGAATGATTCGTCCGGCGCACGGGGCTTTGACCTCGTTTTCCATCTTCATCGCTTCAATTACCAGGAGCCGGTCGCCTTTGTCCACCGAGTCTCCCGCGGAAACCAGCACTTTGACGATCAGCCCCGGCATGGGAGATTTGACGATGGTCTTTCCCTTCGGTTTCTCAGTGAGACCGGCAAGCTTCTGCAGATCGGCGAGGTGTTCGTCGACGACCGTGCAGGCGACACGACGCCCCGCATGGATAACGACCAGGTGATCATCGCGTTCTTCGATACGCAAATCGAAGCTTCGGCCATCGAGTACCAGGCTGAGGTTGTTTTCGGAGTCAGCGATCCATGACGGGTCAATCCGCGCCTGTTTGCCGTCGATCACGGCGCGGCCATCTTTACCGTTGATCTCGACTTGGAATTGTCTGTCGCCGATCTGTGCGCGGTATTTCGCCACTTGGAATCACCTCATACGCGAGAAATCAGGTCCGTGCCGGCCAGCGGTCCACACCGCGGCGACGCCCATCCACAAGCCAGCCAGAGTAACTTGTTGCCCGACCGTTGCCCGTGGTTGTCGTCTGGGCGATTCGCGCGGCCCGGCGCCGTACGTAGAGTGTCGCAGCCACCGCAACTGCTTCTTGCAGGGAACGATCATCGCCGGCCAGATCGAGTCCGCCCTTGAAGAAACGCGCGATGAAGTCCGTCGTGGTATTACCGGCGATGAACTCAGGGTGGCGGATGATCTGGCGATGGAAATCAATCGTTGTGGCAATGCCATCGATGTGGAATTCCTCCAGTGCGGCATCACCGGCAGCAATGGCTTCGGTGCGGTTGCGTCCCCAGACAATCAGTTTCGCCACCATGGGATCGTAGTAGATCGGAATTTCCGAACCTTGGTAGACGCCGGAATCCACTCTAATGCCGGGGCCCTGCGGTTCACGGTAAGTCGAGATTGTGCCGGGTGAAGGCAGGAAGTTGTTCTGCGGATCCTCGGCATAGATGCGAAACTGAATCGCGTGGCCGAAGGGCGCATGAGCCAGCGCCGGTGGTTCCCAACGGTCACTCCCCGCAATGTGGAGTTGCTCGGCGACCAGATCCACACCGGTCACCCATTCGGTCACGGGATGCTCCACTTGCAAACGCGTGTTCATTTCGAGAAAATAGAACTTCCCGTCGGTATCCAGGAGGAATTCGACGGTTCCGGCGCCGACGTAGCCGCATGACTCAGCGGCGGCAACCGCCGTTTTGCCCATGCGGGCGCGCAGGCCGGCATCCACCGCGACCGACGGCGATTCTTCGATGACCTTCTGGTGCCGTCGCTGGATCGAGCATTCACGCTCGTTGAGCGATACCGCGCGTCCGTTCTTGTCCGCAAGAATCTGAATTTCGACGTGGCGGGGTTTCTCGAGATACTTTTCCCAGTAGACGCGGGCATCGGCGAATGCGCCCTTGGCCTCTCGCCGCGCGGCTTCGATTGACGGCAGCCAATCCTCGGGATGCCGGACTACGCGCATCCCTTTACCGCCACCGCCTGCCACGGCCTTGATCACGATCGGGAAGCCGACCTGCTCTGCGGCAGCAAGCGCCGCTTGTTCCTCATTGATTGGACCGTCCGAACCGGGGACCACCGGGGCACCGGCGTTGATCATCAGTGCTCGCGCGGCAAGCTTGTCGCCCATCGTGGCGATCGCATGCGGCGGTGGACCGATCCAAATCAGGCCCGCGTCGGCAACGCGTGACGCGAAATCCCCATTTTCCGCCAGGAAACCGTAGCCGGGATGAATCGCATCAGCTTTGGCAAGACGCGCCGCATCGAGAATTCGCGGAATGTTCAGATAGCTTTCTTCGGGAGGGGGCGGACCAATTGGAAAGGCCCAGTCGGCCATGCGCACATGCAAGGCGGCACGGTCGGCCTCTGAAAACACTGCCACCGATTCGATCCCAAGACGGCGGCAACCACGGATGATGCGGACGGCGATCTCGCCACGATTGGCGATCAGGACACGACGGATCTTGGTGGGATGTTTGCCGGGCATCGAATCCAAAATACGCCTTGGAGGGACGCTGTCTCAAGGGATTTGTGCGGGCGCGACCCCCGAGCCTGTCATCCTGAGGAGCGAAGCGACGAAGGATCTGCTGTTGACTCCTCGACGGGGAAAAACAGCAGATTCCTCGCTTCGCTCGGAATGACAGTGAGGGGCAACCTGGCACACGGTCGTGCAGTCACACCCGCTCCCACTCGGCAGTGATCGTGGAGCGGCGAGTCGGGCGACTCCTGGTCCAGCGCACGAGCAGGTAGCTCAGCCAGAACCCGATGCGTGATTGCAGATCAACGTCTTGAGTCATCTCGACCGAAACCAACCAGAAACCTGATGGTGGATTCTCGAAGAGAGCGGGGTGATTGAATCGGTCGCGCAGTGCGAATGGATCGGCATCGCTTCGCCCGTATCGACGGCGCCGGAGCCATCGCCGCACCGGCCCGCCAAGCAGCCGAGAGACCAGGATAAGAAGACTCGACCGGTTCACTGTCTGGATGAGCAGCCGACCGCCACTTGTCATGACGCGATGAAGCTCCGCGAATATAGCCAGCGGATCATCGAGATGCTCGACGACATGACGGCATCCGACAAGATCAAATTGGTGGTCTCGAAATGGGAGTAATTCGAGGCGACCACAGACCCTCAGCCCCATGGGAGTATGCAGAGATAACGCCCCATCCCACCCTTTGGGTGGGGCACCGGAAGCGGGCGACCGGACAGGAGTGTCAGGCCCACCGAGGTCTGATTTCTCAGTGGGACGGACGCTCTTGTCCGTCCTGTCCCGCGGGCCGCTCGGCGCTCCATGCAGGACATCAATCCCAACGCAGACGCGAGGGCCGTTCAGTTCAGAGGCGGTCTTGTTGTCGCCGCAGCCGGCATCGAGAAACCTTGTTGCGGACTTCGCCAGTTCTTCAAGACGGTCGAAGTAGATGTCCCACTTGAAACGGTAAGCGGGTTCGCGGCGTGCCAGTGTTTTGCGGACCCAGTCCAAGTGACGGCCGAGATACGTGCTCGAGCGGCGGCCATCCTGTGGTAGTGTCAGAGTCATGTGGCCCGGGAGGACACGGCCCCGCTTACGGGATCTCCGACAAGCCGTGGCCGCTACAGCGGTATGTTGCCGTGTTTCTTGGGAGGATTGGTGTCCTTTTTCGTTTCCAACAACTGCAGCGCGCGTATGAGGCGCGGACGGGTCTCGTGCGGTTCGATCACATCGTCGAGGTAGCCGTATTGGGCTGCGATGTAGGGATTGGCGAACTTCGCGCGGTACTCCTCGGCGAGCCGTTCGGTCTCGGCAGCCGGATCGGCGGCAGCGGAAATCTGCTGCCGGAAGATGATCTCAGCGGCACCCTTGGGACCCATCACGGCGATCTCGGCGGTCGGCCAGGCCACGTTGTAGTCGCCCCGAACGTGCTTGGAGTTCATGACATCGTAGGCGCCGCCATAAGCCTTACGTGTGATCACCGTAACCTTGGGAACTGTGGCCTCGCAGAAGGCATAGAGCAGCTTCGCGCCATGCTTGATAATCCCGCCATGCTCCTGCGCCACGCCGGGGAGAAAACCCGGAACGTCCTCGAATACGACAATCGGGATATTGAAACAATCGCAGGTGCGAACAAAACGCGCGCCCTTTGCTGATGATGCAATGTCAAGAACACCGGCCAGCACGGCAGGCTGATTGGCGACAATTCCCACGGGGCGGCCGGCCAGCCGCGCGAATCCAACCACAATGTTTGCGGCATGATCGGGTTGGATCTCGAGAAACTCGCCGTTATCCACGACATGAGTGATCGCATCCTTGATGTTGTACGGCTTGTGCGGATCGGGCGGAACCAGAGTATCCAGCTCGGCGTCGGCGCGCTCGGCCGGGTCGGTCAACGCCCGACGCGGCGGATCATCAAGGTTGTTCTGCGGAAGAAATCCGAAAAGCCTCCGGGTCAACTGCAGTGTGTCGGCGTCGTTCTCACCAACGATATGCGCGACACCGCTTTTCTCGGCATGGACCTGCGCACCGCCGAGACCCTCGAAATCGATCTCCTCGTGGGTCACGGTTTTCACCACGTTCGGGCCGGTGACAAACATGTACGATGTCCCACGGGCCATCAGTACAAAGTCGGTGATCGCCGGCGAATAGACCGCGCCTCCCGCACAGGGGCCGAGAACGACTGAAATCTGAGGGATCACCCCGGAACAGAGAGTGTTGCGCAGAAAGATGTCCGCGTAAGCGCCGAGCGAAACCACGCCCTCCTGGATACGCGCACCGCCCGAATCATTGAGACCGATCACCGGGCAGCCAGTTTTGAGCGCGAGGTCCATGATCTTGCAGATCTTGCGGGCGTGCCCTTCGGCGAGTGAACCGCCGAAGACCGTGAAGTCCTGGCTAAATACAAAAACCGGCCGTCCCTCGATTTTCCCCGACCCCGTGACGACACCATCGCCCAGCGGGCGCTGATCGGCCAGGCCAAAATCAGTCGAACGGTGCGTAACGAACCGGTCGGTCTCCTCGAAAGATCCTTCATCGAGAAGAATCTCCAGCCGTTCGCGGGCGAGTAGCTTTCCCTTGCCATGCTGGTCAGCCGTGCGCTTGGGGCCGCCTGGCTCAGCGGCCAGACGGCGCATTTCGTGAAGACGGTCGAGAGGGGATTGTTGTGCCATCGGATTGGTCACCTTGTGGATGAGAACCTACACAATCTTGATCACGGTAATAACTCTAAGCCCCGGTATCGATGTGACTGTAGTGACGACCCGGCGGGTCGCCCCTACAACTCCCCGTCCCTGGTTAGACGCGAGGCGTTGCAGGCGAATCGCGAGGCGGAGACACCCTCGACCTCGACCGGCTCAACGTCCATCCATTTCTTTTTCTGCACGATGCGCCCGAACATGACCTCGACGTCGTGGTCAAACCCAATCACCGTATCGGTGTTGCAGCACTCGGGGAGCAACGCCCGTTTGATCTTAATCGTGTCCAGCGGGAACAGATCGACTGCTGCGACATACGGTCCCTTGACATGAAACCGTGATGGGAAAATGTCGGCGTAGTAGACGAAGCGACGGTTTCCCGAGATGATCTCCACCCCTTGATGGCCCCGCGTATGGCCGCCGGTCTTCTTCGCATGGACCCCGGGAAGGATTTCGGTGTTCCCCTGAAGCAGATGCAGACGACCGCTGTCGGCGAGGAGTTGGAGACGGGGACGCAAGTAGACCGCATCGGTGCGTTCGTTCGGGGTCATGGCGTCTTCCCACTCATCGGCTTGGACATAGTACTGTGCGTTGGGAAAACGCAGCGTGGGCTGATCGGGGCTGCCGGTAATCGCGCCGTTGGAATGGTCGGTGTGCAGATGCGTGAAGATGACATGCGTGATCTTTTCCGGCGTCACACCGATTGCCGCGAGCGACTCATTCAGGCATGATGGGCAGCGCGGGGCATAAATCTTGCGGTCAAAATCGGAGAGCGTGTCTCCCAGCCCCGTGTCCAGGAGGATGCATGCGTCGCCTGTCTTCACGACAAAGAGATTCGTCTCCATCGGCACACGGTTTTCATCGTCCGGGGTGATCAGTTTCTGCCACATTGTTTTGGGAATGACCCCGAACATCGAGCCGCCGTCTAGGGCAAATTCGGTTTCGACGAAGCCGAAGACTTCACATGTGTCGAGGCGGAGTTTCTGGATGCGCTGGTTCATGTCGATCCTGCTCGACTACTCCTGGGAGGGCGAGGCTCCTGCCGAGCCCCTTGTTGCGACTGAAAGAGAGGCTCGGCAGGAGCCTCGCCCTCCCGGCGCTGATAGTTAAACCGCTTCTGCAGCACCCTCAACATGCCTTCGTGGCTCAGATCACATCGAACCGGCCAGTCTACTCCCGCAGCAGGCTGCCTGCGATGACGAGGCGCTGGATTTCCGATGTGCCCTCGTAAATCTCGGTGATCCGCTGGTCACGGTACAGCTTCTCGATGATCGAGAATTCGCCGATGTATCCGTAACCGGCGTGAATCTGCATCGCCCGGTCCACGCAGAACTTGGCGGCTTCGGTCGCATAGAGTTTTGCCACCGATGCTTCCAGTCCAAACTTGGCACCGGCGTCTTTCAGTTGGGCCGCACGGTATGTCAGCCCCCGTGCTGCCTCCACGCGGCAATGCATGTCGGCAATCATCCATTGAATGGCCTGCAGCTTGGCGATTGGAGCACCGAATGCCTGACGTTTCTTGGCGTAATCAACCGATTCGTGGAGAGCGCGCTCGGCGATGCCCAGTCCCTGCGCCGCCACACCGATGCGCGCGCTGTCGAGCGTGGCCATGGCGTAACGGAACCCCTTGTTGCGCTCGCCCATCATTGCGGACAGAGGCACGCGGACGTCCTTGAACCACATGCGACCGGTCGTCGCCGCCCTCATCCCCATTTTCTGGCGGAGCGTTTCCTTGCGAATCCCGTTGCTGCCGGTGTCTTCGACCAGCCAGGCCGAAATCTTGTCGCGCACGCCGGCTTCACTCACCTTGCCGAAGAGCACGTAGAGGGTGGCAACGTCGCCGTGCATGATGAAGATCTTCTCGCCGTTAATCACATAGTGGTCACCTTCGATGCGTGCCTCGGTCGACTGGTTGGACGCATCGGAACCGGCGTTGGGTTCAGTCAGCGCAAACGCCGGGACGATTTCACCGGAGATGCATCGGGGGACATACTTCTTCTTCTGCTCTTCGGAGGCGAACATGCAGATCGGCTCGAGGGCGAGGACGGCCACCGCCGCCAGAAGGCAGGTCGGAGGATCCCAGAAACACAATTCCTCACAGAGAGTGGTGTACTCAATGGAGGATTTTCCCAATCCGCCGTACTCTTTCGGGAGAGGATAAGCGATGAAGCCCGCCTTGGCAAGTTTTCGATAATACTCAAAGGGGAATTTCTGCGGCTCCGGCCGCTGGTCCAGTTCTTTGGCGACTGGAACAATCTCTTTCTCGGCGAATTCGCGCACCATGTCGCGAATCGGTTGCTGACGGTCGTCGACATTGTAGCGTATCATTGATCCTCCGCGATTGGTCAGTTTGTTCCGTCCCAACGACAACCCATAAACTTACCCCTTCGCGGGTCAAAAAGCAAGAGGGGCACACCCGCGAGCGCTGCTCAGGGAAGGGTTATGACAGGTGGCTTTGGATGAGAGGTCCTCGGCCGTGGCGCAGCCGCCCTCGGCTGCGTTAACAGATTTCGCCGCTTCGCGTCGAACGCGGGCGAGGGCGCCCGCGCCACATCTCCAAGGCGTTTGTGATCTTTGGCGCCTTACACGAAACGTGGGATTCTTGTGTGGCCTGCATGGTGCCCCACCCGAAGGGTGGGATTCTCCTGTGTGGCCGGCGACAGATCGAGGCGTTTCACCCGTTCGGCCTGAAGGGAGCCACGACGATCGTCGCAGAGAATCAGTGTCGATGCAGCGTGAACGATGATTCCCACCCTTCGGGTGGGGCACCATGCACCATGGCGATAGGGCATCGAACGCGTGGATTATGTGATCGCTTCTTCGGTCTTTCGGGACGCGACACCGCGGATGTACGTGACGATTTCCTCGGTCGTCGTACCTGGGCCGAAAAGTTTGCCGACACCGATCTTCTCGAGCTCGACCGCTTCCTGATCCGGGATGATTCCGCCGCCGAATAAGTGGATCGTACCGGCCCCTTTCTCTTTGAGAAGGCGCAGGACTTCCGGGAAGAGGGTCATGTGAGCACCGGAAAGAATGCTCATGCCGATGAAATCGACATCTTCCTGGATGGCCGCCTCAACGATCATGTCCGGTGTCTGACGCAGACCGGTGTAGATGACTTCCATACCGGCATCGCGCAATGCGGCGGCGATGACTTTGATGCCCCGGTCGTGGCCATCAAGGCCGGGCTTTGCAAGCAGGACGCGAATCTTCTTCATTGGCTATTGTCACCCTCTTCTCAGGATTCGACGCAGTCGGTTGAATTGTTTCGGGCAGTCGGGAAATACTCCGCCAGCCACCCGCGCCGTCCCACCGAATGGAACACGAATGCCGCGATTTCCTTTTCGTCTTCCGGAAAATCGGGCGGGATGGGAAACGGTGTCAGGGCACCGAGCAAATGGGTATCGATCAGATGACGCACGTACGCCGCGGCGTATTCCGGGCTCACCTTCCCAAACTGGTCCTTCCCGGTCACCCAGATGCGCGTGATCTGCGCGCCCACTGTCGGGACCGAGCGGAAGTTGGTCATGAACATCAGTTGGCCGGTCCAACTGCGGCGGAAATACAGACGCTCATTGCGGCAATCGATCATCCACAAGTCTTCGGTGGTCTGGGCGCGCATTCCCGAAGTGATCAATCCCGCCTGATCGTACTCGAAATCCCAGTCGACATCTGCCAGCCAGGAGTTCTCGGGTGACTGGCCATCCAGTTCACTCCCATCGGACAGGGTGAGACGCGCGAACGTCTCGGCGGCTTCATTGTCGGAGGTGGTCAGGTGCACTCCGAGAGCATAGGCGCGGCAGTCCAGGACCTTCCGTCCAGTGGGCGAATCCTCACCGAGGAGCCAGCGCACCTGGGGAAGATCGGATTCGGCTTCCGGCGCTGTCGGTGTGGCTGCCGTGCTGTTCACAGTCTTCGAATCAGGATCCTGCTTCCCCTTGTGCACGGCGGCACTGATCGCCCAGATGAGAAGAGGCAGGACGATCCATCCAAAAGTGGCGATTTGATCGGAGAGTTCCATGATCCCTATTCAATTAACTTCTTCTCTCCCCTCTCCCCACTTGGGGAGAGGGAGTTCGTCTCTCGTGAATTCCGGCCTCCATTCACCAACCAGTTTCTTTTCACCCCTCTCCCGACCTTGGGAGACAGGTCGGCGGCGAGGTGTGAGCCCTCAGAACATCGGTGATTCCTCGTATTCCCCGTAAGTACCCCGCAAGACGTCGACAATCTCACCGAGCGTGGCGTAAACACGTGCACATTCGATGAACGACGGCATCAGGTTGTCGCTGCGTTCCGCGGCCGCTTTCAAATCTTCGAGCGTCCGGCGGACCTTGTCGTTGTCGCGTGCCTGGCGGAGCTGGTGCAGGGACTGGATCTGTTCGCGCTCCACGGATTCGTCGATCTTCATGACGGGGATCTCAATCTTCGCGTTCTCCATCACGAATTTATTGACTCCGACGACGATCCTCTCGCCCTTCTCCACTGCCTGCTGATACGCGTAGGCCGACTTCGCCAGTTCTCGCTGGAAGTAACCCTGATCGATCGCGGCCAGAACCCCGCCGCGGCGTTCGATCTCCTCGAAGATCTTTTCCGCCTCATCTTCCATCTGCCGGGTAAGCGATTCGACAAAATACGACCCGGCCAGTGGGTCAATCGTGTTCGTGACGCCGGACTCGTAGGCAACCAACTGCTGGGTACGAAGTGCAATCAGCGCTGCTTTCTCCGATGGCAGCGCCAGGGTCTCGTCCATGGAGTTGGTATGCAGCGACTGTGTCCCGCCCAGTGCCGCGGCCATCGCCTGCCACGTGACGCGGACGATGTTGTTCTCGGGCTGTTGCGCGGTCAGCGAAACACCAGCGGTCTGAGTATGAAAACGGCAGATCCAGGAACGTTCGTCCTTGGCGCCGTATCGATCTTTGAGATGCCGCCCCCAGATCTTTCGCGCCGCGCGGTACTTGGCGATCTCCTCGAAGAAATCCAGGTGGGAGTTGAAGAATAGAGAAAGACGCGGCGCGAATTCATCGACATCAAGCCCGCGCGCAATGCCCGCCTCGATGTAGGCGAATCCATCGGCGAGTGTGAACGCGAGCTCCTGCACCGCTGTTGCACCTGCCTCGCGAATATGGTAGCCCGAAATGGAGATGGTGTTCCACTGCGGCATCTGACGGGTGCCGAATTCGATCGTGTCGACGATCAACTTCATCGATGGGACCGGCGGGTAGATCCATTCTTTCTGCGCGATGTATTCCTTAAGGATGTCGTTCTGCAGCGTCCCCCGCAATTGGTCCAGGCGCACTCCCTGTTTCTCGGCGACAACGATGTAGAACGCGAGGATGATCGCAGCCGGAGCATTGATGGTCATCGACGTAGAGATCTTCCCAAGGTCGATCCCCTTGAAAATGATCTCCATGTCCTTGAGTGAATCCACGGCGACACCACAGACGCCGACCTCACCTTTGGAACGCACATGATCCGAATCGTAGCCCATCAAGGTCGGCAGATCGAAGGCTACCGACAGCCCCGTCTGCCCTTCCTTCAAGAGGAAATGGTACCGTTCGTTGGTCTGCGCCGCCGAGCCCATGCCGGAGAACTGACGCATGGTCCAGAGGCGCTTGCGGTACATCGATGGGTGGATGCCCCGCGTATACGGAGGGAAACCGGGGTAACCGATATCGGTGAGGAAATCGATCCCCTCGACGTCCTTCGGGGTGTAGAGGTCCTTGATTGGAACCGATGAGACCGTGATGAATTTGCGCCCGTCGAGATGGTCAGCATTGTCCATCTGGGCTGCCCACTGCTCGTGCGCCTCGTCGAGGCGCCGATGTTCAGACTTGGGCAACGCGGAACTGACCCGTTCACCCAGTGTTCGTTTGGAAGAATGCGGTAGACCGCTCATTTGTTGGCCTTGATGAGTAGGTTATGTTGCCGGTCAGGGTCACAACTCGCTGCACCGGCTCGCAGGTAATATCCGTTGCGAATCCCTTGTTGTCCATCGAATTGTACCACGAAATGGAGTGCGATGGACGTCAGTTTCGCACTTGGCCGCGCCGCCAGCTCTCAAAAAGCCGGCGGGCAGTGCTGTAGGGATCCGCCTGACCGGACACGATCTGCTCGACGGCTCGATTAAGATGATCCGAATCGAAGAGGGTCTTCTCGAGCTGATCGTGTGCCAGCTCCGTGAGCGACAGCACCAGATCGGAGCGGGTGCGGGCCAAGCGCAATCCGGCAGGGTCTCCCTGGCTGCGGAATTGCCGGTGTCGTGATACAGCTTCCCATAGCTCAGTGACACCTTTATCGCGGATGGCCACGGTCGGCACGATCGGTGTTTCCCAAGGGGGCGGCGATCCTCTCAGAGCTGAGGAGCGGATTTGGCGTTGGACATCGAGAATCGACTCGAGTTCGGCCTTGATCCGGTCTGCGCCGGGACGGTCCGACTTGTTGAGGCAAAATACGTCGGCGATTTCCATGAGCCCCGATTTCATCGCCTGAATCGAATCGCCCGACTCCGGCACGAACACCACGACCACCGAATCACACACCGAGGCTACATCGAGTTCAATCTGTCCGACCCCAACGGTTTCCACAAGAATCACATCAAAGCCGAACCCCTCGAGGACAACGCAGACATCCTTTGTGGAGGCGGCCAGACCGCCGGACGATCCGCGCGTCGCCATACTGCGGATGAAGATGTTGGGACGCCCGTAGAGTGCCTGCATTCGCACCCGGTCACCCAACAGCGCGCCGCCAGAGAACGGACTGGTTGGATCGACCGCGATGATGCCCACTCGCAATCCCTGACCCGCCAGCAGCCCCGCAAGCCGGTTTACGAGAGATGACTTCCCGGCGCCGGGCGGGCCTGTCAGGCCTACGCGATACGCGCTCTTGCCTCCAGAGAAGATGCGCGCCAAGACACCGTCGTAGCCGTCGCGACGGTCCTCCACAAAGGAAATCACTTTGGCGAGGGCGACCCGGTCACCGGCGGCGAAGCGATCAAGGATGGTCATGGGGGGGTCGGGGACCAAGGGGTTGTGAAATGCTCACCGCGTGACCTGCTTTCTTCCAATACTGGTGCGGGGGAGACATGGCGGATCGCCCCTGAGATCGCCGTGATCATACGAGTATCGTGAGCGCGCCGCGGGACACTGCGTTCGCAGAGTTTAGAGTGTCTAGGAAAAACCTGGTGCGTGCGAGCATGCACCCTGCACTATCCCTGGCCCTTGGTTCCTTGTCGTTCGCCCCTCGTCCCTCACACGGGGATGAAATCCTTGATCCGCAATTGCAGTTGTTCGCCGTTGTTCCACTGGACTCGCTCGGGGACGTAGGCCAAATCGATGGCACCACCGTGGGCCAGGAGAGCCTTGGCGCGGGCTCCCATGTTGAAGCCGATGCAGTCAAAGATGCGGCCGCCCTTCGTGGCCTTGAACTTGAGGTGGTTGTTGCCGACGATGTACGGCGAACCAGCCAGCTGAACATTCGCCGCCATGAACACCGGCCGTGCGTTCTGCGGTCCGAAGGGTGCAAACTGTTCAAGGCGATCCAGGAACTGATCGGAGAGCTCGTCCAAGTCAAGGTAGAGATCGATCTGCAGCTTGGGGATCAGATCGTCGTCGCTCAATCGCCTGCGGGCAACGGCCTTGAATCGTTCGGCAAATTCAGGGATGCGGTCGCGCCGGATCGACAGGCCGGCCGCGAATTTGTGGCCGCCGTAACGGAGCATCAGATCCTCGCACTCGCGCAGCGCTTCATACAGATGGAACGTCGGGATCGAACGGGCTGAACCTTTCCCCTCATCGTCATCAATGGCGATCATCACCGTCGGAAGATGGAACCGTTCCACCAGCCGTGACGCGACAATCCCTATCACACCCTGGTGCCATCCTGCCGACGCGAGAACGATTGCGCGGTCCTGGTCGAGGTCGACCGTCTGTTCAATCTGCTGGAGCGCCTCTCGGAGAGTGGTTTCATCCAGGGTCTTGCGCGTGCGGTTTTCCCGGTCGAGCTGACGCGCGATGTCGGCAGCAACACGATCGTCCCGTGTGGACAGAAGCTTGATCGCCATCTCGGCGTTGCCGAGTCGGCCGACCGCATTGATCCGCGGCGCAAGAATGAAAACAATCTGCCCGGTGCTGATGGTTCGTCCCATCAGATCAGAAACAAAGCAGAGCGATTTGATTCCCGGCTTGTTGGTGCGCTCGATCTGCTGAATCCCAAACCGGGTCAGCGTCCGATTCTCGTTGATGAGAGGGGCGATATCCGCGGTGGTGCCCAGCGCCACCAGATCCAGATGTTCTTCCAGTTCGCTTTCATTCTGACCGAGGGTGCGATACAGAGCCTGAGCCAGCTTGTATGCCACGCCGACACCGGCCAATTCCGCCCCCGGCACGTCCGGCGGATTCAACTTGGGATTGACTATAGTGACCGCGTGCGGCAGACGCGAGCCTGGCTCGTGATGGTCGGTGATGAGAACTTCGATGCCCTTGGATCGTGCGTATTCAACCTCATCGACGGCTGTGATACCACAATCGACGGTAAGGATCAGATTGATGCCGCACTCGACGGCATGATCGATTCCCTCTTCAGAAAGCCCGTATCCTTCGATCAGCCGGTTGGGCAGGTAGTAGTGAACTTCCGCGCCCAGCCGGTTCAGCACCATGAATATCAGAGCGGTTGACGTGATGCCGTCGACATCATAGTCGCCGTACACCATGATCTTCTCGCGGCCCTGGAGAGCGGTGACGAGGCGCTCCACTGCCTGGCGCATCCCTACCATGAGGAAGGGATCGAACAGCTCGGACAGCTTGGGATTAAGGAACTGATCAATCCGCTCGAGCGTGTCGAGGTTTCGGGAGAGCAGAATTCGAACGATGGCTGACGGGAGCTTGAGAGCGTCAACCAGTTCCTCAACGCGCTCCGGGGATGGGGAGGGAGAGAATACCCACTGGATGGCGCGGCTTCTCCGCCCAACCCCGGCTTCCGGCATCACGCGGCCGTTTGTGCTTGCCAATGAATTCCTTCTGGGAGCGCGAATACAATGACTGGCGGGCCGTAAGCCGGGTTCTGTCTTCCGCCTTGCGGCGGAGTGGCGGCCATTGATCTGGCTGCACCGTCACCGGGGCAGTCATGCGGCCTACCCGGGAATCGAATGGAGCGAGCAGCCCCTCTTCCCTGCTTGGCCTTGCACCGGGTGGGGTTTACGCGGCTGTCCCCGTTACCGGGGACACCGGTGGTCTCTTACACCACCTTTTCACCCTTACCCCGCTTCTTTGGGGAAACGGGGCGGTTGTTTTCTGTCGCCCTATCCGTCGGATTACTCCGCCCTCCGGTTAGGAGGCACCCTGCTCTGTGGAGCCCGGACTTTCCTCATGACCAATGGCCGATGCCCCGTGCCCGAATGCCTGCACGGGAAATCAGGGCCATCGATCACGCGACCGCCTCACCCACCAGTCTTTTTCTCCGCGTCTCCTCTTGTCAAAAAACATTTATCAACAAACAACCAACATCTGCGATTCAGACCGGCCGCAACAGCGGCCTTGACCTAATTATACGCATACCATGGACTTTGGCAACCCGGTAAACTCCTCAAAGAGTACGAATCGTTTGCCTTTTTCAAGGAATGTGACAGAATCAGTCAGAATCGGCAGCACCTCTGTCACTTTGGCGCAAGCGTGTCACCATGTTGACTGGTAGTGCGTTATCGCTGCTGCTTAATGTTCTGCTTCATAAGATTTATGCAGCTTAAGGCCTTGTGTCCGTGCTGATGTGGGCACTGGGGCGACCGCACTGAGACGAGTCTCGGTGCAATCCAATCGACGTAGCCCAAGTCCGCGCACACCTACGAAGGGCTTGGCTACAAGACTCTGGTGACGGATGGCGCAAACGTCTCGAATGATGGCCGCGCTCCCAAGCTCAACCCGTCGGGTAATTGGGGGCTTCCTGGGTGATGGTCACGTCGTGGGGATGGCTTTCTCGCCACCCGGCCGAAGTCACCCGGACGAAGACGGGCTTCGTCTTGAACTCGGCGAGAGTCAGGGTGCCGCAGATACCCATGCCGGACCGCAGTCCGCCGACCAATTGGTACACCGAATCGGCGAGCTCGCCTTTGTAGGCCACCCGGCCTTCGATCCCCTGGGGGATGAGTTTGTTCAGTTCCACCTCGCCCTGGTAGTACCGGTCGCGCGCACCGACTCTCATCGCGCCGAGCGACCCCATCCCACGGTAAACCTTGAAAGCACGTCCTTCGAGCAGAACTTTTTCTCCTGGGGCTTCTTCCGTACCGGCGAACAGGGAGCCAATCATCACGGCATCAGCGCCGGCCGCGATGGCCTTGGCGAGATCGCCGGAGTATTTGATACCCCCATCGGCCACGACACCGGTGCCGGTCTTGGCCGCTTCTTCGGCGCAGTCCATGACGGCGGTTAGCTGCGGGAAGCCGGCGCCGGTAATCACCCGAGTGGTGCAGATCGAACCCGGCCCGATGCCGACCTTGATCGCATCGGCCCCGGCCGCGATCAGGTCATGGGCGCCTTCGCGGGTCACGACGTTACCAACCAGCAACAGAACATCCGGGAATTGCTCTTTCAACTGAGCCGTCGTGGCCGCCACCGACTTCGTGTGCCCGTGTGATGTGTCAATGCAGAGGCAGTCCACGCCGGCATCAACCAGCGCGCGGGCGCGTGCCAGCCCTTCCTGCGGCCCGACACCGACGGCCGCGCCCACCCGGAGACGACCGCGTTCGTCCTTGCAGGCGTGCGGGTACTCACGGCTCTTCATGATATCTTTGACCGTGATCATGCCACGCAGGTTGCCGTCCTTGTCCACGATCAACAGCTTCTCGATGCGGTTCTTATGCAGGATCTCCTGCGCGGATTCAAGATCGGTTCCCTCGAGAACCGTGATCAGCGGCTGCCGTGTCATGACCGAGTCGAGAGGGACGGAAAGGTCCTTGTGGAAACGCAGATCACGGTTGGTGAGAATCCCCACGAGTTTCTTGCCTTCGGTGATGGGAATACCGGAGATCGAGAATCGTCGCATCAGTTCGACAGCATCCCGGAGCGGCCGGTCGGGCTCGAGAGTGATCGGATCGTGGATCATCCCGCTTTCCGAACGCTTGACCTTATCGACTTCGGCAGCCTGCCGATCGATCGGGAAATTGCGATGGATGATTCCCATGCCACCGAGCCGGGCCAGCGAGATGGCGAGCTTCGATTCGGTCACGGTATCCATGGCGGCCGAGAGAAGCGGGATCGGCAGATTGATCTTTCCCAGCCGGGTTGAAACATCGGCATCCTCCGGGAGGACATCTGATTTCGCCGGCACCAGCAGGACATCATCGAATGTCAGCGCCTCGCCGATTATGCGTGAAGACGAAGAGGGTTTATGAGCGCCCGCCGTGGCGGGCTGAGAACGGGTATGCTCATCGGTGGCGCCGGTTCCGGCTTTGGGCAGTACGCGCGGGGGATTCATCGTCTCAGCCACTGCCTTCCTCGTCCCAAATCAGAATGCGCCCGCAGGAATCGCATGTGATGATTTTTTCCGCGCGGCGGATTTCCTGCACGAGCTGTGGCGGGAGAGTTTTGAAGCAGCCGCTGCAGGCTCTGTTTCGTACGGCGACAACCGCGCCGGAGCCTTTCCCCTTGCGCACGCGCTCGTAGATCGCGACCAGCGGGGCATCCAGACGCACGAGGACGTTCACGCGGTCACCCTGTTTGATCTTGATCTTATCGCCGACCGAATCCATTTCGCCCTTGATATTCTTCAACTGGGCGCCGTTGCGCTTCTGAACCTCGCCGAACGCGTCGCTCTTGGCTTCGATCTCCTTGCCCAGATTATCGATTGTCTCCATGGCGGCCAGGATACCGTCCTCGGCGGCGGTGATCTCCGATCTCACGTGATCGATTTCGCGTGAAAGCGCGTCGTACTCCTTGTTGGTCTTGATCAGAGCCATCTGATTCTTCAGACGCTCCAACTCCACGTTCTTCTCCCTGACCCGAAGCTCCAAGCGTTTGTGTTCCAGACGGGTTGCTTCGAGCTGATCACGGGCTTCGTCGACCGCGGCCTTGGCGGCCTTGATCTCGCCCTGCAGCGTCGTGATCATGTCGGGCAGGTACTCCTTTGAGCGCTCCAGCTCGACCAGCTGGTAGTCAAGTCCCTGCAACTTCAAGAGCAGATCTGCATTTGTAGACATCGAGCCTCAACTCCCGCAAAAGCGTTTCGCCGGCAGTGCAATGATGATAAAAAAACGCGCACCCGGCGGGCGCGCGCGTTTCTTTCTTCAAGGACACCACCCAGGCCTCGGGGGGTGTCAGGATATTTCGGTTGGCAGTTTGCTGGGTCGTCCTGGTCATCAGCGATTTCAGCGAAACTTTATGGTGGGCAATACTGGACTTGAACCAGTGACCTTTCGGATGTGAACCGAACGCTCTAACCAACTGAGCTAATCGCCCGCCCTCAATTCTTAACGGACTGCGTCCTCCCGATTCTTACGTCGGAATGATTCGGGATGTGAGTCACCTGCCATCAGTTCTCGTTCTTTCCGGAAATGTTCAGCCACCTGCTGTCTGGTGGGCCCACCAGGACTTGAACCTGGGACCTACTGATTATGAGTCAGCAGCTCTGACCATCTGAGCTATGGGCCCGTCCGTCATCTCCCTGTCGCGGGCCAAAGTTCCACTCGGAGTTCTCGCCTGGCTTCTCCTCCCGGACCACATCATGATAATTTCAATCGGATCGGGCTGCCAGTCAAGCGGATTTTGTCTCCAATTCCCCCAAGTCATTGCGTGTCAATCGCATCCCCTGGCGTCTCGCCTTCATCGCGCTCTGTGAGAGTTGACTCGAGCAATGTGTTGTACTCTTTAAGCAATCGCTCTAGCGTCAGCTTGTCGTCATCTTCCTGCGCTCTAGCGATCAACGTCTTATACCGTTCCCTGGCCTGGATTCGCAGTCTTCTCCCTTTGAGGACCTTGAGAGTATCGACAAAGACACGATCCGCAATCGACGGGTCAACTGAATAGGACAAGAGCTGAGACCATCGCGCCACCTCCTCGGGACTTGCTCCTATTGTCGGGGGAGAGACATCCGATAATCCGTTCTGTGTCCGCTCCATTAGGGTCAAGAACATGCGGCGGTGGAGAGGATTACGAAAATCCTTGGCAACCAGCTCGTGGCGAGCTGTCTCGATGTAGGTACGCTTCTCGATCAACACCCGGAGCAGTTGCTCCTCTTTCATCAGCGCGTCCATGGGCGGCTTCGTCCCATGGCCCCCTGTGCTATCCCCGTCCCGCACGTGACGTCTGGCCCTCTCTCTAAGTTCATCCTCCCTTAAGCCCGTGTGACCGGCGACCTCGGTCAGGAGTGCCGACCACCGTCTAGGATCCGTAATCTTGCCCGCGAGTGACAGGAATTCGTTGGCCAGTCGTTCCTTTGTGAGGAAATCGAGCCCACCAGATTCCTTGCGCGCAACATCAACACGATATTCTACGATGCTCGGCGCCGCAGCAACCAGTGATTCGAATCGCGCCTTCCCCTCACGTCTCAGATATGTGTCCGGATCGTCTCCCGATGGCAGGATCGCCACATCGACTCCGACTCCGGCATTGAATGCGATGTCGATTCCCCGCAGAGTGGCTCGCTGGCCGGCGGAGTCCGCGTCGAAGATCAGGGTCATTCGTTTGCAGAAACGTCCCAGCAGTTCGGCCTGCTCAATCGTGAAGGCCGTCCCGGAGACCGCGACGACGTTTTCAATGCCGAACTCGATCATTGTGAGCCAGTCGAGGTATCCCTCGACAACGAACGCGCGATCGGCACGACGGATCGCTTCGCGCGCGGTCCAGAGTCCGTAGAGGATGCGGCCCTTGTGGTAGATCTCGGTCTCCGGGGAATTCAAGTATTTTGGCTGGTCATCGGGCGAGATCGCGCGTGCACCGAAACCCACGACCTTGCCCGACAGGTTGTGAATGGGAAATGTGACGCGATGGCGGAAACGGTCGTATGGCTGATCGCTCGCCGCGGCGAGCTTGGATTCGAGCACGAGACCGGCGGCCAGAAACGCCTGGGGCTTCAGACCGCGTGCACGTGCCGTTTTCATCAGTGTATCAAAGGGAGGAGGCGCATACCCGACCCCGATGCGTTTCAGTGTCTCTTCCTTGAACCCGCGCTTCTTCAAGTAGTCCAGCGCGACTGTCCCTGCGCTCGCGAAGAGGGCGCGACGGTAAATCTCATCGGCCAGCGCGAGGGCATCGTAAACCTCCTGACGCCGCCGCGCCTGGGCATCATCGTCACGAGATCGCTCCGGAAGCCGGATTCCTGCACGGTCGGCGCAGTACTTCAGTGCTTCAGGAAAACTCCACCCCTCGTGCTCCATCAGGAAGGCGAAGACGTCGCCGCCCTTGCCGCAGCCGAAGCAGTGGAAGAAACCCCGGTCGGCATGAACATTGAATGACGGTGTTTTCTCGGTGTGAAAAGGACATAGGCCGATGTGGCTGGCGCCCCGTTTCCGGAGCGTGACATACTGTCCGATGACCGCCACGATATCGGTGGCCTCTTTGACCTGTTCTTTAATGGCGTCGTCAGACATGGGAAATGGTGTTGCGCCTGCCAGCGACTGTAGCAACTGTGTTCTATTTTCACACCGCGCGAGCGTAATCGTTTTGCCAATGCGTTCCTTGTCTGACCATTGCGTTCAGAATTACCAGCAGCTTGCGCATGCAGGCGACCTGGGCGACCTTG
>Ga0315273_10003214_pt1 | contig 19625 bp, 15 predicted proteins | sample YL17G02_0_MG_FD_205753 | JGI IMG/M metagenome (GOLD analysis project Ga0315273, IMG submission 205753) | Sediment microbial communities from Yellowstone Lake, YNP, Wyoming, USA - YL17G02_0 | ecosystem: Environmental > Aquatic > Freshwater > Lake > Sediment | place: USA: Wyoming | collected...
TTTACAAGGAAAGGCGGCGACCGGCGCGACAGAGGTGGAGTGAAGAGGGCGGGGCGCACCCCAGCCCCCCGGGCGGCGCGCGCGGCCCCCCCCGCGCGCCGGCCCCCCCCCCCCCCCAACAATGGAGCGAGTGTGACCCCGCGTCCCGCGATCGCTCTCTCAATGGGCGCAGTGCTCTCTGGTTGGGGAAGACGGAGGGTCGCCGACCGCCACCGTGCTCTCGCTCACTCGCCGTCGTCGCTCCCGCCGCCCGGCCGGCCGCCGCGCGTCCAGAACACGTCGTCCAGCGCTTTGCGCACGTCGGCCTCGATAGGAGGGGCGTCCACTTTGGTCAGGGTCACGCCGAGGGACGCCGCGGCGTCGAGCAACGCGCGCTCGTCCGCGCCGCGCGCGACGACGCTGACAGCCACGCCACCCGCCGCGCCCGGCCCCAGCCGCCCCGCGCGCCCCGCGCGGTGCAGGTAGTCGGCGGCGTCGGTCGGGGGGCCCAGCGAGTAGACAGCGGCGACGGACGGCAGGTCGAGGCCGCGCGCGGCCGGCGGCGTCGCCACGAGGAGCGTCGCCGCGCCATCGCGCAGCGCGGCCGCCGCGCGCACCGGCTCTTTCCCTTCCGGCAGGAGGACGGCGAGCGTGTGCACGCCCCACAGGGCGGAGCGCAGGGCGTCGCCGGCGGTGGCGGCGGCGGGAGCGTCGCGCACAAAGACGACGACGCGCGGCGGCGGCGCGTCGTCGCCGGTCGCCGCCGCGGCGGCGCGCAGCAGCCGAGCCAGCGTGGGCAGCTCGTCATCGACCGCATCCACGACGACGTAGCTGTGCGAGACGCCGGCGGGCACGGGCGGAAAGGCGGGCGCGGGGGCGCCGGCGCCGCCCGCGTCACTCACGGCATCGACGCCGCCCGCCACCGCGGCGTCCAGGCCGCCGCCCAGCACGATGGCCGCGTCGGGGCGCAGCCAGCCGGCGGCCATGCCCTGGGCCGCGGCGCCGGCGGCGGTGGCGCCGACAAGGACGAGGTCAGGGCGCCGGCCGCCGGCCGCGCGCGCGCCGTCGACCGCCCCGCGCACCAGCCGCTCCAGCGCGTCGCCGTGCATGGCGAGCACGGCATCGGCTTCATCCACCACGATCTTGACAGCGGTGGAGCCAGGAGGAGGGGCGCCGGGGCGGGCGGTCGAGAGAAGGAGGTCGGGTGTGCCGACGACGACGGCGGCGCCGTCGAGGCCGCTCTCCCGCGCGCGCTCCGCCTCGCCTTCATCCAACACGCCCGCGACTTTCACGCCGCGGGGTCCGGTGTAGGAAAACAGGTTGTCCGCCGCGCCCGGCACGCGCGGGCCGACCGCGCCGCCGAGCAGTTTGAACGCCAGCAGGGCCACCTGCACGCCCAGGTCGCGCGTGGGGACGACAACGACCAGGCGCGGGTTGGGGCCGGGAGCGACGTCGGCCAGAGCGGCGGCGAGGGCGGGGACGAGAAAGGCGAGCGTCTTTCCCGAGCCGGTCTGGGAAATGATGACTGCGTCCCCTTTCCTCCCCCCCACCGCGGCCGCCGCCCTCCTTTGCACGTCGGTGGGCGTCGGAAAGCCGAGGCGGGCGGCGCGGTCGGCGAGCCAGGGCGGCGCGCCGGCCGCGGCCCAGTCGGCGGGGACCGCGGGCGTGCCCGCCGCCGCGCCCAGCGCGTCCCGGGCGATAGCCGCAGCCTCGTAGTCTTCGCGGGCGACGGCGGACAGGAGGGCGGCTTGCAGGGCGTTGACGTCGGCCGCGCCGGGCGACGGGGATGCGCGTGGGGGGGTGGGGAGGGGGGCTCTGGCGCCGCGGAGCACTGCAAGCAGTGGCCGCGATGGCCGGGGTCGCACGCGCATTGGGCCCGGCGTGCGCGCAGTGTGCCGCATTTCGGCAGAACGCCGTGGCGGTCGACGATGCGTCCGCCCGCCCGCCCCCGCCCCCGGCCGACCCCCGCCCGCGCGTCGGCCGACCGCCCCGACGTCGCCCCTCTGCTGGCCGCCGCGCGGGCGGCGCGCGGCCCCGGCGACCGCGCGCGCGTGCAGCCCTCCGTCGACGCCCTGGCCTCCCTCGCCCGCGTCGGCGCCACCGCCTACGCGGGCGGCGTGTGGCGCACTGTCTACACGTCGTCCACGGGCGCGAGCGCCGGGCGGGTCGGGCCGCTGACCGGGGAGGTGACGCAAACGTTCGAGGCGGGAGCGCGCGCTTACGTCAACACCGTCTCCTGGCCGTCCTCTTCTTTCCCGCTCCTGCGCGCCCGGTTGACCGGCACGTACGCGCCGCGGGATGGAAGGAAAGACAGAGTGGACGTCGTGTTTGAAGGGACTGAAATCTTTGTGGCCGGCGTCCGCGCCGCCTCGCGCGCGTTCCCCCCGAACTCCCCCTCGTCCCGCGGCCACTGGCGCCTGCTCTACGAGGACGAGTCCGTGCGCGTGTTTGAGACCAACCAGGGCAACCTCTTCGTGCTGGAGCGGGAGGCGGGAGGAGCGGGCGAGTGAAGCGAGACTGCCGTTGCAACTCCCTTTTCCGGCGCGCCCGCGCTTCCCTGCCCGGCCCTGCCTCACTCCCTCTCTCTCTCTCTGTCGCGCACCCACCCGTATCCCGTTTCAGGCCTGGGCCTTGACCTTGGCCGCTTTCACGGCGGCGTCGACCAACACCTCGAGCTTGAGCACCGCGGTCGTCGCGCTGTCCCCCGCCACGTATTCGCTGTGCTTCTCCCCGCGCACCCACACGGTGAGGGTGGGCATCTTGGAGACGCCCGCCGCGGCGACGACGGTGGAAGGGACCGCGTTGACGTCGACGAAGTGGAGGGGGACGCCCGGAAACTTTTCCTTCATCAGGTTCGCGATACGCGGCTTGACGTAGATGCCTGGAAAGAGGGGAGTGAGGGGAATCGGGTAGTTGTTTCTATTCTCGTTTTTTTTTCTCCCACCCTCAATCTCTCCTCCCTCACATTTGCGGCACCAGCGCGCCATAAAGTCGACGACCACGACATCGGCCGACGCCAGGGCGGCGTCGTAGGCGGCCTCGGACATGATCTGAGGATTAGGGTTAGGGTTAGGGAAAGAGGGGGTCGAGGGATGGGCGCCGTCGCTCCTCCGCCGCCCCCAATCCTCCCCTCCAGCACGCACGTAGTCGTCCGGCGCTTCGCTGCCCAGGCCGGAGCGGGCGACGACGCCGCGGGGGGCGGGATGGCGCGGCGCGGGCCGGCGCGGGGGCGGCGCCGCGGCCCGGGGCGGCCGCGGGGGCACTCCGGCGGGCGGGCACGCCCGGAACAGCATCGGGGCGCGCGAGCGCGCAGCCAGGGGGGCGGGCGGCATGGCTGTGCGTCGCGGCGGGCGGCGGCGGGCACTCACTCCTCCCGATGGCGTTTGTCCGGGCGGGCGCCGGTCCGGCGCCGACCGCAGGTGTGCGCCGCGTCCGCCGCGTCAGTAGCGGCGCCGCTAGGCGCGCCAACCGCCGCAGCCACCCCTTCTCCCCCCCCTCCTTCAGGCCCCGGCACCCGCCCCGGCCCCGGCGGCGCGCCCGTCGTGTCAACAGGGTTGGCTGGGTTAGATGCTGCTCTGCGCGGGGGCGCCCCTTTGGGCTCCGTGCTCGCCCTGGAGGCCGGCCCGCACGCGCGCGCAGCCGACGCGGTGGCGCGCCTCTTCGTGGCAGAGGGAGCGGCCTGTGGGCATGCCTGTTTCTGGGCGCGTGCCGACGGCGGCGAGGGCGACGCGTCCGTGTGGTGGCTCCCCCCGCCGCGCGCCCAGCGCCCGCCGCGCGCTGCCGGCGACGGCGACGCCGGCGGCGTGGCCCCCGACCTCAAAATTGCGTGGCAGTACCGGCGCCACATTGCGTCGGCGCGCGCGGCGGCCGAGGCGGCCGAGCGAGGGGCCCCGCGGCCGCCGCGCCCGCCGGGCGCGGCGGCGGCCGCGCTGCCAGCCTGGTGCCACGAATTCGACGTGGGCAAGCCGTGCGCCGACCCAGTGCCCGGCGTGACCCGGTGCGGGGCCGACGCGGGCGCGGCAGTCGACGCGGCGGTCGCCGCCGCGCGCGCGGCGCGCGACCCCTCCGCGCCCCCCGCTCGCATCGTGCTGCACCTGCCGGCTGACCCGGGGTGGAGGCTGGGGGATGCGGGGGTCGCGGCGAGCGTGTTGGCCGTAAGGCGGCTGCGCGGCGCTGTGCGCGGCGCGCGCGCAGTCGCGCTCGTCCTCTTTCCCTCCGCCGCCCTGCCCCACCCGTCCCTGGCCGCCCTGCACGCCGCGGCCGACGCTGTGCTCACTGTCCACTGCCTGCGGTCGGACGCGCCCGCCGCGTCCCTGCTCGCCGGCGGCGCCGACGCCGTGGGGTTTTTGGCGGTGCCGCGCCCGCCGCGCGCCGGCCCGCACGGCGGACGGCCGCCGCCGCCGCCGCTACACGTGCTGTTGAGGCGGCGGGGTAGATTGGTGGCGCGCGTGGCGGACGTCGACCCGGACGCGGAAGCAGCCGCCGCGGCGGCCGCGGGCGGCGCGCCGGCCGCCGCGCTCGCCTGTGCGGCGACGGGAGGGAGTGGCCTTGATTTTTGAGGGTCGGGGGCGGGCGTGTGTGATCGGGCTTCAGTGCGGGAGGGGAACTCTGGTGTAGCGACGGCAGAGGTCGCCGCTTCCTTCGCCTCACTCCCCACCCGCCCCGCCCCATTCGCCCGCGCCCCCGCGGCTGGCCGGCGCCGCGCCGCGCCGCTCCAGGCCCCACCCCCGCGGCGCGCCGCCCGCGCGCGGGCGCGCCGCCCTGATGGCGGCCCGTCCGCCCGCCGGCGACGAGCCGGCCGAGGCCGCGGGCGAGACCCTGATGGAGTGCGTGGCGTGGGGTGTGGTCGGCGAGGCGGATCGCGGCAAACGGGCGCGTCGCTCACTGCCCCCCGCCCTCCCTTCTCGCAGCGACGCTGCGACCGCCGCAGAGCTCGACGCCTTCCGCCGCGAGTACGAGGACGAGCGCACGTGGGAGGCGCTGCGTGAGGACGCGAGCGGGCGCCTGCTGCCGTTGGTGGGAGGAGGGGAGACGGGCTGGGTCGCCGCCGCGGCCAGCCCGCGCGCGCGGCCGACGCGCCGCCCCCCCCCCCCCTCCCCACAGGACGCCGCCACCGCCCAGCGCGCCGCGCGCGCCGCCGCCGCGTCGACCGCGGCGTCCGCCGCGGCGCGCGTGCGGCGCGGCGTCATCCGCGCGCTCGTCGTCTGCCTCGACCTCTCGTCCGCGGCCGCGTCGCCCGACGTGCGCCCCACGCGCGCCGCCGCGGCCGCGGCGGCGGTCGCCACCCTGGCCCGCTCCTTTTTCGACCTCAACCAGCTGTCCCAGCTGTCGGTGCAGGTCACGCGCCGCGGCGGCGCCGAGAAAATCACCGGCCTCGGCGGCGCGCCGGAAGCGCACGTGGCGGCCCTGGCGGCCTCGCTCGAGTGCGCGGGCGCGGCGTCGCTGCAAAACGCGCTCGACCTGGCGCTGGCCACGCTGAAGCCGGTGCCGCCGTACGCGCTGCGGGAGGTCGTCGTCTTCTTTTGCGGGCTCACGACCGCCGACCCCGGCGACATCGGCGCGTCCATCGCCGCCTGCAAAGCCGCCCGCGTGCGCGTCTCCATCATCGGCCTCGCGGCCGAGGTGCACGTGTGCCGGCGCATCGCGGACGAGACGGGCGGGACGCACGCGGTCGCGCGCGGCGCGGCGCACCTCGCCGCCCTTGCCCGCGCCCACGGCCCGGCCCCGCCGGTGCGCGCCGCCGACGCCGCGCCCTCCCTCGTGCGCATGGGGTTTCCGCGGCGCGTGGCCGACGGGCCCGCGGGGGCGGCGTTCGTGGGGGAGGACGCAAAACTGTCGACCGGCGGCTACTCCTGCCCGCGCTGCGCCGCGCGCGTGGCCGAGCTGCCGGCCGCCTGCCACGTGTGCGGGCTCACCCTGGTGTCGTCGCCCCACCTGGCGCGCAGCTACCACCACCTCTTCCCCGTGCCGCCGTTTGCAGAGGACGGAGGGCCGGGGGGTCGCGGCGCCTCGGCCACCGCCCACCCGCGCACGCCGGCCGAGGCCGCGCTGGCGGGCGACCGGTGCTGCGGGTGCCTGGTGCGGCTCGGGGAAGGAGAGGAGGGAGGAGGAGGGCGAGGAGCGAGCGCCGCCCCGCCCGCGCTCGCCCCTCTGCGCGTCGCCTGCCCGTCCTGCCTCTCCGCCTTTTGCTTCGACTGCGACGCCTTCATCCACACGCACCTGCACGTCTGCCCCGGGTGCGAGGCGGGCGGCGGCGGACGGGCGGCGGCCGCGCCGTGGGCGGGGGCGGGGTGAGACGGCGCGCGCCCTGCAACCACCGCACGCACTTGTTTCTCTCTCCCTCCCTTCACTCGTCGAGCCCGCACGCGTCGCTCTCTACTCTTCGAGCCCGCACGCGGTGATGATGACGCGCGCGATGGGCCGCCTCCAAAACTTTTTCGCGACGACCGCGCGCTTGTCTCCGGTGGCGGCAGCGATCTTGAAGAACGCCGAGTCGCCCTTGGGCGGCGTCGCGCGCAGCCGCGACACCGCGTCGACCGCGTCAAGCCCCGAGACGACGCGGCCGACGACCAGGTTGGTCGCGTCGAGCTCGGGCGCGGTCGCGAGCGCGACCGTGAACGCGGTCCCGTTTGGGGGGGCACGCCGCGGTTCCTCCACGGTGACCAGCTTGCCGCCGATGGCGACAAGCCTGGTTTTCACGGGGTCGGGCTCCGCGTCGGCCACCACGATCGACACCGTGCCCGGCGCGTGCGCGTGCGCGGCGGCGGCGAGCTCCGGCGCGAGCGAGTCGGCGGTGTCGCCGCCGGCAATGACCCCGTCCCCCGTCCCGCCCTCGGCGTAGCTGAGCCGGGGCAGCCCAGAAGCGCGCACCTCCCGCCCGGGGACGACGCCGTCGATGCGGGAGCCTCGATACCCGACGCCACGCCTGTCGCGCGCGAGGTCGGCAAACCTCGCCGCGCCCAGCGGCACGTCGTCAAACAGTTCCACCGTGAACCGGCCCGCGGGCGCGCCGTCGATGGCGAGCTCGAAAAAGGCGCTGGTGGTCGCGAGCGCCGGCGGCGCGAGCGCGAGCGCGGCGGCGAGCGCGGCGCCGGCGAAAGGGGGGGCGCGGCGCTGGGCCGCGGGCGGTGGGGGCGCCGGCGGGCGCGTGGGAGGGGGGCGGGCGGCTGCGGTGGGGGGCATCGGAGGGGGAGAGTGAGGGTAAGGCGGCTCAAAGCGGCTCGCGACCCGCTCCCTGCGCCCGCGCCGGAGGCCGCCGCACGCCGCCCACAGCGCCCGTTCAACCGCCAACAGCACCCAGGCGGCAACTACAGAGCGCCCGGCTTGCTCCCCGCGCCACGCCGGCGACCGCGAAGAATCCCAAAAATCTCGCCCACGCCTTTCCCTCTCCTCCTCACTTCTTCCCCTTCCCCCCAAACAGCATTTCGTCCGTGATCTGTCCCTTGCGCGTGTAGGCTTTCCCGGCGGCCTCCGCCTTGGGGCAGGGGCGGTACGCCTTGATCGGCCAAAAGGAGAGCACCGCCCCGACGCCGCCCGCAATGCGGCCGTCGCCGGCGCAGCCGCGGGGGGCGTCGGCGAGGGGGATGCCGCAGGTAGGGCAAGTGGTGGATGGGGTGGGCTGGGGGATGGAGGTGGCGGCGGCGTCGGGGGCGCGATCTCGCCCCGCCACCCCTCCCAGCCGGCGCATTGCGCCCCTGCCGACCCGGCGCGCGGACTCACCGCGTCCGCGGGGGCCGCGCGGGGCGTCGCCGGCGCGCGGCGGGCGGGGCGCGCGGCGCGCGGCGCGAAGGTGCGCGTGGAGGGCAGGCTCGCCATGGGGCGGGGAAGTGGGCCGGAGGGAGGCGGCCGAGCGGGCCTGGCTCTGTGGGCGGGAGTGGCACACACCGTGCCGCACTCTTCAAACGCGCCCCCCCCCCTCCCCTCTCCCCCACGCGCCACCCGACCATGGCGTCCTCCTCCGAGCCCGTGAGTCGTCGCGCCCGTGCTTTGCGGCGGGCGGTGCGGCGCGGCCGCGGGCGGGCGGGCGCTGGGATCGGGCGCGCCGCGCGCGCACGCATCGCCGGGCGCCGCCTGCGCGCGCCGCGGGACCTCGCAGCGCGCGTGCGCCCTTGCATGGCGCGCGGCGGGCGGCCACCGCGCGGCCGGAGCGGCGCGGCGTCCGTTTTGGCGGGCGGGCCCGCATCGCGCGCGCGTGCCGCGGCCCGCCGCCCACCTCTCCCCCCTCCCCCCACCCCTACAGCGCTTCCTCGTCTTCGGCAAGACCGGCTGGATCGGCGGCCTCGTCGGGGAGTTGCTCACGGCGCAGAACGCCACATGGCGCTTCGCCTCGGCCCGCCTCGAGGACCGCGCCGCGGTCCTGGCCGAGCTGGAAGAGGTGCGAGGAGCGGGGTGGCGGGCGTGGGAGGGGGTCCGAGGCTGGCCGAGGGCCGTGGGACGGGTGAACAGCGCGCGCGCAGACGAGCCCCCGCCCCGCCTCCCCCCCCTCCCCTCCACAGTTCAAGCCGACGCACGCCCTCAACGCGGCGGGCATCACCGGCCGCCCCAACGTGGACTGGTGCGAGAGCCACAAGGTCAGGAGAAGGAGAGGAGGGAGGAGAGAGGAAAGAGAGCGCACGACGCGCCGCGCTCGCCGACCGACCCCCTCTTTTCCTTAGATCGAGACCATCCGCGCCAACGTCATCGGCATGCTCACCCTCGCCGACGCCTGCCACGTGGCCGGCGTGCACCTGACGACGTACGCGACGGGCTGCATCTTCCACTATGACCAAGACTTTCCAGAGGGCTCCGGCAAGGGCTTCACCGAGGCCGACACCCCGAATTTCACGGGTTCTTACTACTCGCACACAAAGGCCATCGTGGAGGGGTTGCTCAAGGAGTACCCCAACGTGCTCATCCTGCGCGTGCGCATGCCCATCGTCGGGGACCTGACGTACGCGCGCAACTTCATCCACAAAATTCTCAAATACGAAAAAATCGTCAACATCCCAAACTCGATGACCGTGCTGCCGGAGCTGCTGCCGATGTCCATCGAGATGGCCAAACGCGGGCTGACCGGTGAGAGGAGGAGAGGTGGTGGTGGACTAGGAAGCGCGCGCGACCCCAATCAATCGCCCACACACCCCTCCCCCCGCCCCTGTCTCCAGGCGTCATGAACTATACCAACCCCGGCACCATCTCCCACAACGAGATCATGGAACTCTACAAGTCATACGTCGACCCCGAGCTGACGTGGCAAAACTTTTCCATCGAGGAGCAGGCCAAGGTCATCGTCGCGCCCCGGTCCAACAACCTGCTCGATACGGCGCGCATCGAGTCTGAGTTTCCGGACATTCTGCCGATTCGGGAGTCGCTCATCAAGCACGTCTTCGAACCCGCGGCGGCGGCCAAAGCGGAAGTGTCGGCGGCCGTGCGCGCGTTTCGGGGGCGCGCGTGAGCAAAGGAGAGGGTCGCAGAGGCGCGCGCCCGCGGCGCCGGCGGCTCCTTCCGCGGCCGGCAAGCGCCGGCGGCGGGGGTGAGCGCGCTCCCCCCTGCTTCCCCACACACCCCACCCACACCCCACCCCAAAACGGACGCCACCCCACATGTGTGAACGAATGCGCGCAGCAGGCACTACGAGGGAGCGGGAGAGCGGGAGGGGCGTGGCGCGGCAGCAGCGCGCACGCTCTCCCTCCCGCTCTCCTTCTCTCCGTCACTCGTCCACCTCGACCTCCACGCAGCCGTGCAGGTCGGTCATGGCAAACGCGCGCGCCTCGCCCAGGGCAAAGGATGACCGCAGGGCGGGCGCGGAGCGCGCGCCGAGGTCGTGGCCGAAGGCGGCGAGCAAGAGGCTCAGCAGGCCTCCGTGGGACACGACAGCGACTCTTGCATGGCGCTGCATGGCCAACCAGGCCAGAAAGTCGGCCGCGCGCGCGGCGGCGACGGCGGCGGGCTCCGGGGACGCGCGCGTGTGGGAGCGCGCGGCGGCCGTCGCGGCCGTGCCCGCGGCCGACGCGACGCGCTCAAACCGGGGGAACGCGGCCGCGGTGTCGGGCGCGACCGCGTCGCTGGGCAGACCGGCGTTGGTTTCGCGCAGGAGGGCGTGGGAGAGGAGGCGAACGGTGGGTGGGGGGCGCGCGCCGCGCCGCCACCATGCCCCCGCCGCAGCCGCTCCTCCCTTATCACACGCGATGGCCGCCGTCTCCAGCGCGCGCCGCTGGGGAGAGGCGACGACGGCGTCGACGCGCAGGCGGCGCAGCGCCGCCGCCGACGCGCGGCCCCTTGCGGTCAGAGGCGGATCCACCGCGGTCGCGTCCCCGACGTTGTGCCTCGCCTCCGCGTGGCGCACCAGGTACACGATGCGTACAAACGACGCGGGCGCGAGCGTGAGCGAGGGGCGGGGCGGCGCGCCCCTCGCCTCGGCGCTCGCGGTTGCCAGCGCGGCCGCGTGCCGCAAAAAGTCGGTGCACGCCCGCTCCCAGTCGTCACCGCCGTCGGGGTCGGCCCGGGCCGCCCAACGCTTCATGTCGCGGCGCAGCTGGGCGAGGGCGGGCGCGGCGGCGCCGGAGGGCTCGCCTGCGCTCGCGCGGCGGCCCCGCATTCAGGGCGCGGCGCCCGGCCGGCGGCGCGCGGACGCGGCGCGGCACCCAAGAGAGGGCGGCCCGATCGAGATGCGGCCGCGCGAGAGTGTGGGGAGAAACGGGTGACGCGTCGAGACTCGACACGCCTCGCTCTCTCTCTCTCCCACCCCTCCCCCTCCCTCGCATCAATGCACCAGCACGACCGGGCGCGTCGTGCGCGCGGCCGCGTACTTCGAGACGGAGCCCCAGACAGCATCAATGCACCAGCACGACCGGGCGCGTCGTATGCGAGGCCACGTACTTCGAGACGGAGCCCCAGACAAACTCCTGGACGCGCGACCGCGAGTGCGCCAACAGGACGACAGCCGCCGCGTCGAGCCCGTCCGCCGCCGTGATGATTGTCGCCCCGACGCACCGCTCCGACGCGCACTCGCGCACGATGTCGAAGTGGACGGAGCCGGGCGGGAGGGCGGCCAACTTTTCGTCGGCCAAAAAGTGCGACTCGATGAATGCGGTAGCCGCTGCCGCCAGGTCGTCCGCCGCAGACGCGGGGGGCGGCGGCACATAGTAGAGCGCGCCAGAGGGGGTGACGGGGGGGGAAGGCAAAGGAACGACGTGCAGGATGTGGAGCGCGTCGCCGGCGCGGAACAGGTGCTCCGCCGCCCAGGCGACGGCCCGGGTGGCGTCCTGGGATTGGGGGTCGGAGAGAGGTCGGATTGGGGGTGGTGACGGGGCGGGCGGGCGGCGAGGGTCGGGCGCGCGGCGCTGGCGCGATGGCGCGCAAACGACCCCAATCCGCCTCCCCGATGCGAACCGGCACCGGCACGGGGCCACCCAGGGGAGCAAGCGGCCGCCGCGCCCCCCGCATCACGCCCGCGCCCGCCCGCGCGCCTCCTCTCACCTCGCTCTCGTCGACCGCCACCACGATGTTGCGCAGCGATGCGCCGGGCGTGTCGACGCCCGCCGCTGGGACGGCGGCAGGCCGGCGGTGGGTCGCCGGCACTCGCGGGGGCGCGGCGCCCGCGCGACGCGCCTCCGTGGCGCGCACGGGCCGCCCGCTCGCCGCGCGCGGCGGCGCCGGGCGGCGGTAGGTGGGCGCGGAGGTCGCGGGGAGGAGGGCGGCCATCAGGGCAGACTGAGAGAGGAGTCGAGGGGACGCCGGTGTTGCACAGACCCGCCGCGTTCACCGCCGCGCCCGCCACGCGGGCGCTGGCCCGGCGCCCATGGCCGCGAGCGCGGCGAGCGCGGCGTCGCGGCGCCGCCGCGCGGCCGCGCCGCCGTCTGGCAGCGACAGAGTCGGGTCGGCGAGCAGCGACTCCATCGTGTGGACGGTGGCCCGCAGCTCGGCCTCGGTCGCGGGCGCGAGAGGGGGGGGAGGGGGCGGCGGCTTGGGTCTCGGCGACAGGATCGACGCCCCCCACCGAAACGCTCGCCCGAGCAGGTCGGCCGCGACCGAGGCGGCCGCGCCCGCGAGCGCGTCCTCGACCCGCTGAGGCTTTGGTCTGCGGCCACCGCCGGCGGCGCCGCGTCCGCCGCCACGGCCACCCCCGCGCGCCGCTGGCGCCGGCCGCCGCGCCGGCGGCTTGGGCGTCGCGCCTGGCGGCCACGCCGGCGGCGCCGCCGGCCGCCGCGGCGGCCTCGCGCCCGGCGGACCGGCCGCCGACGGCGGCCGCGCGCGCGGCGGCTCGTGCGGCGCGGCCCAACCCCCCGCGTCGCGCGAGTAGAGCGCGCCGTGGTCGGACACGTCGGCAAAGCCGGGGAGGGTGCGCAACGCGAGGACTTCGGGCGAGGCGAGGGCCGGGGAAGGCGCGTGCGCGGCGGCGAGCGCGGCGGCGGTTTCAGAAGTGGTGAGCCGGTCGCGGCGCAACGAGAAGAGGTCGGCCAGCTCGTCCGCGGAGAAGTAGCGCCACGCGATGCCAGATTTCTTGGTGGTCGCCTAGGAGGAGGGGAGACGGTGGGCCGCGGCGCGGCGGCGACAACCGCGCCCACACCACCCCACCACCTTTCCCACCTGCGACAGCCCCGCCTTGAAAACTTGCTTGCGGTATATTTTCTCCTCCACCGTCCCACAGCAAATCAAACGGAAGACGGTCACATCCTTGGCCTGGCCGATCCGATACGCGCGGTCGACCGCCTGCGCGTCGGCCGCCGGGTTCCAGCTGGGGTCGATCAAGACCACCCGGGTCGCGGCCGTCAGGGTAAGGCCCAGGCCGCCGACGCCGGTGGTCAGGAGGAGGACGTCGGGGCCGCCGGCGGCTTGAAACCGCGCGACGACGCCCGCGCGGTCGGCGACGCCGCCGTCGATCCGCGCCATGGTCACGCGCCGCGCGGCCAACTCCGCCTCCACAATGTCCAGCATGAGGCGGGACTGGGAAAAGAGCAACACGCGGTGGCGGGCGACGACGAGCGCGGCGACAAGCGCGGCGACAAACGCGGTTTTGACCGACGCGTCCGTTCCCCGCGCCGCCACGCGGTCCATGATGGCGGCTTCGAGAGCCAAAGTGGCGGGGTCTTGGTCCGGGGTGGCGGGAGGGGCGGCGTCGGGGCCGGACGCGTCCGAGCCGGACGACGACGACGGCCCGCCACTCTCCTCGCGCGCCCCCGCCGCCGCCGCCGCCGCCGCTTTCTCCGTCAGCAGCCCTGGGTGATCGCAAATCTTCTTGAGCACGGTCACCGCCGCCAGCGGGGACGCAGTCTTGTTCAGGCACGCGCGGACGGGGGCGGAAGAGAGAAAGGCTTCATACAGCTCCCGCTGCGTCTCGGTGAGCGTGAGCCACACGACGAGGTCGGTCTTGGTGCCGAGGGGGGGCGGGGTGAGGGTGGCCGAGGTGGAGGTAGAGGCAGACGCCGAAGGAGCGCCGGGCGGCCGCCCGCCGCCCGCGCCTGCAGTCCCCAGGACGGCCGCCTTCTCCCGCCTCAGAAACGCGGGCGCGATGCGGGCGCGCAACGCGGCCGCCGCGCCCGCGCCTTCCGCGCGGTCGAGCTCGGACGCGGCCCTGTCGGCGCCGCGCGCGACGCGCCCCGCAAACTCGGCGCGAAACGTTTTGGCGTCCCCCAGCAGCCCCGGAGCCGCCAAATCCAGCAGGGACCAGAGCTCGTTCAGGTCGTTTTGCACGGGGGTGCCCGTGAGCAAAAACCGCGCCCGCGCGGGGAGCGCGCGCGCGCCACGCGCGGCGACGGTCGCCGCGTTTTTCAGTTTGTGGCCTTCATCGAAGAAGACGACGTCCCACGTGGCAGCGGTCAGGGAGGCCGGGTTGTGTTGGAGCATGCCGTACGTCGTGAGGAGAACCCCCGCGCCGTGCGGCGGCGCGAGCGCGGCGAGCGCGGCGGCGCGCGACGCGGGCGCCGCGGCCGCGTACTCGTGCGTCGCGGCCCCCAGCCCCACCCGGGCCAGCTCGGCCGCCCACGGGGCGAGCAAGGTCTTGGGGGCGACGACGAGCGCGCGGCGCGCGAGCCCGGAGTCGAGCGCGCCCCGAAGGAACGCCGCGCACTGCATCGTCTTCCCAAGGCCCATTTCGTCGGCAAGGATGCCGCCCCGGCCGGCTGCCGTGCAGCCGGTGAGCCAGGCGAGGCCGTCGCGCTGGTGGGGGTAGAGCATTGACGCGACGGAGCCGTCGAGCACAAACTCGCCGCGCGGGCCGAGAATGAGAGGTGGCGGCGCATCGCCTGCCGGCGGCAAAGGCGTCGAGGCGCCCATTGAGAGCGCGGAAAATTGGTCGGCGACGGCATTGCTCGCGCCCGCGTCCGTCTCGTCGTCCGAGGAGATGAGGATCGGGCCGCCGGTCGCGCGCGGTCGCGGGACACCACCGTCGCCATCGCTATCGTCGTCGGACAGGAGCACAGCGCCCAGCCGACCGCCGCCGGGCCGGGGCGCCAGGCCGCTGCCGCCGGCCGGGGCGCCGCCCGCGGGCGGGCGCCACCGCGACATGGTGGCGGGGCGGGGAGAGGGGCGAGTGAGGAGTGTGACTCGACTGCGGCGCGTTGCGCCGGCGACCACAAAGCCTATCGCAAACAGCAGCCCGCCCGCCAGCGCGAGCACTTCGGGCACCTTCGCCCTCTCTCTCTCAACTAAAATCGCGCCCCGGAAACAGGGCGGGCGCCACCATGGCAAAACAGTAGAGCGCGCCACCGACGAGAACGGTGGCCGCTTTGAGCCAAAAGGGCGCCCACCCCACGTCGACGACCGCGGCCTGGATCGATGCAGGGTGCATCTCCCACGCTGTGAATATCATAGCGACGTAGCAGGCCGCGCACGCGAAGACGCCGTGGAAGAAGGACGGGCGCGCGGCGTCGGGGTCGCCTTTCGCGTCCCCCGACAGCGACACCGCCGCCACGCCGGACGCCGCGGACGAGAGCGCGGTGTAGCCGAGCGCCGCCAGGGTGACGACCAGGGACGCGACGCGCAGACCGGCCGGGGTCGGGGCGGACGACGGGTAGCAGCGCGCGCTCGGAGGGAGCGACGCGAGCGCCGTCCACGCCACGTACACGAGGTAGGCCCACAGGGACGCGGCCGTGAACAGGCCGGCGGCGGGCGGGCGGGCCTCGGTGACGGAGAGGAGGGCCATCGCGACGCCGAGCAGGGCGACCAGCGCGATGAGGCCCGCGTTGAGCGAGCAGCCGCCCCGCGGCGCGTAGCGCCAGGCCAGTAATCCGACGCCGGCGCAGCCGCCCGCGGCGAAGAGGGCGGTGCCGGCAACGAGCACGGCGCCCCAGTCTTTGTCCAAGAGGGTCGCGTTCACCGCAAAGGCCCACTCGACGCAGATGAGGAGCTGGAAGAGGAGGTACAAGGCCGCCATCAGCCTCGCAAAGTGGGCCCAGCCGACGACGGCGGCTTGCGGGACGAAAAAAAAGCCGGCGACGGTGCCGGCCCAGGCGACCGCTTGCAGCGGCAGGAGGCCCGCGTGCAGAATCGAGTGCCGGGGGGCGTCGGTCGTGGTCACGCCGAGCAGGGCGAGCGAGTGGGCGGCGAACCAGAGCCTGCAGGAGGAAAAAAGAGAGGTGGGAGTGTCGGCCAGGCGTCGGTTGCGGGCGCCGACACCTCCCTCCTCTCTCCTCTCTCTGACCAATTGGCAAACCCGATGCGCAGCGCGGCCGACGCGCCCGCACAGGTGGCCGGCGCCTGCGCCTTGGCGCACGCGGCGCCGATTGGGCCGACGCGCACCAGCGCCCCCCCCCCATAGTCGCGCAGCAGCCAGGTGGCGACCACAGTGACCAGGAAGCCGGCCAGGTACGCGCCCCGCGCGGCGGCGGGGGGGGCGACGAGCATGGGGGCAGCCGAAGAGTGGGCGCGATGGCGGCGCGGCTGTTTGCGCACACTCCCGCGGGCTCCCGCCCCTCCTCCTCTGCCGGGGATCGCCCCGAGCCGGACCGCGATGCGGGGCCCGGGCGGTGGCCCCCCTCGGGCCGTCGTCGAAGTGGTCGACGTCGGCGGCGCGTGGGCCGCTGTCGCCGAGGTGTGCGGGGGCGGTGGCGGGCGATGTACCGGCGTGGGCGGCGCGCTGTGGGCGGGGCGGGGCCCAACCTCGACCCCCCGATTCGCCAGGCCGTCGCGTCAGCGAACGACCCGCTGCGCGGGGTCCGTCTCGCGGCCCGCGCCGGCCCCCCGGTCGACGCCGACGTGCCCGTGGACTACGTGCTGGCAACCGACGACCGCCTGACGAGGCTCGCGGGCGCGGCGGCGGCGCCGGCGGCGTGGCCGCGCGCGGCGTGCGCGACGCTCGCCGTCGTCCGGGCGGCCGACGCCGACGCCTGGAAGACCTGCCCCGAGCGCGCCACCCTCCTCGCGACGCTCGCCCGGTGCGACGACCCGGGTGCACGCGCGGGCGGCGTCGCCGTCGTCCTCGTCCCGCCCCCCGGCGCTGCAACCGACCCTGCCCGCGCAAAAGCCGCCGCCCGCCTCTTCGCCGCGCTGCGCGCCGATTTCTCCACCCGCCGCCTGGACCGCTGCGTGCGGTCCGACGCCGCCGGGTGGCAGGCCGACCTCGGCCGGCTGCTGGCGGCGGCCGCGGCGGCCGCGCTCGACGCGCGCGCGGGCGCCGCCGCCGACGCCGCGCGCGCGCTCGCGGCCGCGGCGGCCGACCCGGCGGGGCTGGTCGGGCTGGCGCCCGGCGGGTGGCGGTTTGCGCCGCTGGCGCTCGCCAAAGACACCGCGGCCGCGCTCGCGGCGGCGAGCGGGCGCCCGGACGACGCGCTGAGGGAGTACGCCGAGTTGGAGGCCCTGCACGCCGCCGCCGAGGACGCGGACAGCGGCGCTGGTTCCGGCGCCGAGACGGCGGCCGCGACGCTGACGTCGGCGTCGTGGCGGTCACTCCGCTCGCTGGCCGCCGCGCCCGCGCCTCCCCCCCCCCTCGCCTTTCGCCAGGCCGTCTTTGCCCAGCAGGCGCGCCTCCTCCTCGCCGCCGGCCGGCGGGGCGACCTGGCGGACAAGGGGATGCGGTTCGTGGCGTCGGCCGCGCCGACGCTCGGAGCGCGCGCGGCGGCTGGCGCGCTGCCGCCCCTGTTCCCGCTCGCCTGGACTGCCTCTGCGTGCCTGGCCCTCGCCGACGCGGCCGCGCCGCCCGCGCGCCGCCCGTCGTCGCCCGCGCCCGGCGAGGGCGACGCCGCGGCGCCGCTCCCGCTCGGGTGGCCCTCCTTCCCGCTCCCCCCCGCCCTGCCCGCCCCCGCCGACCGCGCCCTACACTGCCGGGTGGGCGACCTGTACGCCGCCGCGGCGGACGCGGTGGGTGGGGTGCTGGCGGGGCTCGGGTCGGCCGCCGCGCCACTCGCGGCGGACCCGCGCCTGGCGGGCGGCGCGCCGCGGCCGCTGGCGGCGGCCGCGCCGTCGCCCTCGCGGAGACCGGCGGTCGTGGCGGGCGAGGGCGGGCACCTGGTGGCGGCGCGGGCGACGCCGGCGGCAGCGGCGTCCGCGTTCGCCACGCGCGCTCCACCGACCCCGCCCATTGACGCCGCTGTCTCGCCCGGCGTCGAGCTCACGTCCCTGGCCCAGCCCGAGGACCGGGACGACGACGCGTCCTCGGTCGCGCCGTCGTCGGCGGCCGGCGGCGACGGCGACGGCCCCGCAACCACCCCGCGCCTCGAACGCGCCAGCCCGGTGCGCGTGCGCGCGGCGGCGGCGACGACCGACTCGGCGGCCGCGTCGGACGCGGCCGAGCCGGTGGCGCCGCCTCGCCCACCGCCGCCGGCCGCCGCGCCGTCGCTCGCCGACTGGGGCGGCGGCCTGGCCGCCGCGGAAGCGGCCCTGCTCGACGGCGAGAGTGACGGCGGCTACAAATCCGCGGCCTCCACGCCGCCGGGGTCGCCGCCGCGTGGCGCGCCGGCGTGGGTCGGCGACGCGCGCCTCGCCAGCGCGCTGGCCACCCCCGACGCGTCCCTCGACCTGTGGCTCGCCGCCGTCGGCGCCGCGGTCGCGGCGTACGCGCTGGGCGGGCGGCCGCGCCGGGCGGCGTGCCTGGCGGGCGGCGCGGCGCGCGCGCTCGCGGCGCGCGGCCGCGCGGCCGACGCGGCGGCCGCGCTCGCCGCGCACGCCGCCGCCGCGGCCGCCGAAGGCTGGACCGCGCTCCAGGCGTCGCTCCTGCCCGCGCTGGCGGCGGCGCAGGCGGAGGCAGGGGGGTCTGGCGTGCCGCCGTCGACAGCGCTCGCGCTCCTCGCGCTCGACCCGGCGTTGGTGCCGCCCGCCGCGCGGCAGGCCGCGTGCGCCGCCCTGCTCGCGGCCGCGGCTCGCGACGCCCTCCCCGACAGCCCTCCCCCTCCCGCGCCCGACGCGCGCCTGGCGGACGGCTCTTTCGACGCGGGCCCAGCGCTGCGCGCGCGCGCCGCCGCGGGCGCCGCGTCGCGCCTCGCCGCGCCCGCGTCGCCGCCCGCGCCCCACCCCGTGCTCCTCCCGCCCGCGGGCGCGCCTGGCGGGGCCGTGGTGGCGTGCGTGGGGGACGAGGTGGAGGTCGGCGCGGTCGTCGCGAGCGCGATGCCCGCGCTGCTCGCGCGCGCGGGCGTGACCCTGATCCTCGCCCACCTCCAACCCCTGGCCGGCGCCCACGGCGCCACGTTGGGCGCGTCCAGTGGCGACGCGGCCCCCTTTGCGCTGGAATGGCGGGAAGTGGGCACGGTGGCCGCGCGCGCCGCCTCCCGTCTCGACCTCCCGCCCGGCGACACGCACGTCACCGCCCGCCTGTGTCCCCTGGACCGCGGCCTGTACGTCCTCAAAGCTGTGCAAGTGTCCGTCGGCTGCCTGACGCTGACCGCGGCGGCGGCCGGCGCCGCGCGCGTCGTCGCGGTCGCCGGCCCGCCCACGGCGCGCGCGCGCGCGGCGGCCGCGCCGCGCGCGGGCGACCGGCCGCTGCTCACGGGGGTTGCGCAATGGATTGGCATCGCTGTCGTCACGCCAGAGGCGGGCGGCGGCGCCACGGTGCACGTGCTGCCGCCGCGCCGCGGCGGCGCGCGCGCGGGAGCCACCTTTCCTGGCGGCCTCGCCGCCATCGGGCCGGCGTCGGACGCGACTCCCGCCACGCTCACCCCCGCCCCGGACCGGGGCGGGGGCGCGGTGCGCGTGGCGGCGCCCGGCGGCGGCGGCGCCCCCCCCGGCTCGACGACCGTCTGGCTCTGGGCCGCGCCCGACGCGCCCGACCCCCCCCCCGACGCCACCCTCTGCCGCCTGGACCTGGACGTGGGCGTGGAGACCGACCGCCGGGCGGCGACGACGCGCGTGTCCCTGCCCGTCGCGCCCGCGCTCGCGCTGGCCGCGGCCGCGACCCCCGCGCCCGGCGGCGGCGTGCTGCTCGTCGTGGACGTGACCGCGCCCGCGGCGCCGTGGCCGGTGCGGTTGGTCGGCGCGGATGCCGACGCGGGTGGCGGCGCGCGCGCGCCGGGCGCGCCGGCGCTTGCGGATGGGTTGCCGATCTTGCTGAGGCCGGGAGGGGCTGTCAGGTTGGTCCAGATTCTGCCGTACGCCGGCACAGACGACGGCGCTGGCGCGTCGGCGGCCGTGTCGGTCTCGTGGGAGGCGGCGGCGGACGAAGACGGCGCGACGACCGCCGACGACGCGCCGCCGCCCCCGCCGTCCACCCTGCCACCGTCCGGCGTTGTCACCCGCGACGT
>Ga0315273_10003215_pt1 | contig 19624 bp, 21 predicted proteins | sample YL17G02_0_MG_FD_205753 | JGI IMG/M metagenome (GOLD analysis project Ga0315273, IMG submission 205753) | Sediment microbial communities from Yellowstone Lake, YNP, Wyoming, USA - YL17G02_0 | ecosystem: Environmental > Aquatic > Freshwater > Lake > Sediment | place: USA: Wyoming | collected...
CCCGTCCATTCCCGGAGGTTTCAATGTCAAGAGTGATCTGGTTTGAATTTGCCGCGGAGCAGTCCGATCGAGCCATCCGATTCTATGAAGGCGTCTTCGGTTGGCAAATCAAGAAGTGGGAATGCCCCCAGCCATACTGGCTCATCACAACCCGCGCCGACGACCACCCCGGGATCCATGGTGGCATGCTGCCGCGGGGCGACGGCTGCCCGAACGCCGTCAACACGATTGATGTCGAGTCGGTGGATAAGGCCGTCGAAAGCATCCTCGCGGCCGGCGGTTCGGTTGCCGTGCCCAAGATGGCAATCGAGGGTATGGGTTGGATCGCCTACTGCAGGGACACCGAGGGCAACCTTTCCGGGGTCATGCAGGCCATGACCATGTAGCTCGGCTCGGGCGCCGCGGTTTCCCGCGCAGGCGGCCCTCGACCGCCATTCCCGCACAGGCGCCCGGAGTCGTCCTTCCCGCTCAGGCGGGAATCCGGCGTGTTCTCCCAGGCGGGCGCCTGGCTCGGGGAGTCCGAATGGCCCCCCGCGGAGGCGGGGGCCATTGCCCATCGCTCCCGAGCAGTAGCCCTCCACTCCTCATTGTCTCCTCTGCCCGCTTTTATCGCACAAATGTAACACGGATTGCACACACCCCGCCCAGCGTGTTGTACGCTGACTCAGAACCCGCCATTTGCCGGCGCGGGCTTGTTCTGGTTTCATTCAGGAGGAACAGATGGACGAGCGGTCACGGGTCATCAGGCGGCGCTGGCTCCGGCTGGCCATTGCGGGGCTGACTCTTGGGTTGCTGCTTGCGCTGGGGGCGACGGCCTTTGCCCAGACGCTTGGCCCCTTTGCCGGCCCAATCGTCGTGGGTCTCCCGAAATCGAACGAGACGGCGTACGAATTCGTCGGGCGCATCGACCAGGACGGAGCGAACTTTGTGGGCTACGGCTACCTGACCTACATCCATGGCCTCACCAATGCGCAGCTATTCTCCGATCCGAACCCGTTGACGCAAAACGAGTCGAGCGCCTACTTCACCTTCTATGTGACGGCAACCCTTACCAGTCGCCAGGTGATCAGCAATGTCTTCGTGCTTGGGGCGCAGGCGCCCAACGTGACGGTATACTTCAACAGCTATCCGAACGGCAACTTCTCGAACCCAACGTCCTTCAGGCAGGCTGGTATCCCGGTCGCCCGTTATGCCGCACGCTACCAGGATATCCTCAACGTTCAATCGGCCAGCCACGGCATCGCCACAAACGTGGGGGAGCTGATCCAGCAAGTCGCCAACCCGTTCACGCTCGGCACTGCCACCTACTACCTTGGCCAGCCTGGCGTGGCGCTGCGCGAGTGGTTCACCGGGGAGGGCGTCCGCACCAACACCGTTGACCCGCCGCAGTCGTTCGTCGTCGGGGCCGGCAACACGGTGCTCACCGGCATGCGCGCCGGCTTTCTTCCCCTGGCGACACGAAGCGGTCCGTAAGCGCCCTTGAGCCGGCCGGGCAGCGCTCTCCACCCGCGAAGGGCCGCCCGCGAGGGATTCCGGCGCTAGGGCGTAGTGGATCAGCCCGCGGATCCATCAGCTGAAAACACCACCGGACCTTGGAGGATGGGCAGCCCTCAGGTCCGGTGGTCGTTTCATCATGCGCGGGTCGACGCGATCCGCATATGATTGCGGTTCGAAGCGTCGTCCCGCCGCTTGACCATTCCGCGATCCTGTTGTACGATTTGACCGAGTGCGGGTTCACGATGTCGTGATTCGCGCGGGTGTGGCCGGCACTATTAATCTCATGTTGGCGAGACGCCGCCAAAGACCACTCATCGACCTCTTGCTCGCCCATCTCCCAAGCTCACACCGATCGCAGTCGCCGGCAAAGCCCGGGTCGCGGCATGCCCCGCACCCAGGGAGAGGAGGTGGCACCTGCCCTTTATCGCGCAAGGTCCTCAATTCGGAGAGCGGCAAGCATGACGAGAGTTCGACACGCGCGTCCAAGACTATCCAATGAGGAGGACAGATGAAACCCCGACGTACACTACTGAGCATATGGCTGGCTGTGATCGTCCTGGTCATGGTCGTGCCCATGGCGGCGGCCGGAGGCCCATCCGGCTCTAGCGATATCAAGGCACTCTACAGCCGGGACCGGGTCATGGCTAATGAGACCGCTCTGGTGGGCTTCGGCCCGCGGGTGGCGGGCGGACCGGCGGAGAAGGCGGCCGCGGGCTGGATTGCCTCGCAGATGAGGAGCTACGGACTCGACGTGGCAATTCAGGAGTTCCCCATCGCCTACTACGAGGAGCTGAGGACCCCTGTGCTCCAGGAAACCGCACCTATTCCCACGACCTACGTCTGGCAGACAGACTTCTCCACCATGAGCTACTCGGGCAGCGGCAACGTGACAGGGCCCATCCAGGCGGTCGACGTGTTGATGCCGCCGACCGGCGGCTCGACCAGCGGCTGCGAGGCAACGGACTTCGCAGGCTTTGTGCCCGGCAACATCGCGCTGATCCAGAGAGGGACCTGCACCTTTGCCGTCAAGGCTAGCAACGCGCAGGCCGCCGGAGCGGTGGGCGTGATCGTCTTTAATGAAGGGAACAACTCGGGCCGCATGGGCGTGCTCCTGGGCACACTGGGCGGGCCAGGTGTCGCAATCCCCGTCGTGGGTACGACTTACGCGCTGGGTCTGCAATGGTTCACCCAATTAGCTGACGGCCCTGTTGTGGTGCACATGGAAGTCAGCACCGCCAGCGCCCTGTCGACGAGCCAGAATGTCATCGGCACTCTCACCGGCACTGACGCGGCGCAGGGCATCGTCTACATGGGCGGCCACTACGACTCGGTGGCCTTTGCACCCGGCGCGAACGATGATGCCTCGGGAGTGGCAGCCACGTTGGAGGCCGCCAGGGTGCTGGCCACCAACGGCCACCGGACCAAGGCGACCCTCAAGTTCATCGCCTTTGGCTCCGAGGAAACCGGCCTGAATGGTTCGTTCGAGTATGTGGCGGCCAACGAAGCGGAAGTGTCGTCGAAGGGCCTTGGCATGGTCAACCTGGACATGATCGCCGTCGGCAAGGTCCTGCAGATCGGCAACATCGACTACGGTGGCCCTGGGGGCGGAAACCAGCTGAAGGCTTACGCCCAGCAGAAGGCAGCGGCTATGAATATGCCCTGGGTGCCTTTTGCAGCTGGGGAGAACAGCGACCACACCTACTTCGAGCAGGTCGGTGTGCCGGCTGCCTTCCTGACCCAGGCCCCAGATCCCTACTATCACACCTCCCAGGATTCGCTGAACAAGATCCAGCCTGCCACGTTGGAGGCGAACGGCGAGCTGGCCACCGCTACGGCGTACGACTGGGCCAAGAACCCTGTCCTGCGTGCGAAGAAGGCGCTGAAGATGCACAAGGTCTATGTCTACCACGACAAGGTCCTCACACCGAGGTAAGCGGGTCCCCATCCGCTGGCAGAACCTGCGGGTGAAGGGCTGTATTCGGTGCCGGCGCTCGTTCCCGCCGCGGCCGGAATGCGGCCTTGAACGCGGCGGACAGCTGGTGGTAGAAGAGGAACGCGTCTAGGTTGAAAACTGCTGAGCCGTCCGGCTCAGCCACACGAGAGGCCCGGGCCTTAGAGCCCGGGCCTGGTGTTTCGTCCCCCTGGGCCAGGATCTTCGCCGGCTGGGATGCCGGGCAAATCGCCGGCATCCCAGCCGGATTCCGCAACACACATCAGGCATCCCCCGCCATTTCACAAAACCCACGCATTCGTTGGAATCTGAATAGACTCTTCAAGGTCTGAAAACCGCCACCCTGTGAAGGGACGATGCATCGCTCTTGAAGTCCGGTTGGCCCGCCGAGAATATCATGTTGGGGCTCCTCGCCGAGCAGCCGATGCCCAGCAATGAGCTTGCTCAGCGCGTGCGCGGTGACGCGGCATTGCGCGCCAGCTGGCGCATCGAGCGCAGCGAGGTCTACTCTCTGCGCGGCAGGTTGACGAAGAGCGGGACTACCGTCGAGGCTGAGGGCGGGCAGGGCGGCGGCCCCACTTGAGTGGTCTTCGCCGTCACGGATGCGGGACGGAGCGCCTTCGACGCCTCGCTAGTGGTCGCGGGCGCGCAGCGGACCGTTGCGCGCGACCATCTGGCAGTCATCGTGCCACTCGACAACCCAAGCAAAGTGCGCTCGCTCGCCGACCTGGCCCGCCCGGGGCTCAAGCTCGAGGTGGTGGACCCGGCCGTGCCGGACGATTGGCCACGAATTCCACGAATTCCACGAAATGGACGATTGGGCCGGGACAAGACATCCTCGAGGCGCACCCAAGATGGGGGCGACCGGAGCCTAGCCTTGTGCAGTTGGCGGCAGCTCCCGGCTGCCCGATAGGGCGGCAAGCCGGTCCCGCAGCTCCTGCAACTCACGCCGGTGCGCCACCTCACGCCGGTCGATCATCTCCCGCATGAGCTCCAACTCCGGCCAGGTCGAGCCATCCGGCGCTCCGGCGCTCCCGGTTGCATTATGTAACGCATCATGTGACGTATCTGCGCCCAGCGCGAGAGGGGTGAGTGTCATCTCGCCGAACCGGTCGGGCGCGACCAGGGGTGTCGCCCCGGAAGCCCGCTGTCGCAAGAACCAGTTGGCCAGGAAGCTGGTAAGTGACGTGAACAAGGCGACGCCCACAACGATCACCAGGATGCCGACTATGCGGCCCTCGTTCGTCACGGGGTAGCGGTCGCCGTAGCCCACAGTTGCGATCGTGACGATCGACCACCAGAGCGCGTCGGAGGCGGTCTGTATATTGGCATTGCTGGCCTGCTTTTCGGCGCTCAGCATGAGGATCGATCCCGCCTCCAGGAAAACCACGGCGAGCATCGCCACAATGGCGAGGGTGCTTTGGGCACGGCGCCCTACCACCACGACGCCCATCGCCTGGTAGTCCTCGCGGCGCAGACGGCGAATCGCCACGAAGAAGGGAATTAGGCGCAGAAGGCAGATGAAGGGCAGCGGCAGGCTGCCGACGAAGTAGAGCCACCCATAGCGGTGGATGAGAAAGCGTCGCTTCAGCGGGGTCCTTGCGAGGCGATAGAAGGCATCGCACAAAAGTATGACGTAAATGCAGGACTGGACGATTCGGACAACGCCTGCCTCGGCCGGATCCCGCAAGAAGAGCCACAGAAACGAATTGGCGACGGACAGCAAGACCAGGGCGAACAGAACCAGTTCGTACGTGAGGTGGATCACCTCCGGCCCGGTTCCCGAGCCGGCTTCCTTCCCGGTGGTCTTCGGCATCTGGCCCCCCTCCGAAATTCCGGACTCCCGGCCCTCTAGGCTGCCAGACCCAGGAACTGTCCCAGCGCACTCAACGACATCTCAGCTCCCGTCGCGAGCGCGTCGACGATGAACAAGGTCACGAGGAATAGGACCACGCCCACGATGGGAAGGAGTAGCCCGCGCCATCCACGCAGCCCCAACGCCTCCACGGCCGCGAGCCAGGTGGCCAGGAAGGACACCGCCACTGTAAGGAAGAGCGCCACAGGCGCCAGCGTTGGGAACAGAGCCACCAGGGCGATGGCGTACGCCACGCCGGCGAACCCGACGGTGCGCAGAGTCGTCGTGAAGCTGCCTTTGCCACCGAGCAATCGCCCTGCCCCGAAGATCAAGGCGATGTCGACCAGCCATGCAGCGATCGCCACGACCAGGAGCGCGGGCGAGAGCGCTGCCCCGCGCACGAGCGCCGCGGCAAGTGCGCCCGCAATGCCGATCGCCAGGCCAGGCCCGGTCATAGCGGGATCGCCGGCGACCTCCCGGTAGGCGCTGCGGTCGAGAACCAGGGCGCGCAGGGCGCGGCCCAGGAAGATGCTGGGATGCTTGAAGCCCCGACCCAGGTTTGCCGGCGCCGAGACGTTCTCAACCACGGGGGGCGCTGCCGGCGCTGGGTCGGCCGCGGCAACTGGCAGACCGCGCCGGGCGTTGAGGATGCCAAAGAGATCTGCGGAGTTGCTGGTCTCCGGCACCTTCATGTCGCCGGGGTGGAAGATGAAGGCGTCGGTTTGCTCGCCTCCCATGCCGCCGTGGCTGCCGATCAGCTCTTCGAGCGCCGCCACCGTCCCGTCTGGGAAGATCGTGCTCATCACCATAAGGTCGCCGGCATGCGGGAAGGACATCACCCGGAGTACCTGCGCGGCGCGGAAGTCCGGGTCGCCGTAGGGCGTGAGCGGGTCCGTGCCGCTCACCAGGCCCGACACCAGATCGCGCCGTCCCCCTTTGCCGAGAACCACGGGGATGTCATGTTCGGTGTACCCTCCCACGAAGCCGATCCCCTCATGCATCACCAGCGCATCGACCATCCCCGGGTAGGCAGCATCCAGCTCCGGCAGAATGATGCGCCGCTGGAAGAGGTCGAAATAGACCTGCGCCAGGTTGCCGCTGCCGTACGCGACGACCTGCGCCGCCTCTACGGCCTCGGCCGGCTCCGATCGCTCCGCTACCCCGCGGTCGACAGCCTTCCGGCCCTGGTCGATGACTACTTTCCCAACCCGTCCACTGACATCCTGCTGGCTCACGTTGTCCAGCTCGCTCGACATGGCCGAGAGTGAGGTCACGCCGTTGTCGCCGCCGAACCCCTGGCTCACTGTGGTGCCCTGGGGTAGGTGCTGGGAGATGAAATCCTTTAGCGTGTAGCCGTAGCGCTGCAGAAAAGTTGCCCCGAAAGACTGGCCGTGGTCCGATAGGAGGATCAGATCGTAGGGCCGCGGCGCCTTGCGTTTGATAATGTCGCGGATGTGGGCCACGGCGCCGTCGTATCGCCCAAGCACGTTAAACGCAGCGTCGGTCCATGGGCCGGTGTGGTGCGCCACCTCGTCGTAGCCCGGCCAGGTGGTGTAGAGTGACGGCGTACCGCGGATGATCTCCAGCGTCGCCAGGTAGCCCGCCACATCGCGCATGAATGTCACGCAGGCGGCGCGCATCAGCGGGTAGAAGCCGTGCAGCCGGTTGAGGCGCGGCTGTACATTGCGCGATCGGTCGACCAGATATTGCCCGACCTCAAGGAGCGCGTCCCCAAAGAGCAGCACGATCGTGCGCATCAGAAAGTATGGGTTCACGAGCAGAAGGTAGGCGTCGCGCGCCCGCCGCTTCATCTCCTCCGGCGAGCCCTCGCGCATTCCGGCCAGCGTGAGAATCGAACGGGCGGCATCGCCACTCAGCATGTTGTTGATGCTGGTCCCGGAGCGCATCAGGCCATTGCCCTTGGCATAGCGGGCGTTGATAGCAGTGGCATCCTTGCCCGAAACATACAGCTTCTGCTCATCCTTGTCGTACCACCGGAACGCCGGGATATCGAAGTTGTCTCCGAACATGATGCCAGCCTGGCACGCCGAGGTCTGCGAGGGCAGGCCGCAGTCGACGCGCGAGAGGACGTACCCCTCATCTTCCTGCATCTCCTTGAGCGTGGGCAATATCCCTCTGTCCAGAGCCTTCTGCATGTGCCAGAAGCTCAGCCCGTCGATCTCGAGCATCACGAGACCGCGGCCAGGCTCTCCTGCGCCCGGATGGACGTCCCGCTTCGCCATCCGCTCGACGAGCCCCTGGTAGAATGAGTCGCTGTCGTCTATGGACAAGATGCCGGTGAGGATCGTATTGACCACCGCGAGCACGATGCCGGCGATCACGGCGGTCAGGAGACCCTCCACCTGGAGCACAGGCAGCAGGTTCGACGTGATCAGCAATGCAATGCCGTTGACGAAGAACCCGATCGCGAGCGTCACCAGCGCTCCCAACGGCAGCGCCAGAAGCAGGATCACAGGCCGGATCAGGAGGTTGACGATCCCCAGCATGAATGCTGCTGCCGCCGCCGAGGCCAGTACAGAGCCATTTGCGTTGGGCGTGAGGGCCACGCCGGGCAGAAGCCACGCGGCGAACAGCAGGGAAAGCCCGTCGGCTGCCCATAGGATCAGAAAACGCAAGACAAACCGGACGAAGAACCTGATGGATCTCATATAGGTCACCTCGACGAAAGAATGGGGCGTCAAGTGCCACGGGAGGTGTGGCAGGCCAAATCATAGCATGAATGTGCCAGAATGGGAAGTGAAGCGCTGCCCGACGACAAGATGCGGGCTAACCTGGGCGCGAACCCGGGGAAGGCGCCAAGGCCGCCCGACCTCTCGCATCCCTCGATGCGCGCGTGGCTTGCCTCCCTCCCCATGGGACAGGCGCGCTCGGCGGCGGTCGAGACGCGGATCCTGTGGTCGCCCGGCAGCTCTGCGGCGGCGATCTCGCAAGAGTTGGCGCGACTGGGCTACAGCCCGCTCGCGAAGCCGCAGCGCTCCGTGGTCACCGGCGCCTACGGCCCGCTGCGTGCAGGCGAGGAAGCGAGGGCGCGCATATGGGGCGCGGAGCTGGCGCTCGCGCTGGGTTGACCGGCAGGCGCAGCGCTCACTATGCCCGCGCATACTGGGCGCCAAGGTATTCTCCCGAGGCCAAGAGTCGCCCTATGCGGCGACCTGGACCCCCTTCTCCACGGGGGTGACGCCGTCGGGTCATTCGCGCGTACGCCATCCACCGTCATTCGCGCGCAGGCGGGAATCCAGCACGACGGGCCTTACCGGCGCGTCCGCCTGGCGCGGAAATCGATGGGCACGGTCGGCACGCTAGCAAAGCGCCCTCCCGGTCCCGAGGGGCCGGGCCTAGAAAGGTAAGCCCTTTGGGCTTTGTCTTTTGAGCCCGGTCGCTTCAGCGCCGGGCTCGGGCGGACGCGCTCCGCTTCTCAGTTCCCCTGCCAGCTGAACGGCGCAAAATGCCCGTTGTTGGTGCCGCTCGTGTCGTCCCAGTCAATGCCGAAAACATGGAAGTGACTGCCGGTAGACTTGGCGAGCGCCAGCCTGGTAGCAACCGGGTGCGCGGCATTGTCGAGGTAGATTGGCTCGTCCGAATTTGCTCCAGGTACAGCGACTACCGACTGCTCCAGGAGGCCTGGGATCGAGACCGATCTACGGGAGCCGTTCTTCTCGAATCGGATCGCCGCGGATTCCACTCCCAGCATCTTGCCGACGACCGGCGCCAGGGCGGCCATGGGGCCGCCGCCCTGCCCGCTGCCGATCTGGACCAGAGCCTCTTTCTGTGCCGGCGTGGCGCGCGCATCGGTGATCAGCCCGACCGACCAGTTCCCAAGGCCCATTGCCCCGGGCGCGTGCGCCACGACGACGAAGTTCAGCCCGTCGAGCTTCTCCTTGCCGAAGCTGCCCTGGTCAACGTGGAACACCAGCGCGACATCACAGTGGCCCTTAGTGGGCACCGCCGCCATATTGGTCGCGATACACGGGCAGAGAAAGTCGCAATTGCACGTCTCGAAGTACTGGCCCTTGACCTGCCACTTGCCGTTATCCATCGAAATCCTCCTGTAGTAGCTCACATCCCCTGACCGCGCAGGACGGCGGCCAGGTCGGGCCGGGCGAAGACCAGTAGCCCCAGCGCTACCAGCACGACTCCGGCGATACGCGCAGTCAGCTCGCCGCGCGGTACGATCTTCTCAATGAACACCAACGCGGCCAGCGAGAGGACCCATGGCAGGGACATCGCGCCGGCCGCTACAAGAACCACCATGAGCGCCCAGCAGCAGCCAATGCAGTTTCCGGCATGTTCCAGAGCCATCTGAAAGGTGCCGGCCGGCCCGGCGCGCCAGCGTCCCATCAGGAACGAAAGAGGGCTGGAGCAAACGCGCAGGCAGGCCCGCTTAAGCGGAGTGAACTGGTAGACGCCGGCCCCGATCAAAGTCACGGCGAGGGCATACGGCAGTGCGCTTGCCACCGCTGGGTTCATGCCGGCGGCAGTGTTGACCAGCCGGCCCACCAGGTAGACGGGGATGCCGGTGGCCAGCCAGAGCACGAGGTAAACCAAGGCGAAAAGTGCGGTAGGGATCCCAGCGCGCCCGGCCTTCGCCAGGTTGCGCCGTACAGTCCCATAGAGGGCGATCATGGGCGTGGCGCTCGGCAGCATCATCGCCGTCATCATCACTCCCCAGGCAAAGACGAACGCCAGGGCGGCGCCGGCCCCGAATGTGCCGGCTGGAGTCGTCGGCGCCGCGCCGGACATCCCCATACTTGCATCGGCGGTCGCGGCAGGGCGCACCATTGCCTGCGCCTGAACGAAGACCGCGGCCCAGGCCAGGGCGGCCAGGCCGATCAGGATCACGCCCGTGAGCCAGGTGGTGCGGTCGCGAACAAGGGCGGGCGAGCCGCCATTTCCATCCATACCTGGTTTGACGAAGGACACCTCAAACCCCCTCATTCAGCGGTGATTGCCGCTTGCGGGCTATCTCGACCGGTCTATGAGCCGCGGTACCCTATGGGTGCGCTGACACGCACCCTACGTACATGAAGTGAACAAGATACTAACAGGAGTGGGACAAACAATGTGTAATCCGGCGTACGTTCGCGGTAGGCGGAGAAACTCGGGGCCTGAGGTTACGGCGGTTCGCCAGCCCGACCGTCGATTTGGACGGCCGGCGACCAGGAGGAAACGGGTACTGCCGGAGGAATCAGGCTAAATGAACCCATTGGGGAAGGCCGCAGTCCGCTGAACGCCGGGTTCCGCTCACCGCAGACGATTGGCACAACGGTCAGACTTCTCGCGGAACGCAATAGCGCATCACCCGGCGCGCCTGCCCGGGCGGGGTCACGTCGACAAAGCCGGCCTTGAGGAATGTGCGGGGCGAGCCCATGTAGGTATATGAGCGCGAGCCCGGCTCGACCGGATAGCCCTCGACAATCCGGGCGCCCTGCGCTCGGGCGTATGACAGCGCCGCCCCGAGCAGCCCGAGCGTCACCCCCTGGCGCCGGTAGCGGCGATCCACGAAGAAACAGACAACTGCCCAGACCTCCGCCTCGTCGATGCGAGGCAGCGCGCGGTACCGTTCCAGCGCGGCGTAGCTCTCACGGGGCGCGATCGAGCACCAGCCCACTGGCTCGCCTTCTGCGTACGCCAGAATGCCGGCCGGCCTGCCACGCCGGACAAGCCCTTCGAGAGCCTCGCCGCGGTCCTCGGCCGCTGAGTTCCGGTACTCCGTGCTTGTCACTCGCCAGCGCATGCACGAGCAGTAGCGGAACTTGCCGTGTTGCGCGGAGAAACGCGCCAGGTCGGGCAGCCGCCCAGTTGTCACCGGTTGGAATTCGAGGCCTTCGGCTGGCAGCGCCGGGTGTGAGGTGCGATCGGACACCTCCGGGTTCATCTTCTGCTCCGAGTTACTGCCCCGCGTCGTGATCGGCGAAGTACTTTCGCCACGGCCCGCATCCCTCAAGATACGGCTGCATCAGGGCGCGCTCCGCCTGCACTGTATGGTTCAGATCGTGCGCTGCCCATTCGTGAAGCATCTCGCCCAGTGTAACCGGGCCCAGCTCCCCGTGCCGCGCCACAAGATCCAGGTCCTCGGGCGCCAGGAGCGCCAGCTGCCGGAGGCTTTCCGCGCGCAGCTCGGCGAACTCGTCAGCCAGCACGCCGCGCGCCCGACCGGCGCGTGGGCTGCCCTGCGTGGCAGGGTCGAAGGCCGGAAAATCGGCGCCGGCCCGGAATGCAGCGAGCCGTGACTGTAGCACGTGCTCGGTGTCGATGAGGTGCAACAAACACTCGAGCGCCGACCATTGTCCCGGCGCCGGCAGGCGAGCCATCAGCGGTTCGGGCAGGGCTTCCGCGAGCTCGTTCCAACGCATCGGCGTGGCGCTCAACACCGGCAATACGTGCGCGAGCACGTTCTCCATCGTATTTTCTCCTTCTTGCGATGTGCGGTCCGGCAGCGGTGCCCGGGCCGAGCGCTAGCCGAACGATAAGGCGTGCGGCCACAGCTCCGGCCAGGGAAATCTGACGCCCCGGCAAACGAGGATCGACGGGTGATCCCGAGTTTCCTCATTCAGGATATTGTACGGGTTCGGGGTCTGACCCGCAACCTGACAGTCTTCTAAGAACTGCTGCGCTTCCTCGAGCTTCACACCGAGCACGATCAGTGTTGTGGGCGGCGTGTCGCCGTAGCCGCGCAGCCAGAGCGAGTTTGTGCCACAGATAGGCTTCGGCAGCCCGTAAGCCGGGCCATAGAGCTCCAACGCGCCGGCCTCGCCGTCATTGCCGGTGAAAATACCGGTCTGCGCCCTTTCGGCCTCGGGCAGGGAATCGTAGATGCCGGCGACCGTCTCCACCAAGTCGGCCCAACCCAGCTCTTCTTTCAGCTCACCGTTGATCGAGGACGCCACGTCCCAAACCGGGGAGTTGACGGGCGCGACCGGCAGCGTCCCAAATGCGAAAGCAACGCCCGACAACACGAACGCGGCCAGCGTGACGCCCTGGACGGCGCGGGCGGGCCTGGGCGAGATCAGGGACAGCCACCCCTCGATGGCGACGGCGCCGCCTGCGAAGAGCATGCGGTAAGCCGCCGCCAGGTAATAGAAGCGCGCCTGCGACACTAGGAACAGAGTGCATTTGACGAGCCACATCCAGCCGATGGCGCGATAGTCCCGCCCCCCCGGCGCAAAGAAGTAGAAGTAGAGCCCCGCGACCCAAACGGGCAGGGTCAGCAAGTTGGTTGCATGCAGAAGCTGCTGAACCAGGAAACCCTCGGAGCGGCCGATTGCCACGTCGCGCGCATGGATGCTCGCCGTGAACTGCAGTCCGATGAACTGGTGCCGCACCTGCCAGATCAAGTCGGGCAGGAGGATCAGAAAAGCCTGGGCTACGCCGCCCCACAGCCAGGGGCTCAACAGCCAGCGTCGCGCCTTTGTGGCGAGGAGCCCGGCCGCTTCAGCGCCGGGCTCGGCTCGGCTGTCCGAGCACTCGAGGTAGCGGCTCGGTCCTCGCGCAATCAGAGCGCTGGCAGGGCGAACAAGTAGGTAGCGAGAACGGCCAGTACCGCGGCCAGAAGTGCGGCGACCTCGTGGAGGCTCAGGACAGCGGTGCGGACCGGCTTCGCGCCGCTCAGCACGGCCCCGGAGGCGAAGAGCGAGACGACGAGGAGCACGGCGATCACGAGCGCAGCCGGACCCAACGCCGCCGCCACGGCGTTGACATGGAATGGGTATACGGCCCTCAAGGCGAGGATCACTGTCCCAACCGCGAGGAGCTTGTGCACGGCGAGCAACGCTGCGCTCAAGGGCCTGCCTGTATGGCTCAGCCACACGCCTGTAGCCACGGCCAGGAGAAAGGCCAGAGCGGCGGCACTTCCGCTGCTCGATGCGATGGAGATCACAATGCAGCCCGCCTTTCGCTGCGGAATTCCGCCGGAGGGCGCTAGTCCCTGCTCACGAGGTCCAGGTGAACCCGGTTCGTCGCGATTCCTGTCTGCCACGACTGCTCGACGGCAATAAGCGCGCCGTCCGCCGTGTCGTATGTCAGCGACGTGCGATAGGCCTGTCCGGACTCCTCCAGTGTGAGGCGTCCGGCGTTGTCACGGGAAACGCGGATCGTGGCGCCGGTGACGGGGTCCTGGTCCAGGATCTTCCCATCCTCCGCGGCGGCAAGCGCCTGGCTCGGCAGCCAGTACCCGTCGAAAATCTGGGCTGAGCCGGTCACGCGCTCCGAACTCCCCTGCAGCTGGCCGGCGAGCTCGCTGGATACCCGAGCCTGGCTCCAGCGACGGCCTGCGGCGGTGACCTCGCTGAGCGCGGCGAAGCCTAAGGGGTATTCCGTAGAGCCGGTGATCCCGGCAGACCATGTGCCCTCGTAGCGCATGCGCGAGCCGGCCCGGGACCAATCGGGCGCGGCCCCAGCCTGCCAGGGGATTTGAAGTTGGCGAAAGCCGGCCAGCCGCATGTCCGCAAGCTGCTGGTGGGGCGCGCCATCGGCCCCGATCGCATGGCGGTAGAACAACAGCAGGCCGGACGCCTCGTCGAACATCCAGACGTACATGGCCTGGTCGGCGTGATACTCAAAACGCACGGCCTGGAAGGTCCGGCCAGCCACCTCCAGCGGCATGCGCGCCACCAGGAGCTGGTCATCGGCGACGCGCTCGGCCTTCTTTAAAACTTTGGGCGACAGCCAGTAGTCGCCGGCGCCGGGAATGCCATTTGCGGCCAGCACGAACGACGGGGTCAGGTTGCCATTCCCGACGTCAAGGTAGTACTTCAGGCTCGACAGGGCGATACGATCGTCCAAAGCTACGAGGTCATACTGCAGATAGCCCGCGCCCGAAGCACCGTCCTCATCGGGATCCAGGTTCACCGTGGCGTTCTGGGTGTAGTACGTCACCCGGTCGCCCTCGCGGAGCCAGGCCGGGCCGGGGGCCTCTCGCAGCTCGGGAAAGAGGAGAAGGAAGTGGTTGCCGCTCGGGGCGATACCCTCCTGGGGGGCTGCCTGCGCCTGTCCGGACTGCCGCCCGTCGTCGATGGGGCGGAGGCCCGGCGCCGCGGATGGGTCCATATCGCTCGCCCTCGGTCCCGGCCTTACCGGGACAATGGCCTCCAGCTCATCCGAAGAAGCGCCGGCGGAGCCGCCCTCCGGCGTGGCCACCACCGTTGGCGCCCCGCTCGGCCGAGCTCGGATGGCCGGCGGTGACGCGGCTGCGGTGGGAAGCGCCTCGGCTCTTGGCACATTGCTCGGGCTGGTGAGACTCGGGCGAGCTTGGGAAGAGGGCAGCGCCGGCGTGGCGTTGGACAGGCGCGGGGCAGTCGGCGCAGGGCTAGAAATCACGGCGACCGCTGCCGCACGGGAAGGAACTGGCGGCGAATTCGGGGACCCCTTGCCGCTTGAAGCGCACCCGGCGACGGCGCACAGGGCAAGGACGGAAAAGATCAGGAAAGCCGGCCGCACCCGGGAGGCCAGTCGGCCCGCCGGCCGGCGGGATCGTGGCGTTGTTATGGACGGCATTGGCGCCTCCTTCCCCGAGCCCCGCCGGCGCACCTGGCCGGCATTTTCCGAGGCGAACGGAGTCACCCAGATCATACTACCGCCGGGCCAGGGCGTCAATGGGCCGCGGAAGGCGCGCAGGACCCATCGGTGCCTCGAGTCCCTCCTTGGGCCCGCGAATGGGGACCTCGAGGATTCTTGCGCAACCATAGTCCGAGCCTTTTGCGCCCCCCGGGCACTGCCATGGGACTCGCGAGAGCGCCCCCCAAAGGGTGAGCCGGCAGGGCGCCGGGTGAGTGCCGACGACCCCGGTACCGGCCCGCGCGCCCGCCGCGACCTCGACCTTAAAAGTTTTGCACGCCTTCGCTGCGCGGTCGCCGGCCCCCGCTGACCCCCACCCGTCGCGCTCTTCCACGCTCCGACCACTACATCTAGTGGTTTAGAACGCGTGTGTCGTCGTGTTCAGTAGCGGCTTGTAGCATAAACAGACGACTTTGGAGTCTATAGAACTCGATTCAACTCTCCTGAGCATGTAAGAGATTGTTTGCGCTCCAGAGACCTCTCTGGTATGATCAATCGTGCCTTACAGAACAAATTCACCCCTTGACAATCTGTGATATACTATAAATACTATATAAGTAGTAATCCACGTAATTGAATACCACGAAGTCGTATGGACTTCCAAGGAGTCTTTTGGACTTGAAAAAGACTTCTTGAAACATCGTAGCACGCGAAAAAGTTCTGACGTTTAAGTAAGTAAGGGAGCAAACGCTGGGGAGTGTTTTGACGGTAGAAGTAGCCTTTTGTTGTCTAATGATGCTACTTGACATACCGTGAAGTTCTTGGCGGGCTGCGCAAGAGTGAGTGCGGGAGGTCGCATGCCAGAGGAGTACTTGACGACGGCAGAGGCAGCGGCAATTCTCAAGGTAAGCACAGAGACGCTGCGGCGCTACCTGCGCGCCAAGCCCCCGATTCTGACGGCGACCAAGATCAAGCGGCAGTATCGTATTACCAGGAACGAGATCGACCGGCTGCTGGCGCATGGATATACGCCGGACAAGCCGTAACCATGTAGGGACCGCCGGAGCTGGCCCTCCGGCGGTCCAAGGTCCTCTTCTCCCGGGAGACCCGGGCTGGCCAGATGAGGCGGATCGCAGACTTAAAGAATGCGGATTCGCGGAGGGGCGGAGCCGCCGGGCGAGGCTGACCTTGCCGCAGGTCACGCGGCTATCTCCGCAGGTCGGGCGGTTCGAGGGCCTGTTGACGGCTATCGCGGATGCCTGGTCTGCCCCGACCTTCCTCTGGTGGCGGGCGAACGACAGGCCGCACCCGGGCGGCCGCCATGTTCACGCTGCCGGCCCTTGGCCGGCCGAATACCTCGGGCTACCACGCCGCATGGATAGCGGCGGGGAAGCACGAGGCCACTCACAGCGGTATCAATCGGTATTTTGTTGCATGGCGTGGCGTACGGTCGCGCGCGGCCCCACATCCGCGCGGTCGCCTCAGAACGCGCGCTGGCAGGGTCCGGCCGGCGCCGTCCGAGGCGCAAATTGGCTATTATCGAGGTGCGGAGGGGGAAATCATGCGGAGGAACAGGCGGAGCGAGCACTCAGAATCAGCACCCGTCGAGTTGATGTCTCTGGTACCCAGGATGGCACCGGAGAACCGGAAGCGCTTCCTATTTATCGCCCGTGCGTTTGCTGTAGACAGGATCCAGTTGGACCCGGATATCTGGAGCTGTGTCTTTCCCTCACTCGTCCAGGTCAAGGATTGACCCATGACCAGGCGGTTCCAGATCCCAGGACTTCCGGAACCGGCCCGGCGAAAGGCGACGCGAACGCTGGTTCATATGCCACATGGGTGGACCGTCGGCCCGGTCACCGCTGAGCAGGCGGTCGACGGTACGACCTGGACGCTGGTGCTCTGCGACCAGAATCGACGTCAGGCAGGAGCCTTCGCCGTGTTTTGCACTATTGCAGAATTGGAGGTCGCCGACTTCGGGTTGATCGAGTAACACCCGCTGAGATCCGGCCGGCGCCGGCCGCCCTACGCATCGCTGCCACCGAATTCGCCGAACGATTCTCGCACCCTCCCTCGGGCCCGGCACCCTTTCGCACGCCGAGTCAGCAGGAGGGTGTCTTATGTCCGGAATGTGCCGTCTGATACGAATCGTCGGAATGGCGATCCTCTTGTTTCTGACTGGGAGCGCCGGGTCCAGACCGGCGCACCCAAACCAGCAGACGACCTGGCCCTGACACGCACGATAGCGAATCTGAGATTCTGCGGCTCGAAGCACCGGTAGATCAGACCGGCGCTTCCCCAGGCCAGGGGCGCCAGACGATCTCGTTTGTGCTCCGAGGGATCCCAACCGGGATGAGGTTCCTAGTGATGCCGTTCGGCGTCGAGCCGTCCTTCATCAGTTGGCCGCACCGGTCGCGAAGCGCTCGCCTGCCGTCAGGTAGTTCAGGTCCAAGTGGCGCCCGCCGCCACCAGCTTTCGCAGGATCTTGCCGGACTCTCCGAGCCCGCCGGCGATCTCCGACACGAGCACCGGGCGCGCCTCGCCTAAAAGCGCGCGGCTGGCGGCGCCATCTACCATCAGGACCAGTAACTCCTCCGTTTCGCCTCTTGACATCAACGCTACGTCATAGTGTATAGTGCGCCGTGAGGTGAGCTGGTGCAGTACACAGTCAAGCAGTTGTCGAGCCTGGCGGGAGTCGGCCGCAGGACGCTGCACTATTACGACCAGCTTGGGCTTCTCAAGCCCGATGCCATTGGGACAAACGGGTACCGGTACTACGGGGAGGCCGCGCTGCTCAGGCTGCAGCAGATCCTCTTCTTCAAGGAGCTGGACCTCAGCCTGACAGACATCCGGGATACCATCGACCGCCCGGGGTTCGACACCTTGCAGGCGCTGCGCGCGCACCGGCAGAGCCTGCAAGAGCGGCTGAGACGATTGGCGCGCCTGATCGAGACGGTGGACAAGACGATACTTCACCTGAACGGAGAATTGGAGATGCCCAAAAAAGAACACTACGCGGGATTCAGCGAAGCGAAGCAACGCGGTTACGAGGAGGAGATCCGACAGCGCTACGGCAGCAAGGAGCTGGACGAGAGCCGGAAGCGCTGGGGCGGCTTCAGCTCCGGCAAGAAGGCAGCGGTCCAGGACGACTTTGGCCGGATCGCGACGAGTCTGCGCGACGTCAGGGCGACCGGGCCCGACAGCCCCGAGTCACAGGCGCTGGTGGCGCAGCTGCACGCCTGGGTGAACAACTTCTACGACTGCTCGATCGAGGTTTTCGAGGGCCTCGGCCATATGTACCGGGAGCACCCGGACTTCCGAACGATGTACGAGACGAACTACGGAGCGGGATTCCCCGAATACCTCGGCGACGCGATCGACTTCTACTGCGCCGGGCCGCGCGGAGGTGTTGCCCCGGGCTGATACCTGCCGTGGCAACACTACGCCTGCACCGGTGCCGGATGGCGCGGTGACTCCCTTCATCTATGCCGTCCCCGCCTTTTCGCCCTCCGGCGACGGGCCGGGCTGGTCCACCCGCGGGTCGACCAGCGCGCCGCGCTCGACAAGCTGCGCCCGCAGCTGGTCGTAGCTGACTCCGTAGCGGCGGGCGATCTCCGCAGCATAGCTCCGGCCCATCGGCGGCGCAAACTCGACCTTGAAGCTGCGCGGCACGGCGCCGTCAGACCCCGCATCGCCGGCGGACGAGCGAGCCGCGGGCGAGGACACCACGCTGACGATCGGGCTGTCGCCGGGCCCGGCGCTGTTGAGCGCCTCAGATCCCGCTGCCAACTCGTGCATGTGCGTGGGGAAGACCGCCCGCGCTCCCAGCAGCCGGAGGACGCGGACTAGGTCCTGCGCCAGGTACAGGCTTTCCCCAGGGCTCGTGCTGGCCGACGCCTCGTTGAGCAGCACCAGGCTGTGACGGGTTGCCCGCTCGAAGATGGCGTGCACGCGCACCGCCTCGTCGCCCAAGCGGCCCGTCGCCGCTGCCGGGTTCTCTTCGGCGGGGAAATGTGTGAAGATGCCGTCCGCAGGGCTCAAGCGGGCCGACTCGCCCGGCACAAAGAGCCCCGCCTGGGCCATAGGCTGGATGAGGCCGATCCCCTGGACATAGGTCGTCTTGCCACCCCGGTTGGGGCCGGTGAGGATGATGATGCGGCCATCGGGCCCGAGGGAAACGTCGTTTACCACGACGGCTTCTCCGGGCGACTGCAGGGCGAGGTTGAGATTGTAGCCGGCCTGCACCTCACAGACCCTCTCGCCCTTCGGGGCGAACTCGGGGCGGCAAACGGGGAGTCCCAACTTGCGCAACGCCCGCACCAATCGGACCGCGCCCAGGTAGAAAGGCAGCTCTCTTCCCAGGATGCCGAGGAAGTCCCTGGTGAGATCGACATAACGTTCAAGCGCACGCGCCACAGGCTGCGCCACCCGATCGAGTATGCCAGCCACATCCTGGAACAGCGGCACAAGCGCCGGGGTGAACCCCGGGGTCGCGGCGAGGGCCCCGCCGGCATCGGCAGCGGTGTGAAGCGGAGCGATGCCCGCCCAATCGTCGACGGACGCGCCGAGCAGCCTGCGCAGCACTGACTACCCGCGGAACTTGCGGCTGTTTACCGCCAGAAGCGTCGCTTCGTCGGGGCGCGGCCGTTGGTCGAGGTTGACGCCGAGCGTCACACTGGTGGCTGCCCGCGCCTGCGCCAGCAGGTCGGGCAGGTCACGCGCCAGCGAACGGAACGTCTCGTGCGACGCTATCGAGGACAAGAGCTGCCGAAGGCCCCCTAGCCCTGCCGATTGAAGGGAGCTGCCCG